>Ga0193731_1000444_pt1 | contig 13753 bp, 10 predicted proteins | sample U1a2metaG_FD_144920 | JGI IMG/M metagenome (GOLD analysis project Ga0193731, IMG submission 144920) | Soil microbial communities from a riparian zone of the East river system, Colorado, United States - U1a2 | ecosystem: Environmental > Terrestrial > Soil > Riparian zone | place: USA: East River...
TATGTCAGTGACATGGCGAAGCAGGGATATATCTTTGTCCATCAGGATATCCGCGGCCGCTACAAATCGGAAGGGACGTTTGAAATGCAGCGGTTCATGCGCGATAAAAAAGACCCCCGGTCCATCGACGAAAGCACGGATACCTACGATGCCATTGAGTGGCTTTTGAAAAATATTCCGAACAACAATGCAAAAGTGGGTATGATGGGTATATCCTACGATGGCTGGACTACGATGATGGGTACACTGGATCCGCACCCCGCCTTAAAAGCGGCCTCCGAGCAAGCTACCCCATCCGACATGTTTTTGGGCGACGACTTCCATCACAACGGGGCGTTCCGGCTGAGCTATGGATTTGAATATGCCTACATGGAGGAAGCGACTAAAGAAGATGCGATGTTCCCTTTTGATACATACGATACCTATGAATGGTATTTAAGGTTGGGACCACTTTCCAATGCAAACAAAATGCATTTTCATGGCAAGCTTCCCAGCTGGAATGATTTCGTAAAGCACCCCAACTACGATGAGTTTTGGCAAAAGCAATCGATACCGTACCGGTTGAGTTCGCCCACGGTTCCCAACTTGCACGTCGCAGGGTGGTGGGACCAGGAAGACTTTTATGGTCCGCAGAAAGCGTATGAGGTATTAGAGAAAAAGGATACGGACCACAAGAATTTTATCGTCATCGGTCCGTGGAACCACGGAGGCTGGGCCGGGGGCAAGAAGGAAAACCTGGGCAACATTCAATTTGGAACGCCTACTGCCGAAAAATTTCGCAAGGAAATTCAAGCGCCCTGGTTCGCTTATTATTTAAAAAGTATAGGCGACGGCAAATTTGCAGAGGCCGTTACATTTCAAACCGGTTCGAACGTTTGGAAATCCTACGAAGCCTGGCCTCCGGTGAACCTGACTACGAGCAAGAATCTCTATTTCCAATCTCATGGCAAACTTTCTTTTGACGCGCCAACCGAAACGGAAGGATTCGATTCCTATTTGTCCGATCCGTTTCATCCCGTTCCCTATCGAAGCCGGCCAATTGAAACAACGTATGGACCCGGCTCCCGCTGGTACACGTGGCTGGTGGAGGACCAGCGTTTTGTGGACAACCGCCCGGATGTGGCAACCTGGAAAACGGATGTCCTTACCGATGATGTTGTTGTCACAGGAAATGGGTGGGCCCATCTCTTTGCAGCGACGTCAGGTACCGACAGCGACTGGATTGTGAAACTGATTGATGTTTATCCGCAACGCTATCCGGATGACCCCAAAATGGCGGGCTATGAACTGATGATTGCCAACGATGTATTGCGAGGCCGGTTCCGCAACAGTTTTGAAAAGCCGGAACCGGTAAAACCCGACGAACCTAATTCCTACTCGATTGACCTGCATGGCATCAACCATGTTTTTAAGAAAGGCCATTCGATTATGGTACAAGTGCAAAGCACCTGGTTCCCGATTATCGACCGCAACCCGCAAAAGTTTGTTCCGAATATTTTCGAAGCGCAGGAATCCGATTTTCAGGTCGCGACGCAGAAGGTATTCCGGTCTGGGAAATTTCCGTCGCATATTCAATTGCCAGTAACGAAGTGAGGTGGTTGCTGGTTGCAAGTTGCTGGTTCCTTGTGACCTTGCATTGGTTCAAGTAAAAGGAGCACCAGCAAAATTATTAACTCGGGTAAATAAATCTAAGTCAACGTTTATACTTTCGGCTGTTATCTTAACTCTGAGTTAGCTTTACTATCTTCAATTAAACAGCCAACCGTATTTTTTCAGAACGGTTTTTAGATCTCCCTTTTCCAGCGGAACAGTTTCGGTGTCAAAACGTTTGGCAGAGGACGAGTCTTCAATGCTATTCGTTAGCTTGTCGATGATGACCGATGTTGGCATGCTTTGAATTAATCCGAAAGATAATAAGTCTCGGGGTTGGCGTTTGCCAAAACGCTTTAGAGACTTGTCCGGTTTTCCAGACTAAATTATAACCTTATGAAAACCGCCGTAGGTATGAAAGAGAGGAGCCGCAAACAAAGGATTTGTAAGCGTTTGACGGAAGCCCAGGGCAAGAAATGTTGTTTTTTCACACGAAAATTAATCTAATTTTGCACACTTTTAATTGTATTTACTATGTCCGGCAGACGCAAAGCAGCCTTGGGTTTCATCTTTGTTACATTACTGGTGGATGTAACCGGTTTTGGTGTCATCATTCCGGTGATTCCTAAACTCCTCAGCGAGCTGATGAATGTTGGAATTGCCGAGGCTTCCAGTTATGGGGGATGGTTATTAGCGGCCTTCGCTGTTATGCAGTTTCTTTGCTCACCCCTAATTGGAAATTTGAGTGATCAATATGGACGCCGCCCGGTCTTACTGATTTCTTTATTTGGTTTCGGAATCGACTACCTGTTCCTGGCATTTGCTCCCACGATCGGGTGGCTCTTTGTAGGTCGCGTCATTGCAGGGATCATGGGTGCGAGTTTCACAACCGCTGCTGCTTATATCGCCGACGTGAGCGAACCTGAGAAAAGAGCACAAAATTTCGGAATCATTGGCGTTGCCTTTGGGCTGGGATTTATTATCGGTCCGGCGATGGGGGGGATTCTTGGAGAGCACTTTGGCTCACGCGCACCCTTTGTTGCCGCGGCCGTGCTGACCTTGCTGAACTGGCTCTATGGATTTTTTATTTTGCCGGAATCACTCGCCCCCGAACATCGACGGAAGTTCGAGTGGAAGCGCGCCAACCCGCTGGGCTCTTTGCAATTCCTTTACCGGTATAAAGTTATTCTTGGTTTAGTTGCCTCCATCGTCCTCATTTATATCGCAGCCCATGCTGTTCAAAGTACCTGGTCGTACTATACCATGGAAAAGTTTGGTTGGAGGCCGGATATGGTGGGATACTCCTTGGCATTCGTTGGACTCATGGTGGCAATTGTACAAGGAGGTTTAATCCGGATCATTATTCCAAAGATCGGACAAAGAAGGAGCGTATATGTTGGCCTGGGCCTTTACGCGGTGGGCTTTTTACTTTTTGCCTTCGCCACACAGGGTTGGATGATGTTTGTTTTTTTAATTCCCTATTGTTTTGGCGGCATTGCAGGTCCGTCCCTCCAGGGTATCATGTCTTCTTGCGTGCCGGCCAATGAACAAGGCGAACTGCAGGGAGCGCTCACGAGCCTGGTTAGCCTGACGGCGATCATTGGGCCGGTGTTAATGACAGGACTGTTTTACTATTTCACAAAACCAGGTGCCCCTGTTTATTTTGCGGGAGCAGCCATGCTGATGGGGGCCGTCCTCACGATCATCAGTGCGTTCATGGCGCGGCGGAGTTTGAAAAAGACGCACTAATTCACTGTCAGGAAGATAATTTAAGTTTGCGATAAACTTCGAGACAGACCCAGGCGTCAGTAGCAGCATAGAGGGTCTGCTTTTCATTGAGATGGTCTGCATCCCAATTGCTGGTTTGGGCGCTTTTTGAAATGCGGAAACCCAGCACCAGGGCTGCCAGTTTTTTCAGGCCCTCGGCTTCGATCCCGGATTTCTTCGTGAGTTCGGTGAGTTCAAAGACACCATTTGGCTTAAACCGTTTTATCCGCTGCAGTGCTTTGATGTCGTCGCGCAGCGCTACCCCCACTTTCAGGATATTTTCATTCTGCAAAAACTGAATGATCTCCGGCGGAACCCCGGTGTGCTTCAACCGGATCAAAAAAACTTTTTGAGGCAGCGCAATCTGCATCAGGGCGACGGGGTGTGAGTGCCCTCGTACAAATACCGGCCGTGTTTCCGTATCAAAGCCAACGGCCCGGTGGTTGTTGATCTCTTCAAAGGCCTTCTTGACCTGGTCCTCGGTATCAATCACCACGATCTTCCCTTCAAAGGCACGCAGGGGAAGTTCATTGATTTCTTCACTGGTAATGGTGGCATTAAAATGATGATCCGTGTGCATGAACCAGAGGGCGTGTACATGCAAAAATCGTGAATCCAATCCGAAAATCTCAACTTAATTGATCCGAATCCAATTTTTAGTACTTTGAAGCCCCTTAACCAACACCAAATGTCCAATTCCTTCCTGCGCAAAAAGTCGCTGACCAAGATTCTCGAAGACGCCAGGAAGGGGTTGGACGATGGCCACGGCGGCCATGGATTAAGGAAAATACTCGGTGTAACGGACCTCACCGCCATGGGGATTGCCGCTGTCATTGGCGCCGGGATTTTCTCTACCATCGGACAGGCAGCGTACAATGGCGGTCCCGGGGTGATCTTCTTGTTTATGATCATTGCCGTTACCTGCGGATTCACTGCGTTATGTTATGCTGAGTTTGCCTCGCGGGTGCCCGTTGCGGGCAGCGCGTACACCTATTCTTATGTTACTATCGGGGAAGTGGTGGCATGGGTGATCGGGTGGGCGCTCATCCTGGAATATGCCATCGGCAATGTGGTGGTCTCCATTTCCTGGAGCAGCTATTTTATCAATTTGATGGAAGGGTTCAATATTCACATACCGGCCTGGTTGGCAACGGATCCGAAGACGGCCAGGATGTTGTACGACGCAGCCGTTCGCGATGGTCAGCCTGTTGATCAACTGGCGTGGATGACGGCACCGGCGGTGGCTGGGGTCCGGTTAATTATGAATGTACCAGCCGCTGTAATTGTTGTCCTCGTGACGATCCTCGCCTACATCGGTATACGGGAAAGTAAAAAGAGCGCGAACTTCATGGTGGGTCTCAAACTGGTGGTACTTGCCTTTATTGTAGGCATTGGCGTTTTTTATATCCATACCGACAATTGGGTTCCGTTTATGCCCAATCATTTTACCGGAGTATTAAAAGGGGTGTCGGCTATCTTTTTTGCCTATATCGGTTTTGACGCCATCTCTACGACAGCAGAAGAATGCGCTAACCCGCAGCGCGATTTACCCAGAGGGATGATCTATTCCCTGATCATCTGCACCGTTGTTTATGTGATTGTTACGCTGGTCATCACGGGAATGGTCAATTATTCGGAATTCAGGAACGTTGCCGATCCGCTCGCCTACGTATTTGAAAAGATCAATCTGAGGAAAATCGGTTACATCGTTTCCATCAGTGCCGTGGTGGCCGCAACGAGTGTAATGATTGTTTTCCAGATCGGCCAGCCCCGCATCTGGATGAGCATGAGCCGTGACGGACTGTTGCCCAAACGGTTCAGTAAGATCCATCCGAAGTTTCATACTCCTTCCTTCGCCACGCTGGTCACCGGCTTTGTTGTAGCCATTCCCGCGCTGTTTGTGGACATAGGGATTGTAACGGACCTGACGAGTATCGGTACCCTTTTTGCCTTCGTGCTGGTATGTGCCGGCGTACTCAATCTGCCCCGCAAAGAAAAAGTAGCAGGCGACAAAAAATTTAACCTGCTCTATATCAATGGCCGGTTTATCATCCCGGTTTTACTGCTGGTTTTTTTATATGGTTACCGGGACCGAATTGAAGCTGCCATCGCCAACATCAGCCACGAGTCGCACCAGGAAATCCTGTTTTTGATTTTTCTTATTGCATCGCTCGGGATCGCCATCATGACCTTCATTCGAAAGCTTTCGCTCATTCCCATTCTCGGCATGCTATTTTGTCTTTATCTGATGATTGAAATACCGGCCCGAAGCTGGCTTGTTTTCTTTGGGTGGATGGCATTGGGACTGGCGATTTATTTCAGTTATGGATATAGGAAGAGTAAATTGGCTGGTGGGGCTAAGGAATCGGTGATCGGTAATCGGTGATCGGTGGTTTTGAGCTGTGATTACTGATCTCCGACTACCAATCATTGATCACTCCTTCTCCTTGGCGGAATTCATGCCTTGATTTGATGATTGACCAATCTATCGTACCTTTCTTTTTCTAAATTCCACACGCTTATGTCTTCCATTACTTCCAAAACGCTTCTTGTATTCACCTTGATTGTGGTGGGCTCCTGTGGCCGGATAGATACCGGTGAACATTCACCTGAATCCTCCCTGGCGGATTTAAAAGTGTATCCGGGACTGAAGGTCCAGCTCTTCGCTTCCGAACCCATGTTTACCAACCCCACCAACATGGCCATTGACACCCGGGGCCGCGTGTGGGTATGCGAGGCCTATAACTACCGCAATGAAATGAATCCAAAAAACCCGACAAAAAAAGAGGGCGACCGGATCATGATCCTGGAAGATACGGACGGGGACGGAAAAGCGGATAAAAGCAAAGTATTCTACCAGGGCACGGATGTCAATGCCGCCCTCGGGATTTCCTTGCTGGGGGACAAAGTCATCATCTCCTGCAGTCCCAATGTTTTTGTCTTCACGGATGAAAATGGGGATGACGTTCCCGACAAAAAAGAGGTATTCTTTAGCGGCATCCAGGGGCTTCAGCACGATCATGGCATGCACACTTTTGTTTTTGGCCCGGATGGTCAGTTGTATTTCAATTTTGGTAATGCCGGAAAAACCTTATTGACACCCGCCGGCGACACGGTCATCGACGTGCGCGGCAGAAAGGTGGTCGCCGACGGAAAACCGTTTCGCGAAGGGATGGTGATGCGGTGCGCGTTGGACGGCTCCAACGTGGAGGTCCTGGCTCATAATTTCCGAAATAACTATGAAGTGGCGATCGACCCGTTTGGCAACTTATGGCAATCCGACAACGATGATGATGGGAATAAAGGTGTGCGCATCAACTATGTGATGGAAGGAGGAAATTACGGGTTTAAAGATGAGATGACCGGCGCCAGTTGGGGCACGCGCCGAACCAACCTCGAAAAGGAAATTCCTCTTCGCCACTGGCATTTGAATGATCCCGGTGTTGTTCCTAATTTATTACAAACGGGTGCCGGGTCTCCCTGTGGAATTACTATTTATGAAGGAAGTCTGTTGCCCGAAGTTTTTCGCGGCCAGATCGTTCATGCCGACGCAGGGCCTAATGTAGTCCGGTCCTACCCGGTCGAAAACGAGGGAGCAGGGTACAAATCAACGATCGTTAATATTCTGGAAGCACAAAAGGACCAATGGTTCCGTCCGGTGGACGTGGCCGTGGCACCTGACGGATCGCTCTTCGTGGCCGATTGGTACGATCCCGGCGTGGGCGGGCACCAGGTAGGCGATTTAAACCGCGGTAGAATCTATCGGATTGCTCCACCGGATATGAAATACAATTCAGAAAAAGTGGATGTAACTTCTGTTGAAGGTGCTGTCAGGGCTTTGCTGAATCCCAACATCGCTACTCGCTTTCTGGGGTGGACAGCCATTGCTGCCATGGGAGAAAAAGCAGAGACCGCTTTATTATCCTTGTGGAAATCCGATAATGCTTTTCATCGCGCTCAGGCGTTGTGGCTGCTTGCCAGATTACCCAAAGGCAACACGTATTTAGAGGAAGGACTTGCCGATGCCAATCCGAATATCGTCATTACTGCGCTGCGCGATTTGCGCACAAAACAAAAAGATATTCTTCCCACAATCGACAAATTAATTCATCATGCCTCCCCTCAAGTACGCCGCGAAGCCATTCTTGCGCTGCGGGGAAACAATTCAAAGGAAGCAGCTGAGCGATGGGCTGACCTGGCCCTTCAGCACGATGGAAAAGATCGGTGGTATTTGGAGGCATTGGGAATTGGAGCAGCCGGAAAAGACGACCTGTGTTTTGCAGCCTGGAGGAAAAAAGCGGGAGGCCGGTGGAATACAACTGCCGGAAACGATATCGTCTGGCGCAGCCGCAGCAAAGCAGCCATGCCGTTGCTGGCAGAGATCATCAAAGGGTCGAATGAGAAAGATATGCTGCGCTACTACCGGGCCTTCGATTTTCAAACCGATCCATCCAAGCTGGCCGTGCTTTCCAACCTGGTGACCCAAACGCGAGGTGAAAAAGTATTTTATGCCCTTAAACAAATGGATCCCGGAAGTGCACTATCCCCTGCCGTTCGCGCTGCGCTCAACAAGGTGTTGGATCAATATAAAGGAAAACTGGAATTTGTCGAACTGGTATCCCGGTTCAAGGTTGAAAGCAGGGCGCCTGATTTGCTCGCACAAGCCATTCAAGTCCCGGACAGTGCGGTAGGAAAGGAATCGATGAAAGCATTACTGGACTGGGGCAGGCTGGACTTAGTTGAAAAAGTGATTCATGAAAAAAAGAACAACGAGGTGCAGGCGATTGTGAAAACAGTATGGCCTTATATGTATGACCCGAAGGCGATGAACCTGATGGAACGGATTTTAAGTGATACAACACAGGCTCTCGACAACCGCAAACTTGCTGTCCGCACCTTTGGCGGCCCCTGGGAATCGGAAGATAGGCTGATTCTTTTAGCGAAGGAAAATAAGATACCCCTGGATTTGCATGTTGCTGCGGCCGGTGTTTTCCAATCGGCGTGGCGTTCGGGCGTCAAGGAAGAGGGCGCAAAATATTTGAAGCTGCCCGGCAGTAAAGAAGGCAACGCCTTGCCGCCTGTTGCCGTATTGGTCGATAAGTCCGGAAGTGTTGAAAATGGCAAAGCCGTATTCACCAACACATGCAGCAATTGTCACCAGGTCAATGGTCAGGGTGTGAATTTTGGTCCCAACTTAAGTGAGATCGGATCCAAGTTATCCAAAGAGGCCCTTTACACGTCCATCTTATTTCCGGATCAGGGAATCGGTTTTGGATTTGAAGGATACCGCTTTAAGATGAAAGACGGGAGTGAAGCCTTTGGTATGATCACCTCTGAAACGGAAGACAAGGTAGAAATCCGGTATATGAATACGCAGCAAACGCTTGACCCGTCCAGGATCGTATCGCGCACGAAACTCACCACCTCCCTCATGCCCTCTAATTTGCAATCGCTGATGACGGAAAAGGAATTGGTCGATTTAGTTGAATACCTGGGTTCTCTGAAAAAGAAAAATGATGCGATATCACAAAGGTGAACGTAAGAGTTAACGTCAAGTATCGTCTCTCGAAGAGGACGATACGACCCCGTCGTTTCGCATCGTTCTCTTCGAGAGACGATGCTGGACTACCCCAAAATCAAGAGTCAAGTATCGTCTCCCAAAGGGGACGATACGACCCGGTCGTTCCGCATCGTCCTCTTCGAGAGACGATGCTGGACCACCCAAGTATCCTCTCACGAAGGGGACCCTACGGACCCTAGGGGACTCTATTTCAATATTCAGAATTTTAAATCTTGAAATTATTTTACGGTGTAAATTACATGACGGTCAGTGAGGTAATTCCTGATGAACTGAAAGTGGTCGCCCAGGAATTCCGGTGGGCAAATTCCCTTCTGTGAAAATTTTCCCTCTGCGACCAAATGGGCTACTGCCGTGCACGTGTACCCGGTCGTTCGGGCCATAGACAAGGTATCAGAGGCGTTGTCGGTGCGGTCGAGCAAGTTGTATTCGTAGCGTTTCAGTTGGCCTCCTTCTTCTCCGGAAATACGGATACGCATGACGGTAAATTCCTGTTCTCCTGGTTTTAACTTCCAGGCTGGAAACAGGAGCTTCGCGGTTAAATCAATGGGCCTGACCTTAACTCCTTTTACTTCCACCTCATCGTAGGAGAAAAAACCACTTTCCCGCAACACGCGAAGGTATTCGATACAGCCCGGATACCTCAGCGTCTTCTCGATCATGTTTGGAATGTGGGGCATCGTGTGGATCAATGACCGAAGACCGTCGGAGTTCCATGATTCTAGGGTGCCCACGCCATCAAACTGAACCAATTCAGGATCGGAAAGTGCTTCTTTGACAACGATGGCGCCGTGCTGAACATATCGCGCCGGCCGGACATATTCCTGAAGAACATCAATGGGAGAGAAAACGGATTTGTACTCGTAGGGCCATTCCCGCGCGACGGGCAATCCCCCCACCAGGCATTCATAGGAATGAATGTTCATCCGGCTATTATGGTAGGCCAGAATGATGTTGCCCATACCCGGCGCCACCCCACAATCGGTGACGATCGTAACATTTTTCTTTTTGGCCAGGTCGTCTAATAAAAAAGGATCCTCCGGGAAAAAGGAAATATCAACCATGTTTTTTCCGGCCTCGATCACCGTCCTGGCAATTTGAAATCCCAGGAACCCGGGAACAGCCCCGATCACAAGATCAAAGCCGGAAAGGAAGGAAGACAGTAGTGGAGAATCACTGAAATCCAGCTTTTGCGTTTTTATGCCATGCTTTTCAACCTGTTTCAGCGCTTCTTCCAGGATGTCCACAGACGTGACATCAAACGTTGAGGCAAGGTCAATCGCCATTGCCTTGCCAACCAATCCGGCTCCTAGAACAACAATTTTCTTCTTCATAATGGCTACCCCGTGGGTGCAAGTAAAGGCATTATTTCAAAAAACCATAAGGCAAAATAGCCACTGAAGTAATGCATTTTCCTGCTACCTTCCCATCCGACAACAGCAAAATGGTATGATGGATCCGGACAAAATTCTTCAAAAAGCCAAAGGGTCAGCCTTTTACAGGAGGATCCTGAACTGGTCGCTCGATAGAATGATTCCGTTCAATAAACCACATGGGTTTCGATTGATAGAAATCGGTGACAATCACCTCAAGACACTGATTCCCTACCGGAGAAAAAATTTCAACCACATTCGCGGATTGCACGCCTGTGCACTCGCTACGATTTCAGAATTTACTACGGGCTTTTTGCTTGTTTCGAAACTGGATGCCAGGAAATACCGGCTGATTATGCAGCGCCTCGAAATGGATTATCACTACCAGGGAAAAATGGATGCGACGGCGGAATTTTCCGCTCCGGATCAATGGCTTACCGATGCGATTTATGAGCCGTTAAAAAGAGAAGATGCCGTGGTCGTGATTTGCGAAGTGAAAATCCATGACGTTCAAGGGAATCACCTCACGACGGGCAAGGTGCACTGGCAGATCAAGAACTGGGAGAAGGTCAAGACCAGAACTTGACAACTTGACAAGTTGGGTGAAATTAAGTAATTTTGTCCTATGAAAACGATCACGGTCGGGGAGTTTAAGTCGAATCTGGCCCAGATTATCGAGAAGATCCTGAAAGGAGAGGAGTATGTCGTTTCCTATGGAAGAAAGAGAAAGAAAATATTTAAGGTGGTGCCCTATCAGGAAGAAAAGCCGAAGAAAAGGAAATTGGGACTCCTGGAAGGTAAAATGACCATAAAGTTTCATGATGACTGGGAAATGTCTGATGAGGAATTCCTGAATTCATGAGCTACCTCATCGACACCCATGTGCTGCTCTGGTCGCTGGGAAAGACAACCAGCCTTTCTGCCAAGGCGAGAGAAATTCTGGAGAACGCCCACGTGCTGGTTAGCGTTGTTTCATGGTGGGAATTGTCCATCAAATTTGGATTGGGCAAATTGGAACTGGGTGCCGGTACGCCGGAGGACCTATGGAAAACAACTCAGGAAATGGACTATGCATCGCTGCCATTGTCCCTTACTGAAGTGTGTAGTTTTCACAGGTTGGCTAAGCTCCACAAAGATCCTTTTGACAGAATGTTAGTGTGGCAGGCAATCAAGAATGATTTGCCCCTGTTGTCCAGAGACAATCGTTTAAGTCCTTATACCTCCTATGGCCTTCAATTAATCTGGTAATGATATGCGAAAAATCGATCAATTATTGTCGGAGTACGGCGAAAGTCATCAAAACGTTACCAATAAGGCGATCCACTGGATTTGTGTCCCCTTGATATTTTTCAGTGCCATGGGGCTGATCGCCTCGATCCCATCCGGTCTGGTTCAGTCCTATCTGGGTCCGGGGAATCCGTATGCCAACTGGGCCACGGTCGCCTTGCTGCTGGCCATTGCCTATTACGTTTCACTTTCCATTACCCTCGCCATTGGCATGGCCCTGTTTGGGCTGGCCTGCTTATTTATCGACAAGACCATAGTCGAATCCGGATTATCGTTGTGGCTGGTGAGCCTGATCATTTTTGTTGTCGCCTGGATAGGTCAGCTTTATGGTCACAACGTGGAGGGCAAGAAACCGTCGTTCCTTAAAGATCTTCAGTTTTTGCTAATCGGACCTGCCTGGCTGATGCACTTTGTATATAAGAAAATTGGAATTCCCTATTAATTGAAAGAACTCAAATTCATTGAAGGACCAATTCCGAAGGGATTCAAATTCGATTTTGAATCTTTTCTTTTTAATGCCGACCAACACCGCTATCTGCAATCTCCCGGTGCGTGGCAATCCTATTGTTTTGTACAAGAGAAGGGAAAGAAAGGGGTGGCATCTGTCCATTTTCATTTACAGAACCACGCGGCATCCAGTCCCTGTAACGCTCCGTTTGGTTCCGTCGAATATTCAAAGAAACTAACACCCCGGGAACTCTACGAATTTCTGGAACAGATTGAGAAAAGCCTCCGCTCCAAAGGCATCAGGAAAATTAAAATCAAAAATCCGCCGGGCCTATACCGTCCATCCTCTTCCGTACTGGAAGTGGTATTGCTGAATCTGGGATACCATATTCTCCAGGCCGAGATCAGTACAGGGATTATCGTTAACGATGCGGATTATGACCAGAAGATCGAAGCGTGGGAACTTCGGAAATTGAAACAGGGAAAAAAGAAGGAACTGCGATTTCAGGAAATACCCATCAGCAGCTTGGAAATAGTCTATGGATTTATTCTTGCTTGCCGCAACGAACGGCAGCAGTCCCTGAGCATGACGCTGGCCGGGTTGATGAAAGTCGTTGCAGCATTTCCGGACCGTATTATCTTATTTGGCGCTTACCAGGGTCATGAGCTGGCCGCCGCTTCGATATCCCTCCGCGTCAGCAAACATATTGTATATAATTTTTATTCAGCCCATCTCCGGAAATTTGATTTTCTGAGTCCTGTTGTGATGTTGATGGAAGGAATCTATGGGTGGAGCCAAAAGCACCATGTTGAATTGATTGATTTAGGTACTTCCTCTCTGGAGGGTCAACCGAATTTTAGTTTGCTTGACTTCAAGCTACGGCTGGGTGGAAATCCCTCGTCAAAGTTGACGTTTGAGAAACTGCTTTCGTGATGGAACGTCCACGGGTCAGTGTTATTTGCCTTTGCTATAATCACGCGCGGTTTGTTAAGGAAGCGATTGCATCGGTTCTCCGGCAGACCCACCCCGCTGTTCAACTGGTGGTCGTGGATGATGCCAGCACGGATAACAGCGTCCATGTAATCCGCGAAAGCATGGAGGATCATCCTGAGATTACCTTCCTGCCCCTGCAGCAAAACGTTGGCAATTGCCGGGCCTTTAACAAAGGGTTTGCGATGTCCACCGGTACGTTCATTATTGATTTAGCCGCCGACGATGTGTTGAGACCAAACCGAATGACGGTGGGCATTGACGCGTTTGCATCTCTGGGACCCGACTATGGAGTTCATTTTTCTGATGCCGAATTGATCGATGAGTCAGGGAATCGTATTGGATACCATTCTGACAGGTTCCCTCATGTATCCATTCCGCAGGGGGATATTTACCAGGAGCTGATCTCGCGCTATTTTATTAACAGCCCAACGATGATGATGCGCCGGTCGGTGCTGGAGAAACTCGGTGGATACGATGAATCATTGGCGTACGAGGACTTTGACTTTTGGATCAGGTCCTCACGGGAATGGAAGTACGCTTACACGCCAGAACCGTTGGTCAGGAGAAGGATGCTGAAAAATTCGATGTCCGGAGGTCAATACAGAAAAAAAAGCATTCAGCTGGTTTCCACGTTGAGAGTTTGTGAGAAAATCCTGCAACTGAACAGAACCACGGACGAGAAGAAAGCGCTGAGTAAACGGATAGGGTATGAAATGA
>Ga0193731_1000446_pt1 | contig 13710 bp, 14 predicted proteins | sample U1a2metaG_FD_144920 | JGI IMG/M metagenome (GOLD analysis project Ga0193731, IMG submission 144920) | Soil microbial communities from a riparian zone of the East river system, Colorado, United States - U1a2 | ecosystem: Environmental > Terrestrial > Soil > Riparian zone | place: USA: East River...
CTACGTCATAGCTGCGGGCGGCATTATACAACTGGGTTCAGCCGCGTTTCCGGCATGGGAACTGCCAAACTGGGCGTTGCGTCTGGTGATCGTGCTGTTACTCGTCGGTTTTCCAATCGCCTTGATTCTCGCCTGGGCCTTTGATGTCACACCGCAAGGTATCCGGGCCACACCCGACGTGGCTGTGCCTCGAACACATCGCCGTCGCAACGTGATCATGCTCGTTGCAACCGGCGTGATCGTCTCTGCAATCGCGGGATTTTTCCTCCTTCCTCATATTTCTTCCGCGCACAAGATCGACAAGTCGATCGCTGTCTTGCCGTTTGAGAATCTAAGCGACGACAAAGAAAACGCCTACTTCGCGGACGGCATTCAAGACGATGTGCTGACGAATCTGTCGAAGATCGGCGACCTCAAAGTGATTTCACGCACTTCAGTCATGCCGTATCGAGGGAAGGCATCCAATGTTCGTGAAATCGGGAAGGCGCTGGGTGTCGGCGCTGTTCTGGAAGGCAGTGTTCGCCGCGTCGGGAATCGGGTGCGGGTGAATGTGCAGTTGATTTGCGCCGATACCGACGAGCACCTTTGGGCGGAAGACTACGATCGCGAGCTAACCGACGTGTTCGCGATTCAGACTGATCTCGCCCAAAAAATCGCGGAAGCGCTTCAGGCGAAGCTATCGCCCGGGGAAAAATCACGGATGGAGCGCAAACCCACTGAAAACGGGGAGGCTTATCTCGCTTTTGTCCAGGCGCAGAATCTCGGGTGTGCCGTTGAGGATTTCAACAAACTGAAACAAGGCGAGCAGCTTTTCGAGCGCGCGATTCAACTTGACCCGAATTTTGCACTTGCCCTCGCGCGTTCCTCACTGTTGCAAAGTTGGATCGTGCATACGTTCGACCGCACGCCGGAACGCCGCGAAAAAGCGCGCACACTGGCGGAGCGAGCGTTGCAATTGCAGCCAGATCTGCCGGAGGCGCATCTGGCGTTGGGCTCATCGTACTATTACGGCGATAACAACTACGACGCGGCGCTAAAAGAATTCGAAGTCGCACAACGCGGCTTGCCTAACGAATCGGAGGTGTATCTTTCCCTCGCTGCAATCCAGCGCCGCCAGGGAAAATGGGTGGAATCGACCGCCAATTTCGAGAAGGCCGTCAGTTTAAATCCGAAGGACATCTGGCCGCTGCAAAATCTCGCGTTCAACTACCAGATGCTTCGCGATTTCGATAAGGCCAACGCCACAATTGACCGCGCACTCGCCTTGGATCCCACCGCACTGGCGCCTTTGGAGGTCAAATCCAAGCTGGCGATCGCTGAGAAAGGGGATTTCAGCGTCGCAGAGAAAGCATTTGCGGCCGTCAAATCGATCCCGATGACGAGCGAGCAGAAACTGAGGACCGCCAGTGCACAGGCCGACGTTTTTCTCCTGGAACGCAAGCCCAGTGAAGCATTGCAGGAAGCGGAAAAGTTGCCGGACGATTCGCTCGCAGCTCTTCCTGGAGCGTTGGGTGGCAAGTACTATGTCATTGGCTTTTCGCGAAAAGCGTTGCAGGACGATGCCGGCGCGCGTGCGGCCTTCGAAAAAGCCAGGGGCGCTATCGAGGAACAACTGAAACGAAGCCCTGACGTCGCCGAGCTGCATATTCAACTGGCAAAAGTGCTCGCCCAGCTCAATCAAAGGGATTCCGCATTGGCTGAGGCTCGGCGCGCGTCGGAATTACAGCCTGAAAGCAAGGACGCTTTTGGAGGGCCCGAAATTACTGAAGGAGTGGCGCAAGTTTACGCCATTCTTGGCGAGAATGGCCCCGCCATCGAAATTCTGGATGAATTGTTGAGCCGACCGAGCGCTGTCACTGTGCAGGGCCTGAAAATAAATCCTACTTGGGACCCGTTGCGAAACGATCCGGGTTTTCAAGCATTGCTGAGTAAGTACGCCGGCAAAACCTAGCCGGGAGCAGTTTAGCCGTCTCGTAAGCCCTATCAGACACCTGTGCGTCATGTGACGATGCGTTTTAGCTGGGTGCTTCTGTTCCTCGGTGCTGCGGCCACGGCGCACGCTGAATGGACAATTGCTTCGGCAGAGTCAGAAGGGGGAAGCGCTGGCATAATGCATCGGCATGTTCTTTTGGAAAATGGTGCTGATGGTGGTCACGTCACCTTCGAGCTCGCAATTTTCTCTGCCAAATCGTGCGCGTTGCGAATCATCGATAATCCTGACGGCGAAAGACTCGCCGGCATGATGAAGCGCGAAAAATATGTATGCGCAGTAAATGGTGGCTATTTCGACGAACAGTTCAAGCCCATCGGCTTGCGAATTGTAAATAGCCAAATGCTTACGCCTTTAAAACGTGCGCGGCTTATTACCGGCGTGCTATTCGCGTCGCCGCGCGACGTGCAAATTGTCCGTGCCCGTGAGTTTTCGCAGCGTCAGAAAATTGAGGCCGCAATTCAGTGCGGGCCGTTCCTGGTTGATCGCTCGCAGCGCGTTGGTGGCTTGAACAATTCGCAGCACGCGCGGCGAACTTTTGCCGCCACAGCAATGAACGGGCGCGCGTTGCTCGGTGTTTGCTCGGACGTTTCGCTCGCGGATTTGGCAGCGATCCTTGCTACAACACCAATTGCCGCGGATTTAAGGATTTGGCAGCGATCCTTGCTACAACACCAATTGCCGCGGATTTAAAAATTCAACGCGCACTAAATCTCGATGGCGGTTCCTCGAGCGCATTCTGGTTTGCGCGGGAGAACGGCAGCGTATTTTCCATTCCGGAGCAAAAATCTGTGCGTGATTTTGTGGGCGTGCTACCAAAATAATTGTCGCGACGCGTTATGCCAAGCGCCGTCGTTAAAAGTTCGGCGGCTGACACAGCCGCCGCTACAACACGTTTATGAGAACATTTGGCGGATTCAGATCAGGCGATCATTTTTTCTACGGCGAAGTGCGCGGTGACGACGTGCACGTACTGGCGAAACCGTATTGGCTCGAGATTCAAACCACCGGCGAGGTATTGCCATTCACGAGTTTACAGATCGACCTTCCCGTTGCTCCCTCGAAACTAATCGCCGTCGGGTTGAATTATGCCGATCACATTGCGGAGATGAAGCGCACCCCGCTCGGCACACCGCTGATCTGGTTTAAGGCTCCGAGCTCGCTTTTGCCGCACAATGGCGCGATCGAAATTGCGTTTCCGGAACATCAAACTGATTTCGAAGCGGAATTGGCCGTGGTGATTGGTAAGACCGCGAAAAATCTGGCTGTGGAACGGGCGCTCGATTTTGTTTTCGGTTACACAATCGGTCTCGATATCAGCGACCGGGATTTACAAAAAAGCGAGAAGCAATTTGGCCGCTGCAAATCCTTTGACACCTACACGCCAGTCGGGCCGTTTGTTTATGCCGGCGCGGATGTTGCCGATGTTTCGCTGGAGCTATGGCAGAATGGTAAGATCCGGCAGAGCACGCGCACGAGCCGAATGATCTATTCGGTTGCGCAAATTATTTCATTCGCGAGCCAGTCACTCACACTTTTGCCCGTCGCTCACACTTTTGCCCGGCGATGTGATTTTAACTGGAACGCCTTCCGGTGTCGGGCCGATTCATGCCGGCGATCAATTGGAAGCATCAATCGGCGATTGGCCGCGCCTGCGAAACAGTGTCGCGATCGCGCACCGCGTTGCGGGTCGCAATGCTGAAGAAAGCTCGGCAACAACAATTTGAAAGACTTGCCTACATCCCACGAGTTGAGATATTTCGAATCAAAGATGCGACCTGTCGAAAAGGGAGCACCGCCGAAAAAAATGAAAAGTTTTTCTCGACTCGCAACCAAGGCGTCTGCGATAAGAGAAAACCTGTACCGAAACCGAACTGGTCAGATCAAACTCCTGCTTCAATTATGAAAACACTACTTGCCACCTGCCTATCCTTACTCGCGTTTGCACTGATTTCGCTCGCGCAATCTCCGCCGCCAAGACAAGCTCCTCCTGCAGCAGGAACGAATCCGGCTGCCCAAGCGCCGGCAAATCCGGCCGCGGCGGCGCAGGCGCCTGCTACAAACGTGCCGCCAGGGCAACCTGCAGCGCAGCAACCAGCAGCGCCAGGGCAAGCTGCAGCGCAGCAACCAGCGGCGCCTGGACAACCCGGAGCTGCAGGACAACCTGCGGCGCCCGGCGCGCCGGTTACCGCTACATTAAGTCCCGCACAAGCTGGCGCCGAGAGTCCCGCTGCGACGGCCGCCGCAGCGAGTGCCGCACCAGCTGCTTCGCCCGCTGCTGAACCGGGCCTCTTAGGCAGTCGCTGCTGAACCGGGCCTCTTAGGCAGTAACTGGTTGATCGACAAGTTCCATAAGGGCGGTCCAATCATGTGGCCGATTTTGATTGTATCGATCATCGGGCTCACTGTGGTGATCGAGCGAATTTTTTGGTGGACCGGCCGCTGGTTTCGTCGTGATCCCAAACGGATCGAGAAAGTGTTTACCGCGATTGAGCATGGCGATGTGGCGGAGGCCTCGAGGCTTTCTCGCGGATCGCGCGATCCGGTTTTGCGCATGATGTGGAATGGTCTCAATCACCAACACGCCTCGTTGCAGGGCGCACTACAGGTCGCTGCGGGCATCGAGATTAAACGCGCCGGACGATTCCTCGTCGTCATGGACACGCTCGTAACTTTGGCGCCGTTGCTCGGTCTGTTGGGCACGATCACAGGTCTTATTAAGTCATTCAGCTTTCTCGGCAACGAAGAGCTGGCGGTGCAAGCCGTCACCGGCGGTATCGCCGAGGCGCTCATTGCCACAGCCTGCGGTCTCGGTATTGCCATCTTCGCACTGATTCCGTTTAACTTTTTCACTTCCCGGGTGTCTAACTTGGAGTTCGAATTGCAGACGGCAGCCACAAACTTGGAAGTGATGTTAGGATCACAAACCGCGGCGCGCGAACTGGATTTCGCAGCGCAATCCCCATCTGCTGGGAAAGGCTCGTCGATTTAAAGATGTTTTAAGGTATTTAATGACTGTACACTCACCCATTCCTCACAAGAAAGCGCGGATCGAGATCATTCCGTTGATCGACATCATGTTCTTTTTGCTCGCCAGTTTCATGATGGTGAGCTTGAGCCAGGTGCATATGAAAGGGATTAAGGTTAATCTCCCCTCAGGTGTTTCGGGTCAGACGCAGACAAAGCGCGAGTACATTAGCGTTTCTGTTGATAAGGACGGCCATTACTTCTTCGATAAGGACGAAGTGAAAGACGAAGAACTCATAAGTCGCCTGCGCAAGGTGCACGATTCAGCCCCTGAAGCGAAGGTGTTCGTTCGGGGCGATCGGGATTCGGTTCATCTGAACGTTACCCACGCGCTTGATATAATCCGCTCGGCTGGTTTTTATAAGATCTCGTTTGAAATTAGGAGTGAATCGCTCAAAGGAGTTCCGGGACCACCCCAGTGATTGTGTATGGCGAAATTGGAAGTAAAACCGCTATTTTACCGGCCACCGCCTCGATGGTATTTCTGGACTGCCCTTGGCGCGGCCTTGGCGATCCACCTCACAGCGGTTGCAGTCTCTCAAAGACATGAGGCCCCTGCGGTAGAGCTTCCTCCACAGCCGCCGACTGTCGTCGAAGCAGTCTTAGCGCCACCTGAGTCAACTCCTCCGCCAGAAGATATTCCCATTCCAGAACCTCCTCCTCCGCCGGACATTCAACCGGAATTCGTCGAAGAAAGAACACCGCCACCGCGGCCGCCACAGAACGCACAACAAAAATTTACGCCGATCAAAGCCCCTGGACCGATGTCGATGTCTAAAGCAAAAGCGCTCGCCGTGTATGCGCCGCGTCCCCAGTATCCCTACGAAGCGCGCTCGCGGCACGTCACCGGAAGTGGAGTGATCGTCTGCACAGTGGACTCAGGTAGCGGCAACGTCGGTAGTTGTAGCGTTTCGTCAAGCACCGGGAGTCCTATCCTGGATAACGCCGCCACTAGCGCGTTTCGGCAGTGGCGATTTAGACCTGGAACAGTTTCCAAGGTTAACATTCCCATCACTTTCACCATGACCGGCGCGTCGTACTAAATTCCGTAATATGAGACTAGCTTCGCCAGTTCCGCACAAACGAGCGCGTATCGAGATCATCCCGTTGATCGACATCATGTTCTTTCTGCTTGCCAGCTTTATGATGGTGAGCCTGAGCCAGACTCACATGAAAGGCATTCGCGTGAATCTGCCGGCTGCGGTAGGGCCCCCACCAAGCGGGGTGAAGGATTTTATTTCCATAAAAGTGCTGGAGGGAAATGCTGTGTTCTTCGATAACGTGTACGTACCAGACGACCAAGTTCTGCCACGCCTATTTCAGCTTCACCAGGCAAATCGGGACATCAAAATCTCGATCAGCGCAACGCCGATGGCCATCTACGGCGATGTCATCGGATTGCTCGACAAGGTTCGCTCGGTCGGAATCACAAAGGTCGGTTATCAGATTAGAGCAGCTTCTGGCGTTGCGCCTGCAGGTGCTGCGCCGCCGGCAGGTGCCGCACCACCACCACCACCCAACCCAGCGCGTAACTTTTCCAAGGCGCGAGCCCTGTGGCTCAATTGGTTTTTTTTCGCAGGTTCAAGCTCACCAAAGGTTCGTTGGAAGCCGTTTGGAATAAAAATCGGATCATATCCAAATCCGTGTGACCCGCGCGGTCGATCAGCGATTCGTCCCTCAACAAGCCCTTCAAACATTCCGAGAACCTCGCCTTTGCGCGCCAGCGCCAGCACGCAACGGAATCGAGCGCGACTTGGGTCCTTCGGAGCGGCAACTCGGCCAAGTTGCTTCAATAACTTCTCAATCTTTTCGTTGTCACTCGCGTCCGGTCCCGCGTAACGGGCGGAGTAAATCCCCGGCGCGCCACCGAGAGCAGCGACCTCCAACCCGGAATCGTCTGCAACGACAAAGCCGGGTATGTGCTTCGAAACTGTCACAGCTTTGAGAATCGCGTTATCTTCAAAAGTTTTTCCAGTCTCCGCAATGTGGGGAATCTCAGGATGGTCAGCCAAATCGTTCACTTGGAACTGCGGCCCGAGAATCTTCCGGATTTCTGCGGTCTTATTCGCATTGCGCGTTGCGAACAAAAGCTCGATCACAATTCAAATGAATCTGGAAACCGAGAATCCGAGAGTAAATTTTAGTTTCTTTTCTTCGTTTCCTGGGTTCCTGATTGAAATGCGATGAGCAGCGAACGGCGCAAACCATATCCATTCGACAAGATCGAACCTAAATGGCAAGCCATTTGGGAGGAGCGGCAGCCTTTTCACGCGCCCAATCCGGGTGAAGAAGGTTTCGATCCGGCGAAACCGAAATTTTACGTCCTCGATATGTTTCCCTACCCGAGCGGGGCGGGGTTGCACGTTGGACATCCCGAAGGTTATACCGCAACGGACATCATTGCTCGCCACAAACGGATGCGTGGCTTTAACGTGTTGCATCCAATGGGTTGGGACGCGTTCGGTCTACCCGCCGAGCAATATGCAGTAAGAAGCGGTCAGCATCCCGCCGTCACCACGCGCGAGAACGTCGCGAAATTCAAAAGCCAACTAAAGCGAATCGGTTTTTCCTATGATTGGCAACGAGAGATCAACACGACCGACCCGCGCTACTACAAGTGGACGCAGTGGATTTTTCTCCAGATCTACAACTCCTGGTTCAACCCGGAAACGAAGCGAGCCGAGAGCCGAGCCGATTTCAACTTATCGGGGCGCTGATCCGGACAGTGTTCGGCTCGCCTATGTTGCTGAAGTCCCGGTCAACTGGTGCCCGGAGTTGGGCACGGTTTTGGCCAACGAGGAAGTCGTGGACGGAAAAAGTGAAGTTGGCGGGTTCCCGGTTGTTCGAAGGCCGATGCGTCAGTGGATGTTGCGCATCACAGCGTATGCGGAGCGATTGCTTGATGGGCTCGACGAACTTGATTGGCCCGAAGGAATCAAATTGCTTCAGCGCAATTGGATCGGCCGCAGCGAAGGCGCGGAAATCGATTTCAAAATCGACAAAAGCGATCAAAAGATTCGCGTTTTTACCACGCGTCCCGACACGCTTTACGGCGGAACGTTCCTGGTGGTCGCGCCCGAGCATTCGGTTGTTGATTTAATTGTCAGTGAGGAGCAATGGCCGGCGGTGCGCGACTATCGCGAACGCACCGCACGCAAAAGCGATCTCGAACGTGCCGATCTGTCGAAAGACAAAACCGGCGTCTTCACCGGAGCGTACGCAATGAATCCGGCAAACAACGAAAAGATTCCAATCTGGATCGCTGACTATGTGCTGATTGGTTATGGGACGGGCGCAATCGGGGGTGTGCCCGCGCATGACGAACGCGACTTGGAATTCGCGCGCAAATTTGATTTGCCGATTGTTGAAGTCGTCCAACCACTGGCCGATGAGCCGGCGCTGGGTTTCGTCGGCGAGGGGATCGCAATCAATTCGCCGATTATTAACGGCCTGGCGAGCGCCGAGGCGAAAAGGAAGATTACCGCTTGGCTGGAAGAGCGCGGTCAAGGCAAGCGTGCAATCAATTACAAACTGCGCGACTGGCTATTCTCGCGTCAGCGATATTGGGGCGAGCCGTTCCCGATTACCTGGCAAGACGGTAAACATCGCTCGTTAAGCGAAAGCGAATTGCCGGTCGTCCCACCGGCGCTGGAAGATTACAAACCCACTGGCACGGGCGAACCTCCCCTGGCCAGAGCGAAAGAATGGGTTCGCTATTCTGAGAAGGCTGTGCGCGAGACAAACACAATGCCGCAGTGGGCAGGCTCGTGCTGGTACTACCTGCGATTTTGCGACCCGCATAATGATCACCGATTCGTCGGCAAAGAAGCGGAACGTTATTGGATGGGTGGTGATAAGCCGGGTGGCGTGGATTTGTATGTCGGCGGCACCGAGCACGCGGTGCTGCATCTGCTTTACGCGCGTTTCTGGCAGAAAGTCCTGTTTGATCTTGGTTACATCTCGAAACCCGAGCCATTCCAGCGGCTTGTAAACCAGGGAGTTATCCTGGGCGAAGATAATCAGAAGATGTCGAAGTCGCGCGGGAACATTGTTAATCCCGACGACGTAATCGACCAGCACGGCGCGGACGCATTTCGCTGCTACGAGATGTTTATGGGACCGCTCGAGCAGATGAAACCCTGGAGCATGCGTGGCGTCGAGGGCGTAGCGCGTTTTCTTGCGCGCGTCTGGCGCCTACTGATGACTGAGAACCAGAGAGGCGAGTGGGAATTATCAGCCAAGGTCAAAAACACCGACTCGGACAAGGCGCAGCAGAAGCTGCTCCATGCCACGATCAAGAAAGTGACTGAGGATATCGAATCGTTCTCGTTTAATACCGCAATTTCACAAATGATGATTTTCGTGAACGCGTTTACGAACGTCGAAGTCATTCCATTATCAGCAATGCGCAGCTTCCTGATTTTGCTGAATCCGTTCGCCCCTCACATTGCCTCCGAATTATGGGAGAGACTGAATACAAAATTCACCGATGCGCGTGGCGACATCACGGAACAATCCTGGCCAAGCTATGACAAGCGGCTGCTTGTCGAGCAAGAGGTTGAAATTGTAATTCAAATAAACGGGAAACTGCGCGATCGAATCAAGATGTCGATCGTGGCGACCGAAGAGGAAATGAAAACCGCCGCTATCGCGAACCCCAAAATTCAAAAACTCGTTAGCGGCAAAAATATTGGCAAGGTCGTGGTCGTACCCAAAAAGCTTGTCAATATAGTGGTGCACTGATAAGCGGAGCTTATGTGGAAAGAGTTTAAGGAGTTTGCTGTCAAGGGGAACGCGATTGATCTCGCGGTCGGCGTGATAATTGGCGCCGCCTTCGGCTCGGTAATCGGTTCATTGGTCAAAGACCTCATCATGCCGCCTATTGGATTACTCACCGGCGGTCTTGATTTTTCCAACCAATTCGTCGTGCTCAAAGGTGCGCCAGGCGGCGCAACATTTGCGACTTCGGCTGAGGCAGCAAAGGCGGGCGCTATCACTTGGAACTATGGCAACTTCATCACGCTAATGATAAACTTCGTTATCGTGGCCTTTGCGATCTTCATGATCGTCAAAGGGGTAAACAGGATGAAGCGTCCGACGCCAACCGCAGCCCCGGTTTCGAAGGAGTGCCCGGCTTGTGCAATGACGATTCCCATTAAGGCGACTCGTTGTCCCCATTGCACGAGCGAACTCTCGCAGGCGGGTCACGCGCTAGCGCCGTAGCCGGCCTAGGTTGGTCTCGGCTGGGAGGATCACACTCCCAAAGAGTCTCCCAGATCCAACAGCCCTAGGGAATTCTTGTAAATTATTCCTTGCCCTTCGCTTCTCGGGCTGCTATGGAGGGCGCGATTGCAGATGCGTAGATGCCTTAACCTTACGCTCGCAGGAGCGGCAGCTTGCTTGATCGTGGGCTGCGCCACGCAGTCGAAACCGACTCTCACAAGTGGGCGTCGCATACCAAACGTGCGCACTACTGCCTATACCGAGCTTGAGGGGGGAAGCGGCCATCACAACGCGCTCGGTCAATATCTCTCCGGCCGGCACGTGTTGAGTGCCGCCTCTGATTGGTCGCGCTATCCCCTCGGAACCCGGTTCCGACTTGTCGATAGCAGCGAAGAATATGTGATCGACGATTACGGGGGTGCGTTGATCGGCACGGACACGATTGACCTTTACAAGCCGAGCCGGCTCGAGGTGAAACGCTGGGGCGTCCGCCACGTGGACATTGACATTTTGCAATGGGGCTCGGACGAACAAAGTTTGAAAGTGCTTGCCCCTCGCTGCAAACACCATTGCGCGCGGCAGATGGTCGCAGCCATTCAGAAAAAGAAGGGCAAAACCGTCGCGGAATCCTCTCCGGCCCATACTTCGCTTTGATTTAACGCGAGTCTCGCAGCATTTTCCCCGCCCATGAGAATTTTCCTTACCGGGGGGGCGGGCTACATCGGGAGCGTTTGCTCCGAACTTTTGCTGAATGAAGGTCACGAGGTGGCCATCTTCGATAACCTGAGTGAGGGCCATCGACGCGCAGTCGATTCCCGGGCGAACTTCATTCGGGGCGACTTGGCCGACCGCCTGCAAATTGAGGCTGCGCTTTCCAGCACGCGCCCCAATGCCGTAATGCATTTCGCCGCATATGCACTCGTCCCCGAGTCAATGCACGATCCCTCGAAATATTTTCGCAACAATATTGCCAATGGCTTGAATCTGCTGGATGCCGTGGTGGCAACGGGTGTTCAACGGATCATTTTTTCATCGACCTGCGCGATTTTCGGACCGCCGGAGCGGGTGCCGATCGACGAAACTGCGCACCCGCGTCCGGTCAGCCCATACGGTGAATCGAAACTGGCTTTTGAAAAAATTCTCCGTTGGTACGACGAGATCCATGCATTGAAGTTTGTTTCATTGCGTTATTTCAACGCGGCCGGCGCCACGGAGAACCTCGGTGAAGATCATCGGCCCGAAACACACTTGATTCCGAATGTGTTGAAGGTCGCCCTTGGTCAAAGCCCGCACGTCGAAATTTACGGAACCGATTATGAGACGCCCGACGGAACATGTATTCGCGACTACATTCACATTGTCGATCTTGCCCGCGCGCACATCCTGGCTCTCGGCGCGGACGCCAGCGGGTTCTACAATCTCGGCACGGGAGGCGGCTCCAGTGTTCGAGCGGTAATCACGGCCTGCCGCAAAATCACCGGGCGAAAGATCGAGACGATTGAAAAGCCACGCAGACCTGGTGATCCGCCGCGGCTAATCGCTTCGTCGGAAAAAATCAAGAAGGAGCTCGGCTGGCAACCGCAGTTCCAATCGCTCGATGCTATCGTCGAGAGCGCCTGGAAGTGGCACCTGAAATTTCCAGAGGGCTACGAAGAGTAGAGGCGGGAACGCGGTCTCCCACGAATCTTCGTTCGCTGTAGCGGCGGGAGTGTCGCCTGCGCACCCTAAATCGTCGCAGCCGACACAGCTGCCTCTACAGCAATTTTGACGGGTTCGATTTCCAGATCCCTGAGCTTCCCGCTTTGCGCGCGGAGAATTTGTACATTCTTATTTCTGGGCGCCCAGACATCGGGATCGGTCGGGCCAAACATCAAAACGCAATTTGCTCCCGCGGCTGCGGCTAGGTGCGAGATTCCGCTGTCGTGTCCCAGGAAAATCGAGCGCTCAAGCACGGCGGCAAGCTGAGGTAGCGGTAAATTCTTTGCGAAACGGACCTCTCTATTTTTCCACTCGCGCTCCAACGCATCCGCTTCGGTTCCGTCTGCCTCGCCTGAAATGACGACCACGGGGAAAGCGCTTCCCACCTGTCCACGTTTGTCTTTGATGAGCGGAACACCGTCGTTTCTTGAAAACAGCGCGATCCAATTTTCCAGCGGCCAATTCTTTTCTGTGCTGCCGCTTCCCGGATGAATTGCGAGAATCGGCTGCTGTAAGAACTGGAGAAATCCCTTGGCGAATTGTCGATCGTCTATTGAGGGGAAAACCTTTTCAGTAAGATCGCCGACTCCGATTCCCAGCTGTTCGATCGGGAGCGCAAGCTGGCGCGCGGCGTGGACAGCGGTTTCCGCGATCTTGGCGGGCCCGCAAAGTAGATTTTCAACACCACATCGATGCAGGTTGTTTTCAAAGATCCTGTCCGGATCAAACAGATAACTGATGATCAAATCGAAGCTCGCGAAATAATTTGCCAACTCCGCTGGCAATTCCGAATTCTTGGCGAAGAAGCTCGAGAGCGGTCCGTATTCGATCGAGCGTACTGCTTGCGCGTAAAATCGGTTTTCAGCAAGCGCCGCAATGTGCCTGTAACCAAGGATCTCGATGTGCGCATTTGGACAGGCGTCGCGGAGCGCCTTAAGGGCTGGCAAAGTGAGAATGAAATCGCCGATCGCGCCGCCGCGGATGACCAGAACGCGGTTCATCTTTCTTGTGTAGCCACCGCCCTGTGGGCCGTGTTCATTGTAAAATCAAAACGCGTCTGCGGTGACCGGCCACAGGCCGGTGGCTACAGCGGAAATGCCGTTTCAATATTGCCTGAATGTGAAGGTGAGAATCACACCGCCATAGATCAGGGCCAAAGCATGCAAACAGCGCCAGCGAAAAACGCTCCCTGCACTCCAGTTGATTTGATCGCGAAGGACATACGGGATTGCGACCCGTGCACTCCAGTTGATTTGATCGCGAAGGACGTACGGGATTGCGACCCAGAATAGGCCGGCAACGATCAGCAGATAAGCAAAGACCGTTATTAGCAGCCGACTCGTTTCGTAACGCAGAAAGGCAGCATCCAGTAGCGGTTCCGCCGCAAGCAGACAAAGAATTCCAAGGGCGCGTACCGCCAGAAACTCATCGACAAACCACAGGACAAGCACGTAACCAATTGGCAAGACAATGAGCAGCGGGCGACGAAAGCTGGAGAATTCACCCATCTGAATCGTGGCGAGCAGCCAAAACGTCCAAAGAAGACAAACGGTGAGCAAAATCACTCCTGCAACGCGAGAGCGCGGAAAGCGCTGAACAACACCGGCAAAATCCGGTTTTAGTAATCCGAGCAAACCGATCAGAATGAGAAATGCGCTCACGATGATTCCGGCAGTGTGCAAAGAGAGCTCGTAGATCATGCGTCAAAATTCGCTAATGGCGTGTGAGTTTGGATAAGGTGACACAAGTTTTCAACCTGCGATTGTGCAGGA
>Ga0193731_1000449_pt1 | contig 13689 bp, 17 predicted proteins | sample U1a2metaG_FD_144920 | JGI IMG/M metagenome (GOLD analysis project Ga0193731, IMG submission 144920) | Soil microbial communities from a riparian zone of the East river system, Colorado, United States - U1a2 | ecosystem: Environmental > Terrestrial > Soil > Riparian zone | place: USA: East River...
TCGAACTCGAGCTTGATCTTGCGACTGTAGTTCCACACGTGTCCGGGCCTAACGAAGTCAAAACGATGGTGTCGCTCACTGAGATGGAACGGAAACGGGTGCCGATTCAGAAAGCGTATTTGTTGTCATGCGTAAACGCGCGCTTCGAAGATTTGCATGACGCCGCGGAAGTTGTGCGCACTCGAGGCGGACGCGTTGCGGATGGTGTCGAATTTTATCTCGCGCCGGCCAGTGCTGAAGTGCAAGCCCGGTCAGAATCGAATGGTGATTGGCAAACTCTCATCGACGCAGGCGCGATTGCACTCCCGCCCGGCTGCGGCGCGTGCATCGGCCTGGGTCGCGGTCTGGTGGAAAAAGGCGAGATTGCGATCAGCTCGACGAATCGCAATTTCAAAGGCCGCATGGGCGATCGCGATGCGTACGTCTATCTGGCCTCCCCCGCCGTCGTCGCCGCCAGCGCCTTGGCCGGATTCATTTGCGCGCCGACAAATTTTGCTGAACGACCCGCGGGCACTGCGATCCGACGTCCGGAAAAGAAATCAAGGCCGGCAGCATCGGTGCAGATTATGGAAGGATTTCCCTCCAGCGTGCGCGGTCGCGTCTTGTTCATCGACAAAGACAATCTAAACACCGACGGCATTTACGGCAGCAAACACACATACCGCGACGACATGACTCCGGAGCAGATGGCGGCGGTGACATTTGAAAATTACGATCCGAACTTCAATACCCTCTATCGCCGCGGCGACGTTGTGGTAGGCGGCTTAAACTTTGGAAGCGGATCGAGTCGCGAACAAGCCGCCACCGCGCTGAAGTTCAAAGGGATTCCATGCGTGATCGCCGGCAGCTTTTCGGAAACCTACAAACGCAATGCGTTCAATAACGGCTTCGTGGTTTTCGAGTGCCCCGAGTTGGTGACGTACCTGCGGGAGACGCTGGATAATCGGGCACCCACGACGGTCGGGTCCGAAATCACAATCGATTACGCCAAATCCATTCTCGCACTCGACGGAAAATCGTTCGCATTCCCGCCTCTCAGTCCCGCAGCGCAGGAATTGATCGTTGTCGGCGGCGCCGAAAATCTCGTGGCGTCTCGACTCCGCGCGAAAGCGTAATCCGGGGAGCGCACGCGCCTCGCGTGCTGGTCTCGGCGTCCTCGCCGAGACGAACTTTAGTGGTGTTGGATCGGGGACCGCACCCGACTTCGGATGCTAATTGCCGCGCCGTCGCCGGAAACCTTCCCAAGTCATTCTCTGGAAAAAAGTCCGCGATCGCGGCGCGCAATCGCCAGCACGCGAAGGCGCGTGCGCTCCTTCCCGCCGAGCTTCTGGATCGCGACGCTCGCGAACTTTGGAGTGCGGCGACATGTCGCCGCTTTGAAAGCGCGGACGTGTCCGCGCACTCCAAAGTGCGTGATTTCCTGGTGCGTAGCGCGGCTTCGGCGCAACCGAAGTTTAGCCCGCGAATGACACGAATGAACGCGAATAGGAAGGAATCTCTGCTCGATTTCGCGAAGCTTTGGGAGTGCGACACGTCTTCATGTCGCTTTGGATCGAACCAAGCATGGAAAGCGATGCGAGGGCGCCCCGCACTCCAAAAGTCCCGAGATTGCGGGACGACACCCTATCATGATTCGCGTCAATTGGCGTGATTCGCGGGCAAAGAATCTTCGCAAAACGCGACGATTTTGGCCTATAGCAGTACAGAGAACCTAAAAATCAAAACTTTTTACTCTCTGTGATCTCCGTGGTGAACTCTTTCGTTTGACGTTTACGTGGCGTCGCTGCCCTTGGAGTAGGCCCGGGCGGCGCGGAGTTGCACCAGGCCGGGTCGATCTTCATCCGTCTTGTCTGGTTCGTCGTGCCAGATCCACCACTCGTACGTCGGAGTCTGCGGGTAGTCCTCCGGCGAGTCCTCCCAATCTTCCTGGCGCCCAAGCGCAGTGATGTCGAGGTAGTTCCAGGTGTTTCCCATCTGCTCGTCGCCGCGGTTGTTGATGAAGTAGGTTCGGAACACGCTGTCGCCGTCGCGGATGAACGCGTTGGTTCCGTGCCACTCGTCCACGCCGAAGTCCTTGTCGAAGTCGTCCGTTATGGTGTACCACGGCATCTCCCAGCCCATGCGCGCTTTCACACGCTCGATGTCCTTCTGCGGCGCGCGCGAGGCGAACGCGAGAGTGGTGTCGCGAGCGTTCAGATGGGCGACGTGGGCGACCTGGTCGGCCACCATGGAGCAGCCGACGCAGGCATGCTCGGGCCATCCCTTCACGTCGGGTTCGAAGAAGGCGCGGTAGAGGATCAGCTGGCGGCGGCCCTCGAACAGGTCGAGCAGGCTAGCTTTGCCCTTGGGTCCGTCGAACTCGTACTTCTTCTTCACGGCCAGCCACGGCATCCGCCTACGCTCGGCCGCCAACGCGTCACGGGCGCGGGTCAAAGCCTTCTCCTTCACGAGCAGTTGCTGACGCGCAGCCTCCCACTCCTTCGATGACACGATCGGGGGTGCCTTCAGCGTTTTTTTCCTTTTTGCTTTGGCCATATGAATTCTCCTTTAGGTTTGGGTTGTTAGTTTCAATCTTTTGATTCTTCGATCACGGACAGAATGTTTCCAGCCGGATCCTTGAACCAGGCAATGGTTGGACCATTTCCGCGCATGATCCCTTTCTTGTCCGTCTTGAGGTTGGGCAGATCGTAAATCTCGAAGCGAACACCTCGCTTCGTTAGCTCGTCAACCGCAAGATCGACATCTTTCACCGGAAAATTCAGGACCGTAAAGGTGGCCGGCACATGGTTCGGCTTTGGATAAATGAGAACGTTATTCCCGCCGCCGAGCCGCAACGTGAGCAGGTCATGAGATTCGGCAACGTCCAAGCCGAGTGTCTCGGAATAGAACTTTTTCGCCGTTTGAATATCTCCCGCCGAAAAACCGCTGAATGCTTTGCTGTCTCTTAACATATTGCGCTCCTAGTTTTACGTCGCTCTTCAATAAAGCGACGAACGAGCACACAGTTTTCGGACATTTATTTCGCCGCCGCGGAATAGCGCTCACGACTTCAACGGTTGAGCTTTGCTAGCTCTTCGATCGGCGTTTCCCCGGGAAGCGCCACGCCTGGCCCACGACATACACGATCATAATCAGGATCCACGCGATGATCAGAGCCACGTCGCCTAACGAGAGTCCTCGCAGCGAACCCAAGGCAAGCGACATCAAATTGAGAGCAATCGCATTTAGGTGGTTCATGCTCCGACCCTCAGGTTGCGAATGTATCGTCTCCCAAGAAGAACCAGCGAGCTAACGCACACGAGAACGAGGAACGCTCGCAGACTCACGGCCGTCGCAACAGAAATACTGATTCCGGTTGCCATCATCAGATAAGCGGCCACGCACATCGGACACTTCGGCAGCAGCGCGAGCGCAATCCCCGAAGCGATTGGACTCACAATGCGAAGGAAGTGTTGCGCGAAAGTTCTCATGTTCGCGTTGACCTCACGCCGCCGCTGAGTCGTGCACGGCAGCCATTCGACGCGCGACACGATTTCGTGCGCTGCCAGACTTTCAGTTCTTTTCGATGTCCTTACCTGTGTGCTCATACTTTGCCCCCTCGTCGCTGATTTCATTCTTTATTAGTACGACGAACCAGCGAGCCGATTCGGGACACTTTTCCAGCGCGGGATTACCACGGTGGGCGCGCTCCACTCGTAGCACAGGCATCCTGCCTGTGGGGCGCTCGGTCGTCTCGCCATTGTTTGCTTCTTGTCTCCTATCCGTTTTATCCGCGTAATCCGCGGTCGCCTCCAAAAACTACGGGGCTCGCTTGCGGGCGGGGCGCGCGCCGATAAAATCGCCTTCCTATGGCTAAATACAGAATTGCGTGGATGCCGGGCGACGGCGTTGGGAACGATGTGATGGAAGCGGCGCGGGTCGTTCTCGATCGAATGAAATTTGATGCCGAGTACGTGCCTTGCGACATCGGGTGGGAATTTTGGTGCAAGGAAGGTAACGCGCTTCCTGACCGTACGGTGAAGGCGCTTAAGGACACAACGTGCGCTCTCTTCGGAGCGATCACGAGCAAACCGCAATCGGAAGCAAAGGAAGAATTGGCGCCGGAACTGAAGGACAAAGGCCTGGTTTACTTTTCGCCCATCGTCGGCCTGCGGCAGTTGTTCCATCTCCATACCAACATGCGGCCGTGCAAAAGTTATCCTGGTAACCCGCTAAATTATCGCGGCACACAGATCGCGAATCCGAGCGGCGCGGATGTTCCGATCGATCAGGTCGTGTTTCGTGAAAATACCGAAGGCATGTACGGCGGCGTCGAGTTTTTCCCGTTGCCGGAATCGGTTTACACCGCGCTGTGTGCGAATCCGAAGATGAAGAAGTGGAAAGACAAGGCAGGACTCGAGAATATCGCGCTCTCCACTCGGATCATGAGCAAGCAGGGTTGCACGAACATTTGCAAACAAGCGTTCGAGTTCGCCAAGAAAACCGGGCGCAAACGCGTCACGCTGATCGAAAAACCAAATGTGCTGCGCGAGACCGGCGGCTTGATGATGCGTTGCTTCCGTGACGTCGCCAAAAGCTATTCCGACATTAGAGCGGACGACGCGAACATCGACGCAATCTGCATGTGGATGTTTAAGAACCCGCAGGATTACTCTGTGCTGGTCGCCGAGAATATGTTCGGCGACATCGTCAGCGATTTGTGCGCCGGCCTCGTGGGCGGACTCGGCTTCGCACCTAGCGCAAATCTTGGCGACAATTACGCCGTGTTCGAACCGACCCACGGCTCGGCACCGAAATACGCCGGCCAATACAAGGTCAATCCAATCGCCATGCTTTTGACTGCAAAGCTGATGCTGGACTGGCTCAAGGAAGCGGACATGGCCACGCGTTTGGAGACCGCCATTGCCCGCGTGATCAAGGAAGGCAAGGTGCGCACGTATGATATGGGAGGCAAAGATTCCACCGTCGACGTAGCCAAAGCCATCGCCGACTACGCGAGTTTATAATGCCACATTGCATTTGCCGAGTCTGCACCTACGACATGTCCGCTATTGGACGGACTCGCCGTGGCGAGGGCGGCAACGCCTCCACGCTCGACGTGGCCAAAGCCATCGCCGATTACGCTAGTTCATAATCAGCGCTTTTTTTCAACAGGCGTTGACCGAAATGAACATCATTTACACGGAAATCGCCCTCGAAGATTTGCGCCGCATTCCGAAACGGTTCGCCGCGCAGATTGTGGCGAAGATTTCACGGCTCGAACATGGGTTGCGCGGGGACATCAAGCGGCTGACGAATTTCGACTGTGATTACCGGCTACGCTGCGGAGACTATCGGGTGCTATTCGATGTTGAAGACGACGAGGTCCTCGTCCATCGTATCCTGCACCGCAAAGAGGCTTATGATTAAAACCTCATTTAAGAAGTTCGCCGTCGAGATCGCCCGCAAGCGCCGCGAGATGACGCGTTTGCAGGAGGACCTCGCGGACATGCTGGATCATCTCGCCGTGATCGAAGCGCGCGCAAAATCCGCGAATGGAAAGCGTTATTCGACCGCAGAAGTGAAACGCGCGCTGAGGATCTGAAAAGCGGCCACAATTACGCCGTGTTCGAGCCGACGCACGGATCGGCGCCGAAATACGCCGGCCAACACAAGGTGAATCCGATCGCAATGCTTTTGACTACGAAGCTGATGCTCGACTGGCTCAAAGAAGCGGACATGGCAACGCGTTTGGACTCCGCCATCGCTCGCGTCATCGCGGAAGGCAAGTGCGTCGACACGGACTCGCCGTGGCGAGGGCGGCAAAAAATTCCACGCTCGATGTGGCCAAAGCCGTCACCGATTACGCCAGCTCGTAGATCAGAAGATCGACATCCTCGTTCCGAGACCGGCAAATCTGAAACATGAATGAAACGGCACCTGCATGTATCGCTATTTTGCTACGGTCTCGTCTTTGAGATCATCGGGAGACCCCAAGTCACTTCCCCGAACAACAACGTACTCCTCAGTCGCATATTGTCTTCGGCGATCTATCCACGCATCGATTTCTACCGTCTTACCTTGGCCAGGCTGGCCCAACAGCACCAAGCAGCGCGATTCAGCTAATGAATCCAGCGGTTTTAGACTGACCGTTAAGTATTTGCCGTATTCACTTTCAGGATTTGGACAGAATGCCCTCCCCCATAAAACGCTGCGCTCATATTCTTCCTGAGTGCCGTCGAACTGACGCCAATAGCGCCGAAATGGCAGCCTCCTATTAGCGATCAGTTTCGCCACGGCGAAGCTTAATGCCCGCGGCAATTTCCGCAAACAACCACACGCACCATTTCAGCATCAAGTAGTGATCGACCGTCGGTGTCGATCTTATGGGACGTGCGCCACCGCACTAGTCATCGACACCGTGCTTGAGCTGCCGTTCATACTCCACGCTGTCAAAGTGGCCTTTCGATTTCACGATCAGTCCGTCGTTCTCGATCTTCCAAAGTTCGTAGCCGCTGATTCGAATGCATTTCCGGTTTGTTAGTTTGAAAAGAAAACGTTGACGGGACCTGAAAATCCGTGCTCGATGGCGAGATGAAAACGAAAACTATTGGATTGACTGTGGCGCTTTGCTTTGTCGCAGGGGCAACGTGCTTCACCGCCGACGACCCTCAAATTGGCACGTGGAAACTGAATGAGGCGAAATCGAAGCTTACTCCCGAGGCGGGAAAGAACACTACCGTTGTGTATGAGGCCGCTGGCGACCAGGTGAAAGTTGTCATCGATGGCACCGACAAGGACGGTAAGCCGACGCATAATGAGTGGACGGGTAAGTTTGACGGAAAAGACTATGCCGTAACCGGTGATCCAAAGTCCGATATGCGGTCTTACAAGAAGATTGACGACCACACGTTGGCGTTCACCGTTAAGAAGGATGGTAAGACGACTGCCACAGGCCGTATTGTGGTAGCCGCCGATGGCAAGTCTCGCATGGTAACCGCGAAAGGCGCTGATGAGCAGGGCAAGAAGTCCAAAGAAAAAGCGGCATACGACAAGCAATAACGGCCGATTGCTTGTTGGGCACGACGATCGATTAAATCGTTAAAGCGTTAAATCGCGTCGACTCCTCACCTTGATCCTCTCCTCGACCGAGGAGGAGAGGTGAGAAATGCGTCTACTTACCGCCAGTCCGGTCCGGTCGTTCGGGCGGTTCGCCGCAAGCAAAAATCTCTTACTTCACATTTGCGATCTTTACGATGCTCCCCTTTGCCTGCGGGTCCTTTGGATCCTTTACCACAGTCACGTATAACTCTTTCTCACCTTCGCTGAAGGCAACGTTTGTTGTGCCATCACCCGCGGCGATCTTAAATACGTGTAGAAGCTTGCCGTCAGGAGATATCTTCAAAATCTTACCGCCGAACCATTGGGCAACATAAATGTTACCCTTGCTATCGATCTTCATGCTATCAGGTCCGAGCCACCAGGACTTGTTCTTGTCTTTGGTGAGAAGGTTTAGCAGAGCAAAATTCGATCTGTTACTCAATGAGCCGTCGTCATTGATCTTGAATTTCAACATGCAGTTTCCGACGGTTTCGCTGACGTAGAGAGTCTTTTGATCCGGAGAGACGCCGATTCCATTGGCGTAATTGAGGTCGTTCGCTACCTCGACCCATTCCTGGCTGTCAGGCGCGAGATACAGAATTTTTCCCACCACGGAGGTTGGCAGCTCCTTATATGGACCAAAGACCGTGGCATAAGCGCCGCCGTTGGCGGTCACCACAATATCATTTATGCCGCCATCGAATGGCTTGCCGTCTTTGTCGGCATCCCAACGGCGCAGCTGTTTGCCGGTCATATCGAGTTCAAGGATGGCGCCATGCTCCTCGGTGCACGCTAGGAGGAATGTCCTCTGTTTCGTGAGCGCCAACCCGTTATGGCCGCAACCTGGTGTATGGTTCAACACGGTGGTCGTTTTGCCATCCCATTTCGACAGCGTGTTGGAGACCCAGCCAACGTAGTAAAGGTTACCGTCAACGTATAACGGGCCCTCCGGTCCAAGAACATTGCTAACGATGAGGGTTTCGTCGGCCCACGCCGCACTAGCAGCCAACATTGCGCCAACCGCGAAGCAGATAATCTTACTTGCCCTCATTTTGATTCCTTTTGTGAAAGACGTGTTCATGTTCTACCGCTAGTCCGGCCCGGGCTCTTGGCGGTCTCGCCAAACCTATTTCCGCCGGGCGAGTATGAGAAGGCCGCGCTCAATTTGCCACCAGTAGCCGAAAGCAAAACCAAGCGCGGGAGGAGCCGGATCTCTCTTGTAGATCGCAGCTAACTCTTGCTGATCATATTTCCCAAACGTTTCGCCGTGCGGAATGAAACAACCATGGAACTCCAGACTCCAGTTCTTATTAAAAGCGCGCAAAGGAATTCCTGAATCATCCTGCACGATGATGTTGCTGCGCTCGAGTAAGAAATTTCGGACACCGGAGAACCCTTCGCCGTGCATGAGATACGAAGCGGCCTTGATCAGACTGAGACCTGGGCCACGCGCCGCGCACCAGCGCAGGAAAGGACTGTTGCCGCCTGAAAGATCGGTCTTGAAGTAATACAAGGTTTGCCGGTTGCCGCCGTGGGTGAATGTGATTCTGATGCCTTCGGCGGGAGCACTGACATGAGCGGTCTCGAGAATATTGCAGCCCAACCGTGCCAGAAACACATATAGAATCGGAACGGTCCCACCGAGCTCGCTACGTCCGAGGCTGGCTTTCATTTCCTCGGTCACGAAATAGTGAGTGATTAGCAGGGTGCTCATCGAATTGCGCAACGGGGTAAGATTGTTGACAAGTGCAGCCGGGTTCATGCGGGAGACATCCGGCACGTGACCGACTGGCTCGAGACCGGCGAGGATGTAGGTGTTGGCGTTGGGAAAAAAGGTGTAGGCATACAAAAAATCCGGTCCGCCAAACATGTAGTACATGGTGTTCGAGCTGCGATAATACTCTCCCGCGTGTCCGCTCATCCACAAAGCAATCGGGCCCAGTTGAAAGTGGTCTTTTGTTTTCCACGCCTTGTCCAAGGCGGCGGCGTGAGCTTGCCAGCCTGCAGTCTGCGTGAGCGATGCCAGCCTTCCCTGCACCGGCATACCCGCGAGAAAATGCGCCGTCTCGTCCAGACTGATGCCGTCTTGCGCGTGCGCCGATGCCCAGCCGCCGACGAATGCACACGCAACCGCAACCTTGTAAACATTGCGCCGCTTCAATTCGGCGACGTAGCACAACGAGACTGCGATGGCGAGCGCGCCGATGATCTGTCCGAGATTCGCGAGGTCGTTGAGATTCATACGCTTTGCTCACGAGAATCCGTTAAACTGTCGAAGCGTTAAAGCGTTAAATCGGGCGACTCCTCACCTCAGTTGTATCTCGCGTGCTCCCGCAACGCTCGACCGCTGCCCTCACGGCTTTTCCGGACATGTCGCGGCTCCCGCGGCTCCATTCTCTCCTCGAACGAGGAGGAGAGGCGAAAAAGTCGGCTCGATGTCTCGCCCTTGTTACTCGTCACTCATCCCTTCCCTTTGAGCTGGTGTTCGTAGTCCGCCGCGTCGAAATGGCCTCTCGATTCTGCGATGAGCCCATCATTGTCTATTTTCCAAAGTTCGTAGCCACTGATCTGGACTCGATTTCCCGTCCCGCCGGGGCCGGTGTTCGTTCCCGTTAACGTCCAATGGAACTTCGTTCCGTCCGGATCGCGCGACACCTTGTCCATCGTCACGACCATGTCCGGAAGATCGCGAATGAATCCGCGCGAGATCTCAGCAATCGCCGCGCGTCCGACAGCGGGCGGTCCGTCGTTCACACTCAGCGAACCATTCTCGGCGAAGAATCCGGCGACCTTCTCCGGATCGTGGCTGCACCACGCTTTTGCATAGCGCGTCGCGAATTCTGGTAACTTGTCACTATTCATTAACTCGCTTGCCACGCCGTAGCCTTGGCGAAGGCGGGTCACACGTCACTCGCCACTTTTATTACCGTTCTGACGTGATCAATGGAATCCTGAAGTGCGTCTAGCGCGGCATTGATTTGGGATGCGTCGAGATCGACGACGCGCAATGTCTCTAGCGGAAATCGAAGTTTTCCGCTGCGCGCGAATTCGATTAGTGCCGGAAGTTCAGTCGCGAGATGATCAGAGACGCCGATGATCTCCACTTCTTTGTTGATTAACTCGGTGTACGGATGAATCGACATCGATTCGGCGGTTAATCCGACAAGCGCAGCGCGCCCGAGAGGGCCGAGGCAGAGTATGACCTGGCGCATTGTCTTTGCAGAGCCGATCAATTCGAGTGCGACATCCACTCCTCTTCCGCCGGTTGCTTCCTTGATTTGCTCCACCGGATCTGCTGCCTTCGCGTCGATCGCGATAGCTCCCATCCTTGCCGCTGACGCAAGTTTCGCAGGATTGATTTCAACCACGCAGACATCTCCGCAATCCAAAGCGCGTGCTAATTGCAATGCCGAAAATCCGAGTCCGCCGAAGCCAAAAATCGCAATCGACTCGCCGGCTTTGAACCGTGCCTTGTTCAAAGCATGAAACGCAGTTGCCGACGAGCACATCATGATTGCGCCGACTTCGAATGGAATCTCGTCGGGAAGTGGAAACGCATTCGCGCCGGGAACTTTAATGAATTCCGCATAACCGCCGTCACGATGTTTGCCGATCATCTGTCCGCTCTGGCAGAACTGTTCCAAGCCGCGCACACAGAACCCGCACGATCCGCAGCTCACCAGATAATGCACACAAACGCGGTCGCCCGCTGACACATGCATCACGTTGTTTCCTGCGCGCTGCACGCGACCAGCTACTTCGTGTCCGAGCGTCAGCGGAAGACAATCGATGTTGGAAATGCCGGCGCGATAATGCGCATCCGAGTGACAGATTCCGGCAGCCGCGACGCGAATTAAGACGTCGCGCGGTGCGATCTCGGGAATTGGAATGTCCGCTTCCTCGAGCGGTTTTCCGACCTGCACGAGTCGCACCGCTCTCATTTTATGTCAGTGCTACTCGCGTTTTGTCTGGACGCTAATATTCAACGAATGAGTGTGTCCAGCTTCGTTACATCCAGACTGGCCTCACGATAGTACTTCCGCGTCAGCTCGAGAAGAGTGAATCCATCCTCGTAGGCGGCAACTGCACCATTCTCTGCTTTGTCCAGATAGATCAGGCCGCCTTGAACGACGAACAACGTTATCATAGGTTCAGGTGAGTCGTCAGTGATTACCAGCGTGTGGGCCTCGCCGGCGGGTTCGTAGATGTAAGTGCCGGGCTTTGCGATCCAGTCATGCTCAAGATATCGCCAGTAACCGCGCATGGTGTAGCCATGAACGGTGCCAACGTGGTAGTGAGTTCCAACCATAGACCCAGGAAGACCTTTCAAAACGACGGTGAATCCTCCAGATGTGACGTTGAAGCAGCAGGGCTGGAACCAGACACCATTCGCGTAAGGCACCCAAAGACGCTCATCTTCCAGATTGACGTTAGTAATGAAGTGTTCGCGGCTCCTTCGACTCGGGTCGAGGCCGTCAGTGAAACTGCTAAAGGTATTGATCGGCATATGTCCTTCTGTTTCTGAGTCAATAATTGAGGTTCGACACGGTTGGATTCCTTGAATTCCGGACGAGTGCCTACCTACTTCTTCGTCGTTACACGGGTGACAGTGAAAATCTCGCTCGGAAGAACCTGACTTTCAGGCTTACCTGGTCCCTCCTGTGAAATGATGCGGGACTTAAAAATCTTTTCGTTGAGTTCGATGATTTCTTCCACGGAGCTCGAATCTGACGTTTCATCGGTGAATCGCCAGGTCTCAATCAATCGGCCGTGTTCGATCCGCCATTTTCCGCGGGTGTTCTCGCCTTCATCAGGCGGATCCAGAAGCCACGTTCCGTCAGCGCGATATTGAGTGTCGTGTCGAGGACTCTCCCACGTCCCAACCAAAAGCCGCGATAAAGTTGCATCGTCGGGGAGCGCCAGTGCGATGATCGGCACGATCAAGGCGACAATGAAGAAAGCCGCGCGCATCAGTGTTTCTGACTAACATAAGCAAACATCTTCTCGTTGTACCGGCGGGCATATTCTTCCTGTCGTTCTCGAAGCGGTATATCGTTGGTGACGCAGCCAATTCCAGCATTGGCTTGTGGATACTTCTTGGCCACTTCGATCGGAACACCAACTGGCCTCGACGCAATGCTGCCCGCCCAATAGAACTTGATATGCCCTGTGCGAATATCTTGTTCAGCTTCCTTGACCGCATCAGCCGGATTCCAGGTCGGCTCCGCTGCAACACAACAACCAGCAACGAGCGCCAATACGAGAAAGGATAAGATCTTCATGTGTGACAATGAGATCAGATACAGGCAGCGAACGCGAGGTCTTTTTGACGCGCGGAATATTATTCCACAGCAATTATTACTTTTCCTCGAGCGTGTCCTTCTTCCAGGTAGCGGATCGCGTCAGGGACTTGATCTAACTTGTAAGTTCGATCGATCACAGGCTTCAGTTTTCCAGTCTGCATCATATCGGCAAGGACGGTGAGATCTTTTCCGTTCGCGTCGGCCATCATCATGCCCATTTGCTGATTAACAAATTTCGAGAACACCATCGCCCAAAGCGCTTTGCCCAAACCGCCAAGAAGACCTTGTTCGTTCGCGCCGCCACCGCCGATGAGAACGTATTTGCCGTTGGGAGTTAAGACGCCTCTGCATTCCGAGAGCGAATGGTTGCCGACATTGTCGAGCATAACGTCGTAGCGCTCCGCGCTCTTGGTGAAATCCTCTTTGGTGTAATCGATCACGTGATCGGCACCGAGCGACTTGACAAGATCGACATTGCGCGTGCTGCAAACACCGGTCACATCCGCGCCGTATGATTTCGCGATTTGCACCGCAAACGTGCCGACGCCTCCCGACGCACCGTTAATCAAGACCTTCTGCCCCGGCTGAACCTTTCCTTTGTCGCGAAGACCCTGCAACGCGGTAATGCCCGCTATGTTGACAGAAGCTGCTTGTTCAAAAGTGATGTTAGCAGGTTTCAGTGCGACTGCCCCCTCGGCGCGCCGACATACATACTCGGCAAAGGCACCTCCCCTTCCGCCGAAAACATCATCGCCGGGTTTGAACTGCGTAACATTCTTACCGACCGCTTCAACAGTGCCGGCAAAATCAACGCCCACTCGTGTGTCCTTTGGCTTGCGCAGGCCAACTCCCATCAGACGTATGATCTTGGGCGTGCCTTCGATGAAGTGCCAGTCGTACGGATTGACTGAAGCCGCGCGAACTCTGACCAGGATTTGATCGTCATTAGGAACAGGCTTTTCAATGTTCTCAAGCTTCAGATGGGCTAAGCCGTAGTCGCAGTTGATAAATGCTTTCATAGGATTACTCGGAGTAGTGGTGTAACCGCAGTCGTTACTTGATGTCCAGTAGGCGATCTCAAACCAGACCAGTAACGCGACTAGAATTACCGCTACACCCCACTTTAGGACGCGCTTCCACCGCTTATGAGGGCGCTTCTCTTTTTTTTCGTCATTCATAATTCTTCCTTCGTGTTTTTATTTAGCTGACCGCTTCTTTAGCTAGGACCGCTTATTTATTGGCCGGGAGCAGTCCAAGCTGTTGCATCATCGAAAGTTGATCAAATGCAGACCACTCCTCTTTTATT
>Ga0193731_1000452_pt1 | contig 13620 bp, 11 predicted proteins | sample U1a2metaG_FD_144920 | JGI IMG/M metagenome (GOLD analysis project Ga0193731, IMG submission 144920) | Soil microbial communities from a riparian zone of the East river system, Colorado, United States - U1a2 | ecosystem: Environmental > Terrestrial > Soil > Riparian zone | place: USA: East River...
AGCCGGGCGCGATCGAATTCATCGCGCCGGTGTGACCAAAGGCGTCATCGCCACCCCGCATCGCCTGGCCAGCGAAGCGGGAGCTCAGATACTGCGCGACGGTGGCAACGCTGTCGATGCGGCGATCGCGGCCGACGCCGTCCTGTGCGTGCTGTACCCGCACATGACTTCGATAGGAGGCGACCTGATGGCGATCGTGTGGCAGGCAGGCGCCGCGTCGCCAGTGGGGTTGATCGGCGCCGGCCGTGCCGGCGAGCTCGCCACGATCGACGCGATTCGCTCTCGGGGCCATGACACGATGCCGGAACGGGGCGTGCTGAGTGTCACCGTGCCCGGGACGGTCGAAGCGTGGGGACGCCTGCTCGAACGATTCGGCACGCTTGGGATGGCGCCCTTGCTCGACGCGGCGTCAGGACTGGCGCGCGACGGATACATAATCACCGACCGCCTCTCCGACTGCCTCAAGGAGGACGCCGACCTGCTCGGCCGCGAGCCTGCGGCGAAAGAGCTCTATCCGCCGATGGACGGTGGCATGCTGCTGCGCAATCCCGACCTGGCCTCGGTGCTCACCGACATCGGGCGCGCCGGGATCGGCGGCTTTTACAGGGGAGAGATCGCAGCCGCGATCGCCGAGGCCATCAAGAAACGCGACGGTCTGGTCACAGCGCGCGATCTCGCCACTCATCGATCGGAATGGGTAAATCCTCTGAGCGTTGAGTACCGCGACCTCACCGTTTACGAGCTGCCGCCGCCGACGCAAGGCCTCGCCGCGCTGGCGATGCTCGCGCGACTGAACCGCCTTACGAAACAGGAGCTCGAGCCCGGCCCCGAATTCGTCACCGCGTTCAAAAAGATCCGCGACGCGTGCTATTCGTTGCGAGACCGCTACATCACCGACCCCGACTTCATCGCCGCGCCGCTCGAGCCGTTCCTCGATCCATCGCACGTGACAGCGGGGGGTGGGGGAGATGCCCACGATGGCGGCGACACGGTCTACCTCTGCGCGGCCGACGAGCAAGGCAACCTGGTGTCGTTGATCCAGAGCGTGAGCTACGGCTTCGGGTCGGGCATCGTCGCAGAGGGAACTGGGATTTTGCTTCAGAACCGCGGCTGCTACTTCAAGCTCGATCCCTCGCACGTGAACCGGATCGAGCCGAAAAAGCGAACCATGCACACGCTCATCCCGGCGCTTGCCATGCGCGCAGGCAAGCCATGGGCGCTGTTCGGGACGATGGGCGGCGAGGGCCAGCCACAGATTCAGAGCCAGGTCCTGATCAACCTCGTCGACCACCAGCTCGAGCCGGCAGAGGCCGTCGCGCGCCCTCGGGTTCGCGTGAGGGCCGGCGGAAGCACGGTCTCGGTCGAGGCCGACTACCCGCATGCCGCCGACCTCAAGCGCTCAGGTCTGGAGATCGAGCTGATGCCGGCGCAACACAGCACCTTCGGCCACGCGCAGGCGATAGTGATCGACGGCCCGCAGGTGTGGAGGGCGGGTGCTGACCCGAGGTCGGACGGGTCTGTCGCCTGGTCGTCGTAATACGGGGCCGAACGTGGGCTCGGTATAATTCCAATTCGGTTTGGCAACAGAGACAGAAGTCAAAGGCAAGCTGATCGCGGAGCACAGGCGCGCGGAGAAGGACACGGGTTCGCCCGAAGTCCAGATTGCGCTCTCAACTTCGCGCATTCGGGAGCTCACCGAGCACTTGAAGGTGCATGCCAAGGACCATCACTCTCGCCGCGGCCTTCTCCTCCTGGTTGGCAAGCAACGGCGTCTGCTGAACTACTTGAGGGATACCGACATCGAGCGCTATCGCGCGCTTGTCGGCAAGCTCGGGATCAGGAGATAGCCGGGCTGGGCATTCGCCCAGCCACATAAGTCAATCGGGAGGACTCCACGCTGGTCGCGCGGGGTCAGCTCTTAGAAGCTCTCGCTGAGGCTGAAAGACCTGAGCGACAGCTGCTAGGAACCTGACCCAGGGACGCACCTCGGGGAAGTCCTCCCAAATGGAGGTATTCGCGTGGCAATTGTCACCAAGAACGTAGAGGTCGCCGGGAGGCGGCTATCGATCGAGACCGGCAGGGTGGCCGAACAAGCAAACGGAGCGGTGATTCTCCGACAGGGCGACTCGGTCGTGCTCAGCACGGCGGTGATGTCGAAGGAGCCCCGGGTGGGAGTCGACTTCTTCCCGCTGACCTGCGACTACGAAGAGAAGCTGTACGCCGTGGGCAAGATCCCTGGCGCGTTCATGCGCCGCGAGGGGCGTCCGAGCGAGACGGCGATCCTTGCATCGCGATTGACCGACCGGCCGCTGCGCCCGCTGTTCCCTGACGGGTTCCGGCTGGACATCCAGGTGGTGTCCACGGTGCTCTCCGTCGACCAGGAAAACGACCCGACGATCCTCAGCATCAACGGGGCATCGACCGCCCTGGTGATCTCCGACATCCCTTGGGCGGGCCCGGTTGGAGCCGTAAAGATGGGTTTGATCGACGGCGCGCTTGTCGTGAACCCACCGATGTCTCGCATGGAAGAGTCCGAGCTCGACCTCACGGTGGCGGGGACATCGGACGCGATCCTGATGGTGGAGGCGGGCGCCAAGGGCGTCACCGAGCAGACGGTGGTCGAGGCCCTTGCGATGGCTCACGAGGCGATCAAACAGCTTTGTGCGGCTCAGAACGAGCTGCGCGAGCAAATCGGCAAGGCCAAGTTCGAATACACACCATCCTCGTTCCCGGAGCAGATCGTGGAGGTCGTGAGCGAATACCTCGCCTTGCGACTCGATCAGGCTGCATTCGGACCTGACAAGGCCGCACGCGAAGCCAGCACGGACGAGCTTCGCAAGAAGACCATCGCTGAGCTTGGCGACCGTTTCCCCGAGCACGTCGACATCCTGGGCAAGCTCTTCGACAAGAAGCTCAAGGACCGCGTCCGAGAGCGAATCGTCGACGAGGGCGTGCGGATAGACGGCCGCGGTCTCAAGGACGTGCGGGAGATCACGGTCGAGGTGGGAGTGCTTCCGCGCACTCACGGCTCAGGTCTGTTCACGCGCGGCCAGACCCAGGCGCTGACCATTGCGACACTCGGTTCGATGTCAGACAAGCAGAAGCTGGACGGCCTTGGGGTCGAAGAGTTCAAGCGCTACATGCACCACTACAACTTCCCACCCTTCTCGGTCGGCGAAGCCCGCCCGCTGCGCGGACCTGGCCGTCGCGAGATCGGCCATGGCGCGCTCGCGGAGCGCGCGCTGCTCGCGGTCATCCCTTCGGTCGATGAGTGGCCGTACACCATGAGGCTGGTCTCCGAGATCCTCAGCTCAAACGGGTCGACGTCGATGGCGTCGGTCTGCGGCTCGACCCTCTCGCTCATGGATGCGGGCGTTCCGATCAAGGCGCCAGTCGCAGGTATTGCGATGGGCCTCGTCACACGCGAAGGCAAGTTCGCGGTGCTGACCGACATCCAGGGCGTCGAGGACAACCTCGGCGACATGGACTTCAAGGTCGCGGGCACCAAAGACGGGATCACTGCACTGCAGATGGACATCAAGATCAAGGGATTGCCGCACGAGATCCTGGCCCAGGCGCTGGACCAGGCCCGCGAGGCGCGGCTCTTCGTGCTGGACAAGATGCTCGCCGTGTTACCTCAGCCCCGCGCCGAGCTGAGCGCGTACGCCCCGCGCATCACAACCATCCACATCAACCCCGACAAGATCCGCGACATCATCGGCCCGGGAGGCAAGATGATCCGCAAGATCACCGAGGAGACCGGAGCCCAGATCGACGTCGAGGACGATGGGCGCGTGTTCATCGCGGCGGTCGACCAGGAAGGTGGCAAGAGGGCCATCGACTGGATCAAAGGCCTGACCGACGAGGTCGAGGTCGGCAAGATCTACCAGGGCAAGGTCGTCCGCATAATGCCGTTCGGAGCCTTCGTCGAGGTGCTTCCGAACCAGGATGGTCTCGTTCACATCTCGAAGCTGACCGACCACCGTGTCGAGAGGGTGGAAGAGGTCGCCAATGTCGGCGATGAGATCGTGGTCAAGGCGGTCGAGGTCGACAGCCAGGGCAGGCTCAACCTGAGCCGGCAGGCCGCGATCGAAGAGCTGACCGCGAAGGGTCTGCCGATCGAGGAGAAGATCGACAAGGAAGCCATGGCTGTCGCCCTGGCGTCTCCTCCGCCACCACCCCGCGAGGGTGGGTTCAGCGGCGGCAACCGTGGTGGGCGCAATGGCGGAGGCGGCGGCCGCAACCGCCGCTAGTTAGTGGCCGACCCGATTCGAGTCGGAGTCGCCGGTCACCGCGGCAAGGTCGGCTCGCTGCTCGTCGCGGCCTTCGACGCCGATCCGGGGATCGAGTACGTCGGCGGGGTTGGCACCGGCGACGACCTGGCTGCCTTCCTGAAGAAGACGCGCCCGCAAGCGCTCGTCGACTTCACGCGTCCGTCGGTGGCGCTCCACAACGCGCTGGCGGCGGTGGCGGCCGGCGCGGCGCCGGTCGTCGGCACATCAGGTATTCCTGCGGAGGGGATCGACAAGCTCGAGGTCGCGTGCAAGGAGAAGCGGTTAGGCGGCATCGTGGCTCCGAACTTCGCGATCGGAGCTGTGCTGATGATGCACCTCGCAGAGATCGCCGCTCCTCATTTCGATGCGGCGGAGATAGTCGAGATGCACCACTCCGCCAAGCTCGATGCGCCATCCGGCACTGCGCTCTCGACTGCAAAACGCCTGGCTGCAAAACGGGGCGGCAAGCCATTCGCGCACAAGAAGGCAGAGAAGGAAACGCTGCCCGGGACTCGAGGAGGGGAGGAGGGGAACATCGCGGTGCACAGCATCCGCCTTCCAGGTTTCGTCGCCGATCAAGAGGTCATCTTCGGGCTGCCTGGGCAAACGCTCACAATCGCTCACCGCACGACAAGCCGTGAGGCTTACGTTCCCGGTGTTCTCCTGGCAATCCGGCGGGTGACGAGTGAGCCGCGGTTTTACCGCGGCCTGGACGAGCTGCTTGGCCTCCGCGCTCCCGACTAGCCGGCCCGACCGCGTCGTCGTATGGGCGTCGCAGCTGGCGTCCAACGACTTCCCGCCTGTGTGCGCGATGACAGGAGCACCGGCGGAAACATGGCGCAAATTCAGGTTCTCGACAGCTCCAGCCTGGGCAGCGGTATTTGTTCTGCTCCTGTGCACCGGCGTCGGGCTGCTGATTGTCTTCCTGGCGATCTACCTCGTCTCGAGGCGAGCGAGTGGATACCTGCCTCTGACCCGCGCGAGCAGCCGGCGTGTGGGGCTTGCGTCATGGATTCCGGCGGGCCTCTTGGTCGGTGGCTTCGTCGTGGTAGTTGCCGCGGCCGTGACTGCGGGAGCGGGCTCAAGCACTAGCACGCACGTAAACCGCGCGCTCGTATTCACGAACTGGGTGAAGGATCCGCAGTCGAACAACGGACCGCATCCGGGTTACAAACCCGCTCTGACCGGCCTATCCGGCGCCGATCTCGCAAGCGCAAGCGCCTCGCCCGATCAGAACGGTAGCGGCTGGGTGGTCGACCTCACGTTCACCCCACATGGAGCGCAGCTCCTAGACCGGCTGACGGCGGCCAATGTCGCCGCCTGCCCGTTAGATTCCTCAACCGGAGACGTCTGTCCTGAGCGATATCTGACCATCTGGCTTGGTCTCGCGCAGCGGGACATCGACCGCTGGGACGATGCATCTGTCTTGGCGACGCTGCTTACCCCATATCCGTCAGGGTGCTCAAAAGCCGACGGAAGCTGCGGCAAGATTCTGGTCGATGCATTGACGCAGGACGAGATTTCCGGGGGCAGCGTCGAGATCTCCGGCAACTTCACCCAGCAGGACGCCACCAACGTCGCCAATGTCACCGAGTCAAGCGTTGGCCCGGTCGCGTCAAGAATCGCAACTGGCTTATTGGTGCTTGGTCTGCTGGCGGTGATCGCCGGCATTATCTGCGCGCTCTTGCTGAGACGGCTGATCGGACCGCGCGCAACTGTCATGGAGCAGCAGCCCGGTAACAACGAGCGGCTGATCGAGCTGCGAAATGTTCACCCTGCGTTCGTGGCAGCGGTCCTGGAGGCACACCACGCGCGTGCCGCCCAGTACGCGACGTACCAACAAGCCCAGAGTCCGCCGCTTCCGCCTGGATCGACTTAAACTGAGTTCGTGCCTACCTCCAAGCGACTAAACGTTGCCGTCGTCGGGGCGACAGGCATGGTCGGGCAGGCCATGCTGTCGATCCTTGCCGAGCGCAACTTCCCGAGCGCGAACGTCAGGGCGCTGGCTTCCGAACGCTCGAAGGGCCGCACGGTGCCCTACAACGGGAGCTCGATAACCCTCGAGGCGATCGACGAGAAAGCGTTCAAGGGCATCGACCTCGCTCTCTTCGCGGCGAGCACCGACATCGCGCTCATGTACGGCCCGGTGGCAGCCGAGGCAGGCGCTTTGGTAATCGACAACAGCTCCGCCTGGAGGATGAAGGAGAACGTCCCGCTTGTCGTGCCGGAGGTGAACCGCGAGGACATCCGCGACAACGAGGGCATCATCGCCAATCCAAACTGCTGCGCCGTTCCTCTGACCATCGTCCTCAATCCTTTGAAGAAGGCGGTCGGCATCGAGCGCGTGCTCGTCTCCACCTACCAGTCGGCGTCGGGGGCCGGCCGTGCCCTGGTGGAGGAGCTCGAGGAGCAGACCAAGGCGATCGCGGACAGGGCAGAGCCACAGGTCGTCGTGTATCCGTACCAGCTGGCGTATAACGTCGTGCCGGGTGGCTGGCATCCCGAGGCCGATGGCTACAACGAAGAGGAGGTCAAGATCGCCAACGAGACGAGAAAGATCCTCCACATGGCCGACCTGAACATCGTCGCGACCTGCGTGCGCGTGCCGGTGCCCATCGGACATGGCGAATCGGTTTTTGTCGAGACCACCGAAAAGATCACCGCTGACGAAGCTCGCACGCTCTTTGGCACAGCGCCAGGGATCATCGTCGAGGACGATCCTCACGCCAAGCTCTATCCGACCCCGCATCACGTCGCGGGAAAGGACGAGGTGTATGTTGGCCGCATCCGCAACGATCCTTCCACGAGCCGCGGCCTCGCGCTGTGGTTGGTCTCTGACAACCTACGCAAAGGCGCGGCACTCAACGCGGTCCAGATCGCAGAGCACGCGATAGAACTAGGAGTCATTTAAATGACAAGAGACATCGGTCGCCTGTTGACCGCGATGCTTACCCCGTTCAAAGCCGACGGGTCTGTCGATTACGAAGCGGCCGAGAAGCTCGCCGTGCTTCTCACCGCCGATGGTTCTGACGGAGTCGTGGTATCCGGCACGACTGGTGAGTCACCCACGCTCAGCGACGACGAGAAGATCGAGCTCGTCAAGGCGATCAAGAAGGCGATCCCCGGCAAGACTGTCGTCGCCGGCACCGGCAGCAACGACACCCACCACTCGGTGAAGCTTTCGGAACGCGCGATGAAGGCCGGCGCCGACGCGCTGCTCGCTGTCGTCCCTTACTACAACAAGCCGCCTCAGGAAGGCATGTACCAGCACTTCAAGGCCATCTCCGAGGTCGGGCCGACGATCATGTACAACATCCAGGGGCGCACCGCGATCAACATGACCGCCGCTACGACTCTTCGGTGTGCGGAGCTGCCAGGCATCGTCGGCGTCAAGGAGGCCAGTGGCGATCTCGACCAGGTCGGGCTGGTTTGCGCAGGCAAACCAGACGGGTTCCTCGTGTGGAGCGGTGACGACAGCTGGACCCTTCCGATGCTGGCGGTCGGCGGGTACGGCGTCATCTGCGTCGTGTCCCACATCGCCGGTCGCTCCATGAAGCGGATGATCGAGGCTCACGGCAAGGGCGACAACGAAGCGGCGCGAAAGATTCACTCGGGCTTGCTGCCGGTGATCAAGACGCTCATGACCACCGCCGCCAACCCCGTACCGATCAAGTCGGTCCTCAACGCGATGGGCTTTCCCGCCGGTCCGTTCCGCCTGCCATTGGTGCCCCTCACCGATGAGCAGCTGAAATCGGTGATGGCGACAGTGCGCGAGGCGGGCGACCTCATCACCTTCAAGGCAGGCGTCAAAGTCGCTTAGCGCACCGGCTCTTCAGCAGCTTCACGCCGAAGTCCGCGCCTGCACCAAGTGCGGGCTGCACGCGACGAGAACCCAGGCAGTGCCTGGCGTCGGGCCCTGCCCGGCCGACATCCTGATCGTGGGAGAGGCGCCTGGCTTCAACGAGGACAGGCAGGGCGAGCCATTCGTGGGGGCAGCGGGAAAGCTGCTTGACACGCTGCTCGCTCGCATCGGCCTGAACCGCTCTGACGTCTACATCACCAATGTGCTCAAATGCCGTCCGCCTCAAAATCGGGACCCGATGCCCAATGAGGCCGAGGCCTGCTCGCCATACCTGGCACGCCAGCTCGAGATGATCAAGCCCAAGGTCGTCCTCATCCTCGGCCGGCACGCGCTGGAGCGCTTGATGCCGGGGCAGGGCTCGATCTCGCACATTCACGGCAGCCTCGTGAAGCGCGGTGACATCGCGTACGTCCCGCTGTATCACCCGGCAGCGGCGCTGCACAACGGCGCACTGGTGGCAGACCTCGAGCGGGACTTCGACAAGGTCAAGGTCTACCTTGACAAGCTCCTGGCACCGCCGCCTCCGCCCGAACCGGCCCCAGTTCCGCGACAGGAAGCCGAACAGCTGCGTCTGCTTTGACCGCATCGCGCCTCCGATACCTGCCGCTGGGCGGCCTGGGCGAAGTCGGCATCAACATGTGGGCGCTCGAGTGGGAGAAGCAGATCCTTGTCGTCGACGCCGGCCTGATGTTTCCGCAGGAGGACATGCTCGGCATCGACCTCGTCCTGCCCGACATCTCGTATCTCCTGGACAGAAGCAAGGACGTGCTCGGCATCTTCCTGAGCCATGGGCACGAGGACCACATCGGTGGGTTGCCCTACGCCTTGAAGAAACTCAACGTTCCCGTTTACGGCACGCGGCTGACCCTGGGGCTCGTCAAGCCCAAGCTGAAGGAGCATCGAATCCTCCGCGAGGCCGACCTGCGCGAGGTGCGGGTGGGGGACACCGTCCAGCTCGGTCCATTCCGGGTGGAGACGGTTGCCGTGTGCCACTCCATCCCCGACGCGGTGGCTCTCGCGATCCAGACGCCGGTCGGTCGGGTCGTCTACACCAGCGACTTCAAGCTTGACGAGGCGCCGCCCGACGGTCTCCCCACCGACATGGCGCGATTCAAGCAGCTCGGCGACGAAGGCGTGCTCCTGTTGCTGAGCGACTCCACCAACTCAGAGCGCGCAGGCCGCTCTGGGTCTGAGCGGGACCTGCATGGTCCTTTCGAGCGGATCTTCGGCGAGGCTCCGGGACGCATCGTGGTGGCCAACTTCGCTTCCAACATCCATCGCATTCAGCACCTGGTGCGGATGGCGACGCAGTTCGAGCGGCGCGTGGCGGTGGTCGGACGGAGCCTTCAGACCAACTTCAAGACTGCGAAGGAACTTGGTTTCCTGAAGGTGCCGGATGGGCTCACCGTCAAACTCGAAGACACCGACCGAGTCCCCCCGTCGAAGCTTCTCCTGCTCACGGCGGGCAGCCAGGGTGAGCCGATGTCGGCGCTGGCGCGTTTTGCCGCGCAGCGCCACCCGTTCGTGAATGTGCTCAAGGGAGACTGGGTGGTGATCTCGGCGCGGCCGATCCCGGGCAACGAGCGCATGGTTCATCAGACGGTGAACAACCTTTACCGTCACGGTGCGCGGGTGTTTTATTCGGAAGTCGGCAACGTGCACGTGACGGGTCACGCGCAGAGGGACGAGCTGCGCGCGATGCTGGATGCGGTGCGGCCAAAGTTTTTCATCCCCGTCCACGGCGAGTACCGCCAGCTCCTGCAGCACTCGGAGATAGCTCGCGAGGCGGGCCTCACCGAAGATCGCATTGTGGTGGTCGAGGATGGCGAGGCGGTGGAGCTTGATGAGACGACGATCGAGAGAGGGGCGAAGGTGAGCACGGGGCTCGTGTTCGTCGATGGGCTTGGTGTTGGCGATGTCGAGAAGGTGGTGCTGCGCGATAGGAGGCACCTCGCGGAGGACGGCATCCTTGTCGTCACCCTGACGGTTGAGCGTGAGTCGTTGGCGGTTCGAGCCGGGCCCGACCTCATCTCGAGGGGAGTGATCGAACCTGAGCTTTCGTCCAAGCTGATGGGGGATGCCCGGGCCGCGGCGATGGCGTCAATCGCCCGTTTCGCCGACACTCATGCCGACGTGAACATGCTCAAGGAGGCCATCCACGACGCGGTATCGCAGACCGTGTACAAGAAGACGCGGCGGCGGCCGATGGTCATCCCAGTCGTGTTGGAGATCTGATGAAGCTTCCACCACTGGCGCTGGTTGCGCCAAGCCTCTGTCCCCGGTGCGATCAGCCGGCGATGGTCGGCGACCAGGGGGAGGACGCCAGGTGCGGTCACTGCGGCCTTCAGCTTCACCAGTGTGGAAACTGCCGCGGCGTGGCCGGGCCGTTCGACAAGTTCTGCGGATTCTGCGGTTACGAGATGGTCCGCGGCGAGACGCGCCCGATGTGGTGGAGGCTGTGGCTGCTGGCCGCGCTGGTGCCGCTCGCGGCGGGCTTGATCTACGGCATCGTGCAGGCGGGCTTGCATCCGGCCAGGTAGGACTGTTCGTCTACCGATTCAGACGGTGCCCGCACTCGACACAGAAGCTGTGGCGCCCGAGATTGTGGTGGCCGCACGACGAGCACACGAGCCGCCGAGGTGGGTCTGCTTGCAGCCAGCGCTCGCGCTCGCGCCGGTACCAGATGCCGTCTTCGGGGCCGAGCATCCACCGCCGGCCCTCGCCGTCCAGGACTGCGAGGTCGCGAACGGCGACCCGGAAGGCTCTCGCCTGAAGGCTCCCCACACGGCGTTCCTCGACCAGGTCCCTGTAACGCAGCTCGGCTTCCGCGAACGGGTCGACGGCCATCTGGAGAGTATCGCTTAGGTTCGGCCTAGAGCCGAACCAACCCCTCCCCACGAGTGGGGAGGGCGGCTCCGATCGCAGAGCGATCGCAGGCGGGTGGGGCCGACGGCCTGCCGGCACTTGAGCGCTGTAGAATCCGCTACGGCCCGAGGCCTTTGAATGCGTCGCACCACAACACGTAGCTCACGTCATTCCACGAACGGCGCCCGGCGCGCTGCGTCGTCACGCTCCCGAACGACCCGCACCAAGCGGTCCAAGAGACCGCGACTGACGCCTCGGCAGGGTCGCGAGATCGCAGGCGTCCTCCTGATCCTGGTCGCCGTCCTCGGGATCCTTGCCATCGCCAGCAGCGAAGGGTCGATTCTCACCGGGTTCCGCGATTGGCTCCTCACCACGTTCGACCATGCCCTGTTCGTGCCGCTCGGCGGAGCCCTGGCTTTTGGCGCCTATCTCCTCTGGCCCAAGGCGCCCAGGCCGCGCCCGGTGGACGTCGTCTCGGGCTCAGTCGCGCTGGTTTCGCTGATCGGGCTTTTCGGTCTGGCCGCCTCGGGCGGGTCGGCCGGCCAGGGCGTTGATCGCGTCGTCGAGCAGGTGGTGGGCAGGATCGGCGCGTGGGTGCTGCTCAGCGCCGGGCTCTTGATCGGCCTGATAGTGACAATCCACTTCAGCCCGGGGGCGCTGATCGCCACGATCATGCGCGCCGGACAATCAGCATTCGCCGAGCGCAACCGGCTCCAAAGACTGGTTTCTCCGCCGGGGTCTTCGCAGGTCAGCGCCCCCAAAGCGAATGGAGTCGCGAAGAATGCGGCACTCGCGCGATCCGCCGCCAGCTTTGCCACACCACCGCCCGTGGTTGAGACCACGCGATTGTGGGAGGTGGAGGAGCCCCCAGCAGATGAGGGTGAGCGCGCACCGGCGCCGGCGGCCGAGCGAGACAAGACGACAGCCGCGCCCGTGATGCACGTCGTTGCCGACGTCGAGGACGACGTGCCCGAAATCGAATGGAAGCTTCCGTCGATCGCCCTGCTCGACACAGTCACTGCGCGAAGGGAGCGGATGGCTGACGAGATCAAGCGCAACGTCAAGATCATCGAGAGCACGCTCGAGACGTTCGGCGTCGCGTGCAAGGTGGTCGGCGTGAACCCTGGCCCGGCGGTGACGCAGTACGAGCTGCAGCCCGGACCTGGCGTCCAGGTGAAGCGCATCACCTCGCTTCAGAACGATCTCTCGCTCGCACTGGCCGCGGCACCGCTGAGAATCGAGGCGCCGATACCCGGCAAGGCCGCGGTGGGCATCGAGGTGCCAAACAAGTCGGCGAGCCTTGTCACCATCCGGGAAGTCCTGGAGACAGCAGCATTCCGCGAAGGCACGCGTGTGCTCGCGCTCGGTCTCGGCAACGACGTTTCAGGAGCATCGATCGTCGCGGACCTCACGCGCATGCCTCACCTGCTCATCGCAGGCGCCACCGGCCAAGGGAAGAGCGTGTGCATTAACGCTTTGATCACCAGCCTCCTCTTTCAGATGACGCCGGACCACATGCGCCTCCTGCTGATCGACCCGAAGCGGGTCGAGCTGACCAGTTACAACGGGCTCCCTCACCTGGCGCTTCCAGTCCTCGTCGAGTCGCACCAGGCCGCAGCTGCACTTCGCTGGGCGGTGGCGGAGATGGACCGCCGCTACAAGATGTTTTCGGCGGAGGGCGTTCGCAACATCGCCGCATACAACGAGAAGGCAGTGCAGAAGCTCGCCCGCGAGCTGCCTTACGTCGTGATAGTGATCGATGAGCTCGCCGACCTCATGATGGTCGCCGCGGGTGAGATCGAGGAGCTGATCTGCCGCATCGCGCAGCTCGCGAGGGCGGTGGGAATTCATCTCGTGATCGCCACCCAGCGGCCGTCAACGGACATCATCACCGGCCTCATCAAGGCCAATATCCCTTCGCGTATCGCGTTCGCCGTCGGTTCGCAGGTGGACAGCCGGGTCATCCTCGACTCGGGCGGCGCCGAAAAGCTGCTCGGCCGGGGCGACATGCTGTACCAGCCTGTCGATGCCGGCAAGCCGACGCGAATCCAGGGCGCGTTTGTGAGCGACCCCGAGGTCGAAGGCGTTGTCAACTTTTGGAAATCGCAAGGTCCCCCGCGCTACATGGAGGAGATCCTCGAGGAGGGCGCCGGCACAGAGTGGGAGAGGGGCGAGACCGCAGAGCGCAAGCTCGACCCGCTGTTCGCGCGCGCCGCGCGGGCAGTCGCTGCCGAGGGGGCGGCGTCGGTGTCATTGGTGCAGCGCAAATTCAACGTCGGTTACTCGCGCGCAGGTCGCATCGTTGACCAGCTGGCCGAGAACCATGTGGTGGGGGGATACCAGGGGTCGAAGTCGCGCGAGGTGATGATGAACCTGCCAGATGTGGACGAGCTCCTGGAGCGACTGGGCATCGAATGAGCCGGCGGGAAGCTGCGGGTGGCAACCCGTGGCGCCCTCGTCGCAAACTCTCCTCGTAGGAACTCCGTGAATCTGCCAAACGCGTTGACGCTGAGCCGCCTGGCGGCGATTCCGCTGCTGATGGTTCTCCTGATCGTGCGGTTCGACTTCCACGATCAGATCGCGGCGGCGCTTTTTGTCGTCTTCTCTTTCACGGACACG
>Ga0193731_1000456_pt1 | contig 13576 bp, 10 predicted proteins | sample U1a2metaG_FD_144920 | JGI IMG/M metagenome (GOLD analysis project Ga0193731, IMG submission 144920) | Soil microbial communities from a riparian zone of the East river system, Colorado, United States - U1a2 | ecosystem: Environmental > Terrestrial > Soil > Riparian zone | place: USA: East River...
AGTCCCCGGTTTCATGCAAGAATTGCCGGTTCGCAAGATCTGGGGAATCGGCGAGAAGACCGAGCGAAAAATGGAAGAACTCGGGGTAAAAACATGCGGCGAGTTACAGCGTTTCTCGCGCCCGGACCTTATCAATCTTTTCGGCAAATTCGGCCTGGATCTCTACGATCTTTGCCGCGGCATCGATGACCGGCCGGTCGAACCGGATCGCCCACGGAAATCGCTAAGCACTGAGGAAACGTTTGCTGTCGATCTCACCACGCTCGAACAATGCGAAGAAAAGCTCGAGGAGCTCTTTCAGGATTTGATGGCCGATCTGGCGCAAAAGGAATCAACCCGCGAGATCACAAAAATATTTGTAAAGCTAAAGTTCAGCGATTTCACGCGAACTACTGCTGAGCGCGCCGGCCTTGCGCCTACGTTACCAGACTTCCGCGCTCTTCTCGATGAAGCGTTTGGTCGTACCGGAAAGCCGGTGCGTCTCATCGGCGCTGGTGTACGCTTCGCCGAAACGACACCGGAAAATGCACAACTGGACCTGTTGTAGTGGCGGCTGTGTCAGCCGCGAAGCCAGCTTGTTTGTTCGCGACGGCGGAGAGTTCTGCAGTTTCTAAATCGCTTCGCGCGTGTGATATTTGTCTGGGTCGAAATGACTTCCGCGCAGGAAAGGAAAATCAGGCAAACCGGTTGTGATGTTCGCTTTGATAACCTGACGCGACAGCTGTACGCGACTGATGCTTCGATTTATCAGATCGAACCGATCGGCGTGGCGTTTCCGAAAGACCCACAGCAGGCGAGCGCAGTCATCCGGGCAGCTGCTGACTCCGGCGTTTCAGTCACCCCGCGTGGGGCCGGCACGAGTCTGGTGGGAAACGCGATCGGCGAAGGTTTGATTGTCGAGTTCTCACGGTACAACCGCCAGATCACTGACCTTGACCTCGAAAAACGCAGCGTATGTGTCGGGGCAGGCGTTGTTCTCGATCAGCTCAACGATTTTCTAAGGCCTCATGGATTTTGTTTTGGTCCGGACGTAGCAACGAGCTCACGAGCGACGCTAGGCGGAATGATCGCGAACAATTCCTCCGGTGCGCGTTGTCCGGTCTACGGGACAACTGCTGATCACGTGATCTCCTTGGAAGTCGTGATGGCCGATGGTCGCATCGAAACGATTGGTCGAATGCACGAGTCGTTGTGCACGGAGCGAGCTGAAATCGAGAATCTCATTCGGGCACGAAGCGCGGAAATGGTCGAGCGCTGGCCGCCGGGCTTGATAAAACGCTGGCCCGGTTACGGCATTGAAAGGTTCCTGCGTGCACCCAATGACCTCACGAATATTTTCGCAGGCAGCGAAGGAACGCTCGCTGCGATTTTCTCCGCCGAACTCAAAATTTCGCCGCTGCCCAATGAAAAAGGCCTGGGCCTGATCTTTTTTTCCTCGGTGAATGAAGCGATGCAGGCCACTGTTGAGCTTCTCGATCTTAAACCGGCCGCCATTGAGCACATCGATCGTCCGTTACTCGATCAAACCAAAGGCCAGCTCCACTTTCAGGCGGCGCGCGACTTGCTCGAGCTCGACACGCAGCCTTGCGAATCGATTTTGATCGTTGAGTTCTACGATGACGTCGCCGAACGATTGTCGATTTTACGATCGAGAAAAATCGGCCTGCGCACCAAAATTCTCACCGAGCCAGCCCAAATGAATCTGGTCTGGTCGGTGCGCAAATCCGGCCTTTCACTTTTGACCGGCTGCATCGGGCCTGCAAAGCCGGTCGCGTTTATCGAAGATGCTGCTGTTCGCCCGGCGCAGTTGCCGGAATACGTGCGCGGATTGCGATCGATCATGCAACCGCTTGGACTGGAGGCGAGTTACTATGGTCACGCTGCCAGCGGACTTTTGCACGTCCGTCCCGTGCTCGATCTGCACAATACAAACGACCTCAAAAAGTTTCGGCTAGTCGCAGATCAAACCTCCGCGCTGGTGCGGCAATTCAAAGGCTCGCTTTCTGCAGAGCACGGTGTTGGCATCGCGCGCACGGAATACATGCGGGAGCAACTTGGCGATGAGCTGCTCGGAGTAATGCGCGAGATCAAGCGAATGTTCGATCCGAAAAACATTTTCAACCCGGGAAAAATTTTCGAAGTAGGGACCTCGCAGTTGAGGGAGACTGTCCGTCACAGAATCGACAATCATCTGCGCGAAAACTTCACGCGACCGCTGGAGCTCCCATTCGAGCCCGTGCTCGCCTTCGCATTCAAAGACCGTTCGTTCGTCGGCAATCTGGAACAATGCAACGGCTGCGGCGGCTGCCTAAAAGGAACTGGCATCATGTGTCCAACGTTTATGGCCACCCACGAGGAAATCATGTCTACGCGGGGCCGCGCCAACATAATCCGCGCGGCGCTGGAACTGCGCGTCAATCGACACGATCCATTGCGTTCGGCGGAATTGGACGCCGCACTGAGCAATTGTCTCTCTTGCAAAGGGTGCACACCCGAATGCCCATCCAACGTGAATCTCGCGCTGCTCAAAGCGGAATTAATGCATGCGCGATATCAGCGCGACGGTTTGCCGTTGCGTGAAAGTATTCTCAGCAACGTCGATTTGTTAGGCAAGATTGGCTGCGCGATCCCAGCGCTCGCAAACCGCGTTCTCGATTACAGGTCAGTCCGTGTCGCGATGGAAAAGACAATTGGACTCTCTGCGAGACGTTCCCTGCCACACTACACAAAGGAGCGATTCGACCGCTGGTTTGTGAAGCATTGTAGGGCGTCTGTGTCAGACGCCACTGTAGCCGGCCTCGCTGACGCCGGCGCCGCGGTCAGCGCCCGCGGCTACAAGCGAGGCCCCGTGATTCTTTGGGACGACACGTTTGTACGCTATCACGAAACACACATCGGAATTGCCGCAGTCAAAGTGCTGGAGGCGCTCGGGTTCGAAGTTTTGCTCATAGAGAACCGGCGCTGCTGCGGACGACCTGCGTTTAGTCAGGGAAATCTCGACGCCGCGGTGAAAGTCGGAAAACACAACGTCAATCTTCTCTTATCACTCCATAATGCCAGTCCGGCTCGGACCTCCAGCACTCCAATCCTGTTTCTCGAGCCATCGTGCTGGTCGATGTTCGTGGAAGACTATCGCGAGCTCAGGATCGAGCACGCGGAGAAGATAGCGAACCGCTGTTTTTTGTTTGAAAAATTTGTAGACGAGTTACTCGAGCACGAACCGGGCGCCCTGCACTTCGAGCATTCACCGGTGAACGTTGCAATTCATCCGCATTGCCACGCCAAATCGATCATGAATCCTGCGTTCATGCGAAGACTCGCGGAACGTTTGCCCGGGAGGAAAGCGACGGTGCTCGATACCGCATGCTGCGGAATGGCGGGCGCGTTCGGAGCGCTCGCCGAGAAATATGACCTGTCGGTCCAAGTCGCCCGGGATTTGATCGACAAGCTCGAGAATCAAGGCCGCGAGACACAGATCATCGCCTCAGGGACAAGTTGCCGGCATCAAATCAGCGATCTCACAAATATCCAACCAAAACATATGGCCGAAGTGTTCGCAGAAGCCCTTCCGTAGTCGTCGTAGGTCAGCTGCAATGTGCCAGAAGCGCTTCTGTTATTGACTATAGGAAGCCACACCCTAGCCTCGGCTTCATGAATCCAGTCGTTGCATCTGATAAACTTAAGCGCGCTGAAGTCTGGGCCGAGGACGATGAGTCAGTTCATTGGGCTGGCGCTTTCGCCGTGTTTGGCGGCCACGGCGCGACCGCGTCTTCCACGATCGTTTATGAGATCGAGCCGGGGAAACGGCTCGGCTGGCATACCGATGCCACCGAGGAGACGCAGTACATTATCGCCGGCAGCGGGGAATTACACATGGAAGACGGCAATACCTACCCCGTCGGTCCGGGCAGTGTTTTTGCCATTCCAACGCCCGTAAAGCACGACCTCGTTAATGTTGGCAAGGAAACATTGCGCGCCGTCGCGTTCTTCGCGGCTGCGATGTTCACCCAAAACTTCGACAACGTGATGATGCCGCCGAAAAGTCACATCCTCGGCACTCCGAACCGAGAAGGCTAGGCGCTTACTAAGCGCGACGCGGAAATCAAAGACCCGGGACGCCCGCTCTCGCGGCCAAACTGCACGCTACCCTTTCGGCTTTGGTGGTTCGCCCGGCTTTGCGGCTTCGCCTGGTTTGGGAGGTGCACCACCCGGTGTGCCCCCGGGAAGATCTTCGTCGGGAGCCGTAAGTATTTCCGGTTCAGTAAACGAATTGGAATGGCTGGCAAGCTCCTTGCGCAACGCGGCAATCTGTTCAGGTGTCACCGGGCTAGCGTTGTTCCCCCACTCACTTCGCTCGTATGTGAGAACGTCGGCAATTTTTTGGTCAGTCAATGTTTTGTCCCATGGTTGCATCACGGCCGCGCCAAACTGTTGTCCTTTCACCTTAACAGGACCTGTCAAACCTTTGAGAACAATCATCGCCGGACGACGCGAGCCGCCCGTTGTAAATTCTGAACCAGCCAACGGCGGGTACTGCCCTGCCACTCCGAGACCGTTCGCTTGATGACATGTCTGGCAATTGGCCGCAAAAACCTTCTTCCCGCGATCGTGCGGCGAAAGCTCCGCTGCTTGTTGGGCGCCCTGCGGTCCGGTAACTTTTTTCATCGTGGGTATTTCGCCGCCGTATGGATCAAGCGCTTCACCGCTAAAATTTCCCGAGTAACGGCCGAGATAAGCGCCACCAAAAAATACTGCCAGTCCGTACACTGCGATCAACCAGATGGAAAGCGGTTCGCGACCCACACGCGGCTCGCGTTTCTCGCGCTGCACCGCGGCATGGACTTCATGAACATCAGCGATTTCGCTGTAATCCATACCCTGGCCGGAAGGCGGCTCCGGTGGTGGAGTGTTCTCGTTCATTTAGCTGGTTGTCCTCCAGGCGCAGGTGAAGGTGAAGCCGCTGGTGATGCAGCTGCTGGCGCACCGGCCGATCTAACCTCTTTCAATGGATGCGATTGATTAAGCGCCATCATGTAGGCCACAAGACATTTCGCATCGTAAGTGGGAACAATTTCCCAACCCTCAGGCGAGGCGTCGGACCCGGTAAGTTGCAAAGCGTCTGATGAACGCGCGTCACTGATTCGGCGAGTTTCATAAAGAAAACGATAGGACGGCATGTTCGAGTCAAGATTGATACTGCGCGGCGAATAAAGATGCACGTGATGCCAGGCAGCGGAATACATTGGCGGCAATCCCGCCGTTTGCTCGGGCCACGGTGGTCCTGCCGCAGGCGGTGATGCAGCTGCAGCTGGACTTGTGCCCCCAGCCGCTGCTGTTGCAGGAGACTTTGAAGGTGGAGGACTCGCCAGACCGGGGCTGGTTGGCGGTTTCGATGCAACAGCACCAGGTGACTTTGCGGGCCCTGTTGCGGGCGAAGGCGAAGTTCCTGGCGGCGGACTGGCCGCCTTCGCCGAGGCTACGCTGCCCGGGGAGGCCGCCGCTCCTTGTGGTGCGGGACTTGCCCCGCCGGTGGGCGAAGGGCTTTCCTCTTCCTTTGGCGCCCGTGCGCCGATGTTCGCGAGGTCCTGGCCCATGCGCATCTTCCCAAGTAAAACAGGTCGCTCGAAAATGTAGTCCCGTGGCGCGCTGCGGCGGTCACCCCATTTTCGCTCGATATCGGCGCCCGAATACTCGGCGCGGACCTGTTCACTGTGACAATAGTTGCAGCCGTTGGCAGCGTAAACGCGCGCTCCGCGCGTGACCATTCCCGATTGCGGCATCGGATAGACGTCTGAGCCTTCCTCGTCAGATTGAGGATTGAGATGTCCGATTTGCCAATTTGGGATCACCGTCAATCCCAGCCAGGAGAACGCAAACGTCCCGAAGATTCCGAGGAAAAGAGGGGCGAGTCCTTTCATCAGTGCGGTTCAGCCCCCTCCGATTCAACTGGGTTAAGAAATGTGGGCACAGTCGATTTGCGGCCCAGGCCGAAAAGCATCAATCCAAAGTGATACGCAAAGATGAAGTGCGACACCGTGAGCAAAATGCCGGATAAGCTGCGTCCGCGCAGGTAAGGCAACACCGATTCGACGCTCTCGCTGAAAGCGAGCGAAGGATTTTCCATGCTCGCGCCTTGCGTAAGACCGCCGGCGAGAAGCATCAGCGTCATCAGCCCGATGCCGTAGGCCGATGCCCAGAAATGCAGTTTGATCAAAGACCCGTAGCGCCACTCCCGTCCAATCAGTCGCGGCACGATGTAGTACATTGAGCCGAAAATCACCATCGTGAAAAATGCATAAAGGCCGAGATGTGAATACGCGATGCTCGCCTGCGTAAAGTTCACGTAGCTGGCAACGGAGCGCAGCGAAATCAAAACACCTACCAGACTAAAAACGGTGTAAGACATCGCACCGAACACCGTAAAACGAAGTGTCGGACTGTAGCGCATCAGCGGGAAATAGCCTTGCATCGTCATGTGATGATTGAGCCCAACGGTCGCGACGGGAATTAGCGTGAGGATTGTGGCCGCGATACTTGCAGTGACCATCCAGGCTGGGAACGGTCCATCGACAAGGCGCTGCATCCCGGTCCAGCTGGAGAACAACGCGTAGCTCCAGAAGCCGATCGTTGCCAAATGATAACTGTACACCGGGCGACCGATCACTTTCGGAATCATGTAATAAGCAGTGCCGAGACCAATCGCGCCGAACCAGAGAAAGAGCAGATTATTCGCGTACCACCAGCCGACAGCAGCCTGCAACACTCCCTGCACTGGCACGACGAAGAGCATTAATTGGCCAGCCGCGTAAAGCCAAGGGAACCAGAGGAAGGCAGCGAGTAAGTACCATTGCGTAATGTAAATTTGTTCGCCGCGCCGAAACCGAAACATCAGCACGGCCCAGGAGGCAACGAGCGTGTAAGCGACGAAAAGAATGATGGCAGCGTAGCTGGGAAACTCGAGCCATTGGTAGCCAGTGCTATCGCCGAGGAGAATTCCGCCCACGCCCAGCAGAACTCCCAAGTTCCAAAATCCAGCACCCGCAACCAAGAGCAGCGGATAACGCAGGACTGTGCGGCACAATCGGGCCATTAGCCAAATTGCCGTGCCCATGCCAGCCATGGACGCCCAGCCGTACACCATCACGTTCATGTGGGCGGGGCGCACGCGTCCCCAAGTCAGGAAACTGATGTCAGAAAGCAAATCCGGTGTGTGCAGCTTGAATGAAACAAATCCAGCTAGCAGCGTACCGAGGATCAGCCACGCCACCGCCGAAGTGTAAAAGATCAACACCGGCACGCGTGTTGAGGCGTCGATCAGGGCGCGTTCCAATTGCTCCGTGTCACCCGCGGCAGCGGAAATAGCCGGTTCTTTTAGTGGAATTCCGGTGGCGTTCATGGGCTTTTGGCAGGGCTTGGTGAAGTTGGCGCCTGGGAAGCCCCCGGAGATGCCGATGCCTGGGCTGCGGGAGAAGGCTGCGCACTAGAGACCGCCGCTCCTTGAGGTGCAGCAGGCGCAACCGCTTGGGGTGATGCTTGTGCGCCGCTGGGTTTCGGAGACGTAGCAGGGGCCGGGGAAGTGGCGCTCGCTGGAGCGCTTGCGGTTGCTTGCGCCTCGGGCGTAGCGATCGGACCTGCCGCCGCCGGCTTTTGCTTCGCCAGCTCGGCAACTGTCAATTCCATGGCACGCTCGATCGGGATGCGAGCGACGCCTTTGCTTTTGTCGATCCAACCATAAGTGGTCAAAGCCTTGTCGGCTTCCTCGCGCACAGTCTTCAAATTCTCCACGCGCTTTTTCGCCCGGGTTTCTTCGTAATCGCTTCCGCGCGGCGCCGGCCCAATGATCGCGAGCACGATCACCCCAAAAAGCGCAAAGAGAAGCACGATCCCGAACCACACGGACCATGAAGCACGCCCATGGGCAACTTGACGAAGCGATTCGGTACCGGCCATATCAGTTCACCAAGTTCAAAGATTCAATCAGGCGCGGATCGCGGACTGGAAAGAGAGACGTCCGGGGCACAATTCGCAGATAAACAAAACCGAGCGTTGCGCCGATGGCGATGAGGGAAAGCAAATCCCAGATGCTGAGGTGCACGCCTGTCCCGTGTAACGCGGGCAGGACGATGATGTACATGTCCAGCATTTGCATGCAGAGAATCCATCCTGCGACCCAGCAAAGGTGCCACGGTTCCTTTTTAATCGAGCGCAAGAGGAGAATCCCAAAACAGACAAAGAAGCGTCCTACTACGAGCAGCATGCTCAGCACCCACCACGATTCAGTGTTTCGGGTAATAAAGAATTGAGTCTCCTCCGGGATGTTCGCATACCAGATGAGCATGTACTGGCCGAAGCCGATGTATGCCCAGAAAACGCAGAAGGCCAGCATCCATTTTCCCATGATGTGGTAGTGCTCGACGGTGATGATGTCCTTCAAATATCCAGCCCGTCGCAAGGCTGTGATGACTAGAACGAGCAGTGACATCGAGCTCCCCGCTGCGCCCGCGAAGATGTACACGCCAAACATGGTGGAGAACCAGTGATAGTTCAGGCTCATCAGCCAATCGAACGCGCCAAAGGTGAGACAAAGCGCGAACATTGGCAGGCTGATAAACGCGACCTTGCGCATTAAGATGGTGAACCGTGGACTTCCATCCTTGTCCTGATTCACCGATAAGCGGCGCAAAACGAGCGATGCGCAAAGGAAAAAACCGAGAAACACGACCGCGCGGATTAGAAAGAAAGGCCAATTGAGATAGGCGCGCTTCGCATCAAGCGCATGTTCGACACCGGGCGGGATGTCCATCCAGGAATACAGATGGCGTCGAAGGAGAAGGATCGGCACAAACAGAACCGCCAGCACCCCCAGTAACACCGCAATGTTTTCCAACTGGCGTCGCACCACCACCGACCAGTCAGCGTCCGTGGCGTGATGCACAATCGTCCAGAAAAAGCACCCGGCGCAAAGCGTGAAGAAAAATGCAAAGGCAAAGAGCCACGAATAGCTGAATTGGTGCGGATTCAGAAACGCGCCCACGACGCAAAGCGCCAGCGCCACAATGGCAGTCAATCCCAGGAGCGATGAGAGGCCTGCAAAGCGGTTGCTCTCGAAATATTCGCCTTCGGGTGTTGGAACAGTATGGGAACGCTCGCTCATTGTTTCTCCAGTTCGGCGCGCCGGTCCTCAGGAACATCGGCAGTCGTTGCATTTTGGCTGCGCTGTACCGCGCGCAGGTACGCGATGATCGCCCAGCGATCGGGCACGATGATGTTTGGCCCGTAGGCCATCATTGTGTTTTTGCCATTGGTAATGGTGTTGAAAATCTCGCCATCGGACATCTTGCGGATTCGTTCATCCTGAAGCGTAACCACAGTCGCCAGGCCGTACTGCTTTGTGATTCCGTTACCCGCTGCGATAGCGCCGTGACACATCGCGCAAGTGATGCTGAAACGCTGTTGCCCGCGCTCCATCAACTCGGGCGTCACCGGAACTGGAATGCCTGTTCCCCAGTGATCGCCCATTTTGCCAGTGTTGTAGTAATCAGTGCCGGCACTGAAACTGGCCTGCGGATGCGACCAGATTACTGAAGCCGGGGTCGCTGACGCCGGCAGACCGGCATTACCGATACCGGCTACAGCGTTCGGCTTTGGCATCTCATAGCCAATCGGCACGGTGCCTGCCACTGGGAGACGTGGTCCGCGCCCGTCTGCAAAGAGACCGAGCGGAGCCTGTGCACGAACCTTCATCTGTCGCACCATATCGGGGAAAATCTCAGTTGGAGGGGCGGTGCTCTTCTGTCCACGAAATCCAAAGACTGCGAGGATCGCGATCCCGCACAGAATAAAAATCACCAGAAAGCCGCGCAACATATTCAGTCCTCGTGCACAATGGTGATGTGTTCGCCGCCGGTTCCTTCCAATAATTCGCGCACACCGTTTTCGGTGAACCGTGGATCGCGGGATTCGATCGCGAGGAAAAATCCGTCGTTGCTAACACGGATAAACCGTTCCCAATTGAACATCGGGTGGTACCAGCGGGGCAATGCGTTCATGCCAAGCATCGAGAAGAATGCAGCGAACGCCCCGAAAAGGACCGTCAGTTCAAACATGATCGGGAAAAACGCCGGAACCGTCCAAAAGTTCCAAGGCTTACCATGCACATCGAGCTGGTAGAGAATCGATGACGGCCCAAATTCGACGACAGCGGCAGTAAGCAAACCGGTGACGCCGCCGAACAAAACCCAACCGCTCAACCAGGATTTTCCCAGCCCCATCGCCTCGTCCATTCCATGGATCGGAAACGGCGAATAAACGTCCCAGCGTTTGAAGCCAGCATCACGGACATGTTTGGCTGCCTCGTAAAGGGCTGCCGCGCTGGGATATTCCGCAGCCATGGCGTACACCTTGTGACCGGCAGGAGTCCTCATCATCGTGTGTGCTCCTTTCCTGTAGCGCGCGCGCCGTAATGCGGATCCGCCTCAGGCACCGCCGTTTTCACCTCTGACATGGCAATCATCGGCAGAAAACGGATGAAAATCAGAAACAGAGAAGTGAAAATCCCAATGGTGCCAGTGTAGGTCCAGATATCCACCCAAGTCGGATGAAACACTCTCCAGGACGATGGAAGGAAATCGCGTGCAAGACCGCCGGCAATAATGATGAAGCGCTCAAACCACATGCCTGCGTTCACACACATGCAGACGAAGAAAACAACAAACACATTCCTCCGGCACCACTTGAACCAGAAAAGTTGCGGCGACAGGCAATTGCAGAAAAGCATGCCAAACCACCAGTACCACCAGTAGGGGCCAAAGATGCGGTTCCAAAAGGCGAACTTCTCGTAGGAATTGCCGCTGTACCAGGCTACGAAAAACTCCATCGCATACGCGTAGGCGACGAAGGAGCCGGTCAATAAAATGATCTTCGCCATTTTATCGACGTGCTGGGGAGTAATCACATCGTGCAGTTTAAATATGGCGCGTGCTGGAAGGAGAAGGGTCAATACCATCGCGAATCCGCCGAAAATTGCGCCCGCCACGAAATAGGGCGGAAAGATTGTCGAGTGCCACGTCGGTATAAGCGTCGAGGCGAAGTCAAATGATACCACGCTGTGTACCGAGAGGACCAGCGGAGTGGAAAGGCCGGCCAAAAGGAGATACGCCATTTCATAATGGCGCCAATTGCGGTTCGAGCCACGCCAGCCGCAGGCAAAAATTCCGAAAAGAAACTTCCTGACCTTTGTCGTTGCCCGATCTCGGAGAGTTGCCAAATCGGGAATCAAACCGGTATACCAAAACAAAACCGAAACGGTGAAATAGGTTGAAACTGCAAACACGTCCCACATCAACGCGCTGCGGAAATTTTGCCAGATCCCCCAGTTGTTAGGGATCGGCGCCATATACCACGCCATCCAGAATCGGCCGACGTGGATACCTGGGAAAATCGCCGCGCAAATCACCGCAAACAGCGTCATCGCTTCCGCGGAACGGTTGATCGACGTGCGCCATTTTTGCCGAAGCAAAAACAGAATGGCGGAGATGAGCGTGCCGGCGTGTCCGATACCGATCCAGAAAACGAAATTGGTAATGTCCCAGGCCCAGCCCACCGGAATCTGATTTCCCCATGTGCCGACGCCGGTGGAAATCTGGTAGCCAATGCAAAAAAGTCCGAAGGTCGCGGTGCTTGCAGTGATGGCGAAGGCCACCCACCACCAGCGCGGGGCGGGTTGTTCCACCACTCCGGAGATCCGTTCCGTCAACCAGCTAAAGTTGCGCCGGTGCAGAACAAGCGGTACGCGCGCGATCTGCTGCTCCGCTTCTTCAACCGTTTCTGGTGTTGCTGATGCTCCGTCCATGGTTGATTCCTAATTGCTCATGATTGATGGCGCATCACAGACAATTTCATTCTGGCAATCTCTCCTCAAAACTTGCGACTCCGACGTTTTGCGCGTCAGGCATTTTCGGGTTCGGATTGCGAATGCGCGCGAGATAACTAACTCGCGGGACGACGTTCAAATAATCGAGGATTCGGTAATTCCGATCCTGCTGTTTCATTTTTGACACACGGCTTTCCGGATCCTTGATATCGCCAAAGACAATCGCTTCCGTGGGACACGCCTGTGAAAGAATCGCGCGGGATTCGCGTTTCCGGCGAAGCGCCTGCGCGCGCGAGAGCAGCGATCTTTGCTTCTTCGATGCGTTGCACACAGAAGGTGCATTTCTCCATCACGCCGCGCATCCGCACGGTCACGTTCGGATTCTTCTGCATCTTGATCGTGTCCGGCGCGCCCTTGGTCGTTAGCGGCGCGAAGTATTCTTCGTAGACGCTAAATGCGCCAGCGATCTTTCTTTTGCCAACCGGCCGTTGATTGTAATCGAAGAAATTGAATCGACGCACTTTGTAGGGGCAGTTGTTCGAGCAAAATCGTGTGCCGATGCAGCGGTTGTAAGCCATGACGTTGAGACCGTCCTCGCTGTGAACAGTCGCGTTGACGGGGCAAACCGTTTCGCACGGCGCGTTCTCGCAATGCTGGCACGGCATTGGCTGATGTACGATCTCGGGATTCTCCGGCCATTCGCCGCGGTCCTGGCTGTACGGTTTGCGGCTGGCATAATAGCGATCAATTCGCAGCCAGTGCATGATTCGGCCATGCGATACCTGTAGCTTGCCGACGACAGGCACGTTGTTCTCGGCCTGGCACGCGATCACACACGCACTACACCCGGTGCACACGTTCAAATCGATACTCATTCCCCACTGCTGCGGTGCCTTCAGCGGCGGATGCGTGTAGATGCTCGGCGGCGGATGCGGGAGTTCTTCCTCTCCCGGAATTTTTTTCGCGAACTCGCTATTTTCGCGGTAGCCCTCCAAAGTCGCCTCGCGTACAAGGCCGCGGCCTTCGATACTGAACTGCTCCTGTGTAATTGAGAACGGGTACGTGCGACCGACTTTTGTCACCTGCACGCTTTCAATCCCCTCCCCCCCAGCGGTGACGAAATACGGATTTGCTGCCGTGCGTAGAAAGTAGCCGTTGAAACCGCCCTGCTCAGTGATGCCTGGCCTTTCTGTCAGCGCGCCGCCCGCATAGGGCAGGCCAGCAAACTCCGGCATTTTTCGGCCGTAACCCAGCGGTATCGAAATGGAGTTGTCGGCGTGACCAGGAGACACGAGCGCCGCAATGACTAGTTCGCGTCTGACCGGTTGGCCGCCGCCGCTCTTTTCGCTGATTTCGATCTGGACCAAATCGCCGGTCAGCACACCGAGCTTCTTTGCATATGCAGGACTCATCAATGCTGCGTTGTCCCAGGTAAGCTTGGTTATGGGATCAGGTAATTCTTGAAGCCAGCCGTTGTTAGCATAGCGGCCGTCGTCCATCGAGTAGCTGGCTGTTAGCACAATTTCGGGTGAATCGGGCGTCGGTGCCGGCGGCAATGTCCACGAACTTTGATTCTGCGGGCCGCCTGCATTTGCACTGAAAGCCGAGGGCTGATCACGCGGCTGAACGTGCGCTGCAAAACCATCGTGAAGGAAACGCGACCACGCAGTTTGAAAATCGCCAGGCGGATTTGTAGACCGGAAC
>Ga0193731_1000458_pt1 | contig 13522 bp, 9 predicted proteins | sample U1a2metaG_FD_144920 | JGI IMG/M metagenome (GOLD analysis project Ga0193731, IMG submission 144920) | Soil microbial communities from a riparian zone of the East river system, Colorado, United States - U1a2 | ecosystem: Environmental > Terrestrial > Soil > Riparian zone | place: USA: East River...
CAGCAAATGATTCACATCTTTGGGCCGATACGTTTGATCGCAAGCTGACCGACATCTTTTCAGTCGAAAGTGAGGTAGCCAAAATGATCGCCGATCAATTGCGAGCGAAACTCACGGGTCAGGAAGAGAAAGTCATTGTCGTTAGACCGACCGAGAATCCTGAGGCTTATGATGCCTACCTCCGCGGGCTGGCTTATACCCTAAAGGCTGCGACGACACCGGGAAATACGCTTGCTGCGCAACGGTATCTGAGAGAAGCGGTCCGGCTCGATCCGAAGTTCGCGCAGGCTTGGGCTCTTCTTTCTTACGTCGACGCGATAAGTTACCTCTCGTTTAATTCCCAACCCTCCACCGCGCTCTGCGAAGAAACGCAGCGGGCGGCTGAAACTGCCCTGGCGCTGGAGCCCAATCTGGGTGAAGCGATTCTGGCAAAAGGGTATTTCCATTACGCATGCCTCAAAGAATACCCCGTCGCCGTGCAATATTTCGAACAAGCCCGCCTGCATCTGCCCAACAGCAGTCGCATCCCTGAATCGCTCGCGTACGTCGCGCGCAGACAAGGTCAATGGGATCAAAGTGAGTCTTACTTCAACCAAGCCGAACAGCTCGATCCGCGCAATGTGGTTCTGCTGACTCAGCACGCCCTTCTTTTAGTACAGCAGCGTCGTTTCCAAGAGGCAGAACAAAAAATCGATCAGATTCTCAATATCGTTCCGGATGATGTGGATATGCTGGTGACAAAGGCGGCTATCGCTCAAGCCGAAGGAGATTTGTCGCGCGCCGCCGCTATTCTTGCGCCGCTCCGCCCTGCAGCAGATGATTCGGGCGCGCTTGAGACGCAGCTTTATCAGGGGATACTCGAACGGCGGCCAGCCGAAATGATCGGGCGCGTCAAAGAAATATTAACCAAGCCTGATCCCGCTCTTGGTTACCTTAATGGCGAGTTAGGCTTTTGGTTAGGATGGGCAGAGGAGGCTGCCGGCAACCGCGCTGCTGCGCACGAGGCTTGGCATCAGGCTCGCAACGAACTGGAAGCTGCTCTTAAGAGCCAACCGGAGAAAATAGCCATTATCGCCGCTCTATGCTGGACGAACGTCGGCTTGGGCGACAAAGCGGCCGCTTTGGAACTCTGCGAACACGCCAGAAGCGTCGCGCAGGCGAGCAAGGATGCGCTGACAGGACCATTCGCTGACGAGATTTGCGCGCGAGTCGCGGCTGGTCTTGGCGATCACGATCGCGCTATCCCTCTGCTGGAAAAATTGCTTTCCACATCGTACGACGGTGCATTTAGTGCCACACCGCTGACACCCGCCTTGCTGCGGTTGGATCCCATGTTCGATCCGCTGCGGGACGATCCGCGGTTCCAAAAACTTGTCAGCGTAGGCCCGGATCATTCATCTCAGGACAAAAAGTAGCAAATCTCGTTTGCGTACGAGACAAGCTATCGCGCTCGCTTCAGCTTTCGCCCTCGGAACCGACGAAATATGTACTCCTTCAGTAGAACGCGCCGAAACGCGTCAGCACTGGCATAACCCAGATTTCGCGCGTAAATCCCGATGTTCTTCGGGACAGGAATCCTTAGAATTTTCTCGAAGTGCCAGTGGAATAACTCATTCACACTCAGACCGGCGTCTTTCAAAGAGGGATTGTTTAGGCCGATCGACTGAAGCAACCGGCTTTTGGCATTTGCGCGCGTCACCAAGACCGGGTAATTCCCAGATAAACGCAGCTGTTGCGGGATGAGGCCAAGCAATGTGAATTGCGCGCGTTCGTTGATCCACTTCATGCGCGCCTCTTCCGTCATCAACGCTTCGAACTCGGAGTTGGTCATATCGTTTTTTCTGATCCAGTGCGCGAGGTCCGCGGCGCTGACCAACTGACGTTGCTGCCGAAATTCCGTTTCTGTTTTCCTTTTCCGCGTTGGGCCGATTCGCACGCTTAACCGGTCCGCTTCTCGAATGGCTAGGAATCGCTCTCTCGCCAACTGGCAATGCCTGTTGTATTCCGCGCTGTTTAATCTCAGTTCATCCAGGAGCGCGTCGAGGTCGACCACACTTGGTTGACCCTTCGAATCGATCCGGCGTTTCCCGCTGTGTTGCAACGCAGATTCCCACATCACCGTATGCTCGAAGCTGTAAGAAACCTGCTTTGCCTTGAGGTCATTTGTTAGGCGCCGATGCATTGCTCGAAGCATGGCCACTGCATCTTGCTTCTTTTGGTCTACCCGATTCGTCGGCAGCCATTTCTCCAATTTTTTCAACTGGGTTTCCGAGACCATTCGATCAGCGGCAACGCGCAAGAGCAGCCGGTAATTGCGATCGGGATAAAACAATTCCTTTCCGATCGATTCGAGTTCAATTCGCACCTTAGCCGAAATTACGCCGCGCCGTCTGGCTTCAGCCAAGGTTCGCCGGATGTTCACCATCGCTTCCGAGCCAACAGGATATCCGAGATCTGCCGGACCGTGCACTATCGCAACTTCGTCGTCATCCTCCAGCACCCCGTCGCGATACAGTTGGAAAACAGTCCCTACGCCTTCCATCCCAAATGGGGCGAGTTCGGCCGCGCGAAGAGCTCCTATGCTGGCGGAACCAAACACGTGGATTCCACGGCTCATGGCCCATAAAATCTCCTTGTGACGCACCGCTGGCACGGACTGGAAATATCCGTCGATTATTCCGATGGCTCGGGGACGCTGTAAGGCAACGCGATACACATCGCCTTCCGCTGCAGGCGGCAAATAGATGGCCTTTAGTTCCCTTCCAGCTTCTTTGGCAGAAATCGTTGGTCCGATGAAGACGTAAACGTTCACAAGTTTCCGGCAATTGCCAACCGCGCTCGTCGGCCGGGAGAGTAGCCGAGCCCCAGAATCGGCTCGAGACCGGGTACGACTACCCGGACAACGGGTAACGCAAATTCCGGTTTTGTAAGATCAATCACAACAGCTTGCCGAAGTCCAGCCTTGCTGAGACATTTGAGCTCCCAATCGACATCGTTTTCAATCGTCTCTTCATTTCTGCTCGGGACATCGCTGAAGCGCCGTGTCGGTGCGGAATGCCGTACCTCTTTTCGCATCGATTTTATAACGCCTGGATCAAGCAATTGTTCGTAAGTGTCGCCGCGAAAGTCGTCGCGCAAGCCTGAAATTACCGTCAGCCGGGTTTGTGCGGCCTCGGTGAGAGCTCTTAGCAGTGCCACATCGCGGGCAGGATGGCAGCCGTAACCGGCCGCCACCGAGCGATGCCACATCGTGGTGTCGTCTTCTGGGACCGCCAAACAGGCGAACGCCGCAATGTTGATGTCGCTGGTAATATCCCAAACTGCGATGGACAAACCGGCGTGCTGAAATTTCGCGATCGTCTCGCGACAAAGCGGATCGTCGACACTCTCCAAGTCAAGCCGGGGTCTGTCCTGTCCCTTTTTCTTCCGGAGCTTCCATAAGGCCACGGCATCACGCTCGATTACTTCGCAGATTCCCTGGCTGATCGCCTCGACGAGAGCATTGCCCGATGCCAAACCGTTTGAGCTTGAAGTAAAACAGCCATGGCCATCGGGAAGAGGGATAGTGTAATTCGTGTGAACCATTTCGTACGGAACGAGCACCTGTTCGCCATTTAGGAGATCATGGCCTTCACACCAGAGGACCCTCAAAGTCGGATGAAAATGAGACCCCCTGCCACGAGGCAGGTCTTCGATATCCGCAATCTTGTGCTTGAAACGAACCTCCTCATAAGTAGCGAGACGAAGCGGTAGTGTTGCCGTTTCGGCATGATAAAGCTCCGCTGCTTCCATCAGGCCTGACGCTTTCGCGCTAGCGAGATCGATTCCTTTTCCCTGGGAGACACTTACGGATCGCGAATTAGGGCGCGAAACCATGACGACGGGAATACCGACCTCATCCAGTCCGGTCACGTTGGCCACACGGGTGATGCCCATGACCGGCGCTAGGCGCCAGACGCGATCAATTGTTTGGGCGACGCTTTGAGACCGATGCGTGCCCCGCGTTAGTACTTTCGCGGTCGGTCTATGCGCGGTTGACGTTGACCAGCGACCGCGCCTCCGCACGTTCGCCATCGACCTTATTTCGGGAATATCTCTGGCGTGCCAACATGGACACCTGTTCCGGCGTGTAGTGGAGCAGCAATGTGTTTCTCAATGTAATCTGAGACTAAAACGTTCAGATCTTGGAGAAAATTATGCACGTCGGCTGTATCCTTAACCGGGATTGGACATTGCCTCTCGCTGACCAGGAAATAGTTTCCTTTGGGGTCGCGCACGAGAGTGTACGGGCAGTTCCTGTATGTGCGTTTTCCGCGGGGGTTACCCAGATAATCTTCAGTCAGCCTTTTCTGGGCTTCGAGAAACTCGTCCAACCCAGAGTCAATTTTTACATTCGCCTTCGATTTTTTTGTTTTCCGCTTTCTGGCCATGGTTTGTAGCCTTTCTGTTACCAAATCTGGCTCGGTTTTACCAAGTTGGATGCCTTTGTCCAACACTTAATGATAAGGTCCCTGCTTCTCTCAACCGACGCGGAAGCGCACATCGCGAATGGTCTTTCCACCGAAGCGTTGTTTCAGTTTTCGCAGGATTTCAGACTTGGAGATTTGTTCGAGCTCGTAGTGTAATGCTGGTTGAAGCACGCGGACGTAGAGTACGCCTTCACGTAGTGCGACTGGGGCGGAGTGTGCGGCGATGAAGTCGCCGAAAATTTTTGACCGCTCATCAATTACTTTGATCGATTTTGACGTTTTGTTCCGGCGTAACCTCTGGTAGAATGTTACGCATTGAAAGTTTGAGAACCTCGTCCCGCAAATCCCGGAGAAGTAGGTAAGCACTGGATAGTGGAGCGCACGAGCGACTTCCGAAATGCCCCCTGTAATCAGAGTTTGTCAAAAGTGCGGAACCGAAATTCCAGCCGACGCGCCTGAGGGAGGCTGCCCGGGTTGTCTTCTGGAGACAGCGCTGGATGCTACCAGCGGACAAAAGGTCTTTGCCCGCTACAAGCTGGTCAAGGTGCTCGGCCGGGGCGGAATGGGAATTGTTTGGCTAGCACACGACGAAGAACTGGAGCGCGATGTGGCGCTGAAATTTCTTCCCGACCTGATGGTCCAGGATCGTACGCTGTTGGATCAACTTAAACATGAGACGAAGCGCTGCCTGGAATTAACTCATCCGCATATCGTCCGGATTTACGATTTCATACATGACGAACGCTCCGGTTGCATTTCGATGGAGTATGTCGATGGCGAAACGCTTTCCAATTTGCGAGCCGGGAAAGAGCAAAAGGTCTTTGAACCACACGAGATTGCCGTCTGGATCACTCAACTTTGTGACGCGCTCGATTATGCGCACAATCGCGCGAAGGTCGTTCATCGTGATTTGAAGCCCTCGAACCTGATGGTGAATCAACGAGGCGACTTAAAGATCACTGATTTTGGTATCGCGAGAAGTCTCGCTGATTCAGCGAGTCGATTAACCGCGAATCAAGGCCGGAGCGGCACACTCGTTTACATGAGTCCGCAGCAACTAAGCGGCGAACGCAGTACGGTTCTAGACGACATTTACTCGTTAGGCGCAACCATCTACGACTTACTTACAAGCAAGCCGCCGTTTCATACGGGCAATATCGATCGGCAGATTTGCGAGCGCGTTGCTCCTTCGATGACGGAGCGGCGCAAGGAATTGGACATCGAGCCGGCGTTAGTTCCCAAGGTTTGGGAAGATGCGGTCGCAGGGTGTCTGGCAAAAGATCCGTCGCGGCGCCCGCAATCCGCTGCAGAGGTTGCGCAACGGCTGCAGTTTCCGTCAGGACCGGCGAGAATAAAAACAACTCCTGGCAAGGCTTCAAACAGGAAGCCGCTCCTTGTTGCCAGTATCGCAATGGCATCCGTTCTCGTGTTGGCTGGGCTGTACTTCGGAGCGTCTAGGCCGCGCGCCCAACCAATGTCATATGCACCAGCGATTCCGGAAAAATCGATCGCAGTCTTACCTTTTGAAAACCGGAGCGAGGAAAAAGCCAATGCCTACTTTGCCGATGGTGTCCAGGACGAAATCCTTACGGATCTCGCCAAGATCGCTGATCTGAAGGTAATTAGCCGCACAAGCGTGATGCAGTACAGGAATACGGCACGCAACCTTCGCGACATCGCCCAGCAACTTGGTGTCTCGAATATATTGGAAGGCAGCGTGCAACGTGTGGCGAATCATGTGCGAGTGAATGCGCAATTGATCGATGCCCGCAACGACACGCACCTCTGGGGTCAGACCTACGACCGCGACGTCGCGGACGTTTTTGCTATCCAGAGCGAAATCGCTCAGACTATCGCGGATCGCCTGAAAGCGCAAATCTCACCATCTGAAAAGGCTGCTATGTCTCAACCTCCGACCACCAATCTATTGGCGAATAAACTGTATCTACAAGCGCTTGATCTCGAGATGTCTGCTTCTCCCGACACGACCGGCAAGCCGAAGCTACTGGAAGCTGCAGCCGTTCTCGAAGAAGCTGTCAAACAGGATTCACATTTTCTGCTCGCATATTGCTTATTGAGTCAGGTCAATGTCGATCTTTACTTTTTTGGGCTCGACCACACACCTGCGCGTCGCGATCTCGCGAAAGCTGCGTTAGACCAAGCGGCCCGTATTAACCCAGATGCCGGTGAGGTGCACCTGGCAACGGCAATGTTTGCCTTCAACGGATTCCGGGATTACGAACGAGCCCACGCCGAATTAGAACTTGCCCGTAAGACGCTGCCAAATAACGCCGATGTTTTTCTATTGACGGGTTTGATCGACCGTCGCCAGGGGCGATGGACCGACGCGGTGCGTAATTTGGATCGCGCGGTAGAACTTGACCCCCGCAACTCCGGGACTCTAGAGAACGCTGCAGGTACCTATCAAGGTCTGCGGCGCTATTCGAACGCCAGTAGCCTATTTAGACGAGCACTCGAGATTCTGCCGCGAGAATACCGGGTTCGAACTGAAGTTGCCCAAATTCCATTAATAAGCCGCGGCGACATTCAACCTCTGCATGCGGAGCTTGCTGCCATTCTCAATGAAGATCCTAGTGCATCACCGAAAATCGCAGCACCTCTTTTCTTGTGCGCACTAATAGAACGAAACTCGGATGCAATGGATCATGCCATCGACAGCATACCTGCATACGGCATGACTACCTACGGTAACATGCTGTTGCCCAAAGAATGGTATATCGGCCTAGCTGCACGATTTTTTGGCGCCAAAAAGAAGTCAGACGCCGAATTTGCAAAAGCCCAAACGATCGGAAAGGAACGCATTCAGGATCAAAAAGAGTACGCTCCAGCTTGGAGCGCATTGGGCTTAGCCGAAGCCGCACTTGGCCACAAAAATGACGCCGTAGAACATGCTATGCGTGCCTGCGAACTGTTGCCTCCATCAAAGGATGCAGTGGATGGGCCAGCTTTCATTATCAATCTTGCGATCGTATATGAATGGATTGGTAACAAAGAGGCTGCGATTAAACAACTGGAAACCGCTGCCCAAATTCCATTCGGAGCGACCTACGGCGATTTGAAATTGAATCCTCGCTGGGACCCGCTACGCGATCATCCGGGCTTTAAGAGAATTCAAGCATCGCTCGCTCCGAAATAAATGATCCTTAGGCGAGCGGCGTTTGAGCCGCAAAGAAACTCGCCAGGCTTCTGGTAATCGCCGGGGCCTGATCTTCAAAAGACGTATACCCGGGACAGGTATTGACCTCGAAACAAAACCATTCCCCGTCGGACGTTTGCCGCAAATCAATACCGGAAAAAAATACACCGAGCTTCCGTGACAACCGAATACATCTTTGAGCGATATCGTCCGAAATGATAGCAACGGTGCTTTGAGTCTGAGTTGCGTACCGGTAGTCATCTCCGGTCGAAATGATTCTGGAAGCAAAAACCTCATCGCCCAAAACGTGGATACGATAATCCGTGCCTTCAATAAGTTGCTGGAACTGCGTAGGACAGGACGCAACCTCACCAATTCGGATTCTATCATTCGCATTCAGGCGAGTGACAATGCTGCGACGATTACTAATAGATTTATAAATGACGTCCCGATGCTTTTTCCAAAACTCAAATACCGCTTCTGGGTCAGTTGTGATCAACGTATCGGGGATTGCGAACCCGGAATCCCTGATGATTTCGAGCTGATACGGCTTGGAAACATTTGAATCCATCGCTTCAGGCCGATTGACAACTACGCATTGGGCCATTTCACACCATAGCGTTAAAGAGTCCTCGAACCGGACGGCAGCTGCCCATTTCTCTGAAGACTCCGGAACGTTTTCGAATTCTTCCAGTTGCCTTAAACTGCAGGACCTGACGTAAATTCCGCTGACCTTCTCCAGATTAAAACAATCGCTCCCGAGACAAATGTTTCCGTCAAGCCTACCGTCGATCATCGTAAACTCATAGCAGTACTCGTCGAATCTACGCTGGTCGATGTGAAGGACCTTTACATTTAGAGCTTCAAGCCCTTCCGCCACCGCGGCGAGCGGTGGATCCTCCAACACTCCCCACAAGGCTATCATCAACAGTTGAAGGCGCGGAAGTGTTCACTTAGCCCGTTGCGGATCTCCGCCTTCGAAAGGTCTGGCACTACTTCAGCTCTATAGAAAAAGCTTTGACCACTCTCCTGAGTGAAATAAACACGCAGGAAAGTAACATTAGCTAGCCGCGCCAGGGTTAGAACGCCGGGGAGGCAACCTTCGGAGGTATCTTCGAGACATTTGCCTGCTAACACAGTCACGAACGTTAGCTGATGGGTTTCGATCTCTTGAGGGAGTGCGCGATCACTTCTCTTGCTTTTCTTTGTTCGGATTCCTGCTTCGAAAGATGCGTGCATCCATTGTTCTGGTCGCCAATTCGGTCCGCTAAGGCAATCCGGGGTAGGACGATTGACAACCGGGCATGGCATCTTGCTTAGGACAAACAGAGCAAAAGCATTCGCTTCTGCAGCTGCGTAGCTTCGATCTTCAGACCGAACGTCAAACAACTCTCGAGCAAAAATCCGCGGAACCAGAGTTACGATTCCAGTAATAGAACGAATTGAGTATCGCTCGCCTCCAACCACGAGTAACCAGTCATCAACTCCTCCAGTCGTTGCTCGCCAGCCTCTGCAAAAAAAGTCTGCTGGAGTCAAAAGTACGATCTTCTGCTCCGGCCACTTGACTATCGCGTCTTGAGCGGTTTCGTCTAACTCGCTCGCGAAGACTACAATCAACGGTTCTTCTTCCTCTTGGATCTTATGGTGGCTCTTCCAACAGGTGGTCTTAGAAACGGCGTGATAAAAGGAGATTTCTTGATCTTTGCTCGCTCTTCCAACTCCTGAACGCGCGCGAGTAAGTTATTCAGTAATGACGGCAGTGCCGTTTGCCCCTTGTAAGCGTCTAGAATTTCTTTGAAATGCTCTCCGCCTGGATTGTCGACAATTTCCTTAAATCCGCTGCCTGACATTCCAAAGTCGTTAGATTCCTTGCCCTTAAAGTCATTCGCGTCCTTGCCCTTGAAATCGTTAGAGTCCTTGCCCTTGAAATCGTTAGAGTCCTTGCCCTTAAAGTCATTCGCATCTTTGCCGGACACCCTAATGTCATTGTTGTCTTTAAACGTTGATACGGGATATAAATATCGACACCACCAAAGTTGGGTTAGCCCATATATCTTGTAAAACCATGTACTCTCGGGCGCGCGAAGCGAGATGATGATACTTCGCTCCTCTTTTCGCTCCGGGTGCTTGTCATCTTCTTGCTTATCTTCATATAAATCGAATGCTGGCGCAGCGACGATTGCTCCATGGATCCAACTAATAATTGTGTTCTCGATGAAAATTCCAAGGTCGTCGTCATTGCCAAACGGCGGCGTGTTCGTCGAAAGGCGAATTTCCCCGACACCAAGATCAAGATCGCCAAAAGCTGCTCCTGGATGTGGCCAGCCGGTTTCAGGCACTTTGAGTTCGGAAGGTACTGCTGTCCAAGGGGCCACGTGGATTGAGTCGACCACACGATGGGTGGCATTCCAGGCAAAGAATTCATCGAGCAACGATCGGTGAAATTCCAAGAATTCGCGGCCCGACCCTGGCTCGCCGATCCGAGTTTTGCGTGAATCAGGTCGGCCTGGCGTATGCCAGTCTTTGTAGCGCTTTGCGAGGTTAATTAGGACCGGCTCGGTTTTGAACTCGCGGATAATCATAGGGGCCTCCGTTCGGAATTGAAGATACTGTGCATAGAATCAGAATTGGCCTTACCGAACAAGCTCTTTAATAGTGTAAGTCGCCAACATGAGGTCCCACGCGATGTCGTAGCTGTAAACGTAGGTTTCGTTAGCCGCGTCATTTTCGTGCGATGGTTGTTGATAAAATTCAATGAAAAATCAGCGAGTGCTCCGTGGTAAAGGAACTTCGCTTGCCGGTCCCCGCGCCCTTTTTTGCTTCTTTTGAGCTGCCGTTACTTCAGCTTCCAAGCGACGGAGGTTCTTACCGTCATCAGTTCGTTCCCACTCTTGATTGGCTCTCACGGCTTGTGTCCGGGCATCGACGGCGTGAACGTTCTACGCTCCTTGCTTTTCGCAGCTTCGACCTCAGCATTGGCCCGAATGCCAATCGAGGTTCCAAGATCGCCCGAAATCGCGGTCACTACCTGAGCGCTGCCGCAGCTTGAGTTTGCTGCAGTGCCCTTTCTAAACCGCCAGTCTGGCTCTGGCCTTTCGTGAATAATTGTTGGCAAAATTTGTAATACGCCCTTTTATCTCGCTCGTTGTTGGGGATATAATAATACTGACCGTCGTCCCATCTTTTAAGCGTCCCCGGCACATAGGCGAGTGCGTCAGGTCGTGCCGGACTAATCAAAAGATGGCGGCTTCTAGCGAAGCTTTCATACAGCTCGTAGATAGTGATAGTAACCGGCGTTTGAGTCTTCTCTTTTGTTATTTTTTTGGGTTTGTCTTCTTCTGGCGCAGAAGTTTCCTTCGTCTCCGTAGTATTGTCTGCGCCAGTTTTCTTCATCTCCCAACTCTCTTCCGTCACTTTAGTTGGTACCATTTTCCCCGACATCGACACTATTGCCCCACTTCCGAGTGCCGGCGCTGCCTGAATTGAAAGCGTCTCGGTCTGCTGCGGGGTCACGGAATAAGTAAAAGGTCGCATTGCAACGTGACTAGCACTCTCCAGGAGACCGCCGGCGACTCTTGCGACCTGATGCATGGAGCTTGGCCCTGTTGGCGACATACCCGTTACGTTGGTTGTAGTGGTCTGGGTTGTCAGAGCATTGGTGCCTGTATTTGTGATGGTCTCTCCATAACCGACTGTGCCACTTATTTGCGAAGAGCCTTGCGAAGTCAGAAGCGTGATATCGACATGCACAAAAGGCAGGTTGTTTTTCGCCCGAATCAGGTTGTCCATGATTTGGTCGTTGTAATAAACCATCACCTCTTTTCGGATGTTGGTTGCGTCCCAACGCACCTGAGTAGCGGTGCAACCACCTAACAAAAACAGCGCGATGCAACCGTGAGTTTTTAGCCGTATGCTTCTTGCCAACGGCAACGTCCTGGGGAATTTCGTCATAAGAACCTCCTAAATGGGTTTTTCGCGATTCCCATCCGGCTGCTCGCGAGGCCCTGCCGATCTCGGCTTTAGCAGGCCGGGACACGGGCTGTAAAGAAGAAAATTCACAGCGAATCCCAGATTTATTCACGTGACTGAGCTGTCCGAAATCGCTCAGGCGAAGTTCCCGAAAATCTTCGAGTACCACGAACCAACACCAATCGACACGAAAGGTGTTTCGGCCAAAAGGATTCCGTTTAATCCGCGTAATCTGCGGTCGAATTCAACCGACGCGGAAGCGGATATCCCGGATTGTTTTGCCGCCGAAGCGTTGTTTTAATTTTCGCAGGATTTCGGACTTCGAAATTTGCTCGAGCTCGTAGTGCAAGGCCGGTTGGAGCACGCGGATGTAGAGGATTCCTTCGCGCAAGGCGACCGGCGCGGAATGCGCGGCGATAAAGTCGCCGACGATCTTTGACCATGCGTCGATGACTTCCGATTCGTGCAAGCGCTCGCGAAGTCCCAGACGTTGCATCAATTTCGGCATTACCTCTGCTGGTGATTGCCAACGGTCTGGTCGCATTTTCCTCTCGGGCAACCCACGCCATTCGGCGGTGACGGCTGCTCGGAGAGAACGGTTCATTAATAACTATTTAGCCACGGATGAACACGGATGAAACACAGATTTTAAAGGAATAATTGGAGAGAACTCTTGCGCAAAGCGGCTGTCTTTCTTTTGACTCGGCGGTTGGCACAACCGCCGCTACAACGCTTCAACGCTTTAACCCTTCAACCTGACGCGAAGCGTCAATATGTCCGCCGCATGTGGCTTGGAAGAATGTTCAGTTCGTCGCGGTACTTCGCCACGGTGCGCCGGGCGATCGGGATGCCGCGTTCGCCGAGAATCTCAACCATCTCGTGATCGCTCAACGGCGCGCTGCCGTTCTCGTGCTTAACGAGGTCGAGAATCGCTTCTTTCACGCTGATGTTGCTCAGCGACTCGCCGGTCGCGGTTTGATAGCCGGATGTGAAAAAGTACTTCATCTCGAACACGCCCTGTGGCGTGGCCATGTATTTCCCGGATACAGCGCGGCTTACCGTGGTCTCATGCACGCCCACGGCGTCGGCGACTTCTCGCATTATCATAGGCTTTAAGTGCGACGGGCCGTGCTCAAGGAAATCGCGCTGCCGTGAAACGATCTGCTCCGCGATGTTGAAAATTGTTTGCTGGCGTTGATGGATCGAGCGGATCAGGAATTTGCCGCCCCGGATTTTGTCCCGGATGTAATCTTTAACTTCGCCGCTCTGGGTGTTGCCGGACGCGATGATGTCCTTGTAAAGATTACTGATCCGCAGATGCGGAATCTGTTCATTGTTCAAGGTGATCTGATATTCGCCGTCCACCTTTTCCACGATCACGTCGGGCAGCACATAGTTTTGCGGCGCAGCAGCGAAAACCTGACCTGGACGAGGGTTGAGCCGCGCGATGTGGCCGGCGGCCTTTTGAACGTCCTCAACGCTAACGCCCATTCGGCGCGCGATCTCCGGGAAGCGTCGTCTGCCCAGATCTTCCATGTGCTCGGAGACGATTTTGTACTCGAGCGTGTTCTCCTTTTCCTGACGCTTTAGTTGAATGAGCAAACACTCGCGCAGATCACGCGCGCCGACGCCCGCCGGATAAAAACCGTGGATCAGCGCCAACATCTTCTCGAAATCTTCCTGTGGAATTCCCGAGTTCAGCGCCATTTCCTCCGGCGTGCTTTGGAGAAATCCGTTGTCATCGATATTGCCAATGACTAGCTCCGCAGCTTTGCGATCGCTGGCACTGAGGACGCTCTGATTCAATTGTCCGATCAAATTTTGCTGAAGCGTATCCTGTACGGGAATCGAATCGAAAAGGAACTGGCGCTTATCTTGTGCTTCTTTTGAATTGCGAGATCCATCAGAACTGTAACTGGCCGACTGC
>Ga0193731_1000459_pt1 | contig 13472 bp, 8 predicted proteins | sample U1a2metaG_FD_144920 | JGI IMG/M metagenome (GOLD analysis project Ga0193731, IMG submission 144920) | Soil microbial communities from a riparian zone of the East river system, Colorado, United States - U1a2 | ecosystem: Environmental > Terrestrial > Soil > Riparian zone | place: USA: East River...
GCTTGGCCAGCCTCTTCACCTGACGGGTAACCTCGATGGCAAAGTGGCGCGGTTCACCTATCATCACATGCACATCGGGATCGGCACGACTCAGATTGCCGGACAACTGGATATCGATGGATTGCCTTCCATCAACGAAACATTTATCAACCTCAATTTGAAAAATGGGCCGGTGACGATGAGTGACTTGCGATTTTTATTTCCGGAAGACATCTATGGTAAACTGGAACCGCTGGGCAGTTTTCACGTCACGGGCAACTTTATCGGATTTGTCAACGATTTTGTTGCCAACGGGGATTTCGAAACCCCACTCGGCAAAATCAAGTCAGACATCAACTTGAAAATTCTGGAAGGCAAGATCAACGAGTCCGTCTACCAGGGAAACCTTGCGCTGGCTGATTTTGATCTTGGCAGCTATCTTCAGGATACCATCAATTTTCAAAAGGTTTCTCTTCAGGGACAAATCAAGGGAAAGGGACTCACGGAAAAGACGGCGAATTTTTTATTGAACGGTACGATAAGTTCCGTTGGCCTGTTGCATTACAATTATTCGAACATCACGACCAACGCCCAGTTTTCCAGTCAGTTATTCAACGGCAAACTGACTGTCGATGATCCTAACTTAAAATTCAATGCCGATGGTTTTGTCGATTTCAGGAAGGGTCAGCAGATCGTCAACATCAAGGCCAAATTGGATACCGCTTTTCTCTTACCCCTCAATCTCTCTCAGGATAAGATTTTCATCAGCTCCTACATCGATATCAATTCGCGCGGACTTCAAATTGACAGTTTGTTCGGAAGGGCAAACTTCAAAAACGTTACGCTGCTCTATCGAAACGACACCTTGCGACTCGACTCCCTTCATGTGATCTCCGGCACCGATGGGCTGCATCGAAAACTGACCTTGACCAGTTCCCTGCTTGATATCAACCTGGAAGGTAATTATTATTACTCGACCCTGTTTTCAGACGCGACCACCCTATTCCATGAATTTTACCTCAATCTGAAAAACGACAAAGGAGCCATCGATTCCTATTATACTTCCAAAAGAAAACGATCACAGGCATACGACGCCGAATTTCAAATGGCGCTGCACAATATCAACCCGCTTGCCAAGCTCATGAATCTGGATGTCCGCGTATCCAAAAATATTTTGCTGAAGGGAAAATTCTCAAACGGGTTTACCTCAATCGTGCACGCTGTAGCGCAAATTGACAGCCTCCGTTATCAGGACAAATTGTTTTTGAACAGTGAAATAGAGATGAGTGCTTCCAAAGTCCGGGACAGCACCGATGTGCTGGCGGCGCTGACGATCACGTCGGCACGGCAGGAATATTCTCCGGCATTCAAGACCAAAAATCTCCTGCTGGAGGCCATCTGGAATGGAGAACATGTTGATCTGGGATTGGATTTTGATCAGGCAGGGAATACCAACCTGGTGCGATTAAAATCAGAAATTGATTTCCTGCAAGACAGCACGCAAATAAAAATCCTACCCTCCCGGATCAAAGCACTGGAACAGGAGTGGGTGGTCGATCAAAAAAACTATACCCTCCTCAAGGATAAAGAGTGGCTCATTCATCATCTCGAAATCCATCACGAAAACCAGTCGATTTTATTGGATGGACGCATTTCTACGCAACCCCTCCCGGAGTTGAAATTAACGGTGAGCAACCTGGGCCTGGATATCATCAATCCATTGAGTACTGAAAAATTCGCCGGTACCGTCAACGGCAATGTGAACGCCCGGGATGTCTATCATAGCCTGTACGTGCAAAACGATATTTCTATTCAGGCGTTAACCGTCAACAATTTCCTGATTGGCAACGTCACCGGAACGAACGTCTGGAATCAGCAGGAGGATCGGTTTGATATCAACTTTTTTATCGACCGGTTGGACAAGCGGATTATCAACCTGACGGGGTACTACAATCCTAATGAAAAGAAGAGTCCTTTGAATGTGACAGCCAACCTGGAAAATGCCAATGTCAAAATTATCGAGCCCGTTCTGCGGGGCCTCTTCTCGCAGATTGATGGTACGCTCACCGGCGAATATGCCATTACCGGTACATTCGGCTCCCCAAAAATAAAAGGAGAAGGAAAGATTTCCGGCGGACAGATCATGATTGATTATCTGAAAACCACCTACACCTTTACGGGGATTGTCGGGATGGTCCCCGACCAGGTTATTTTTAAAGACTTCCATCTTGTCGACGCATTCAACAACAAGGCAACACTGAACGGATACCTGGCCCATCGCGATTTTTCACAAATGCACATCAACCTCGATGCCGCCTTCAAAAATTTTCAAGTACTTAACACGGCGGCCAAAGACAATTCCTTATTTTATGGTCAGGGGTATGCCACCGGTGATCTGAATATTTTTGGGCCGGTATCGAACATGAAGATTTCCGCCAAGGCTCAAACTCAAAAGAACACCAGAATCTTCATTCCCATCAACGGCACGGAAAGTGTGGAGAAAAAAGACTTCATTAATTTCAGTCACTTTACCGACAGCCTGGTGATCCAGGCCAATCGAAAAAAACCCAAAGAAAAAGTTGAGCTCTCGGGTATTACCATGGACCTGAACCTGGACGTTACACCGGATGCTTTTGCGGCGATTATTCTGGATATCAAATCCGGTGACATCATCCGCGGAAGGGGCAATGGCGACCTGAATTTACAAATCGATACCAAGGGAGATTTCAATATGTTTGGCGTTGTCGAATTCACCGAAGGGGCCTACAACTTCACCTTGTACGATATTATTAACAAAGAATTCTCGATCAATAAAGGAAGCCGCATTTCCTGGTACGGTGATCCCTACCAGGCCACGCTGAACATCACAGCCAGCTACCGCCAGCTTACTTCCCTGGGCCCGATTTTGCCCGATCAGAGTATCATTAACGAACCCAGTATCAAAAGAAAGTATCCGGTAGAGGTCCTGTTAAAGCTTACCGACCTCATGATGTCTCCCACGATCAATTTTGATATCGATGCTCCCACCCTCCCGGTCAGTGTACCCATCACAGACCGCGCCCCGGAACAGCTCCGGTTTGACTTCAATGCGTTCAAGGCCAAACTGGATGAACAGGAATTGAAGAAGCAGGTCTTTAGTCTGATCATGTTAAGAAGGTTTTCACCTTATGGTGAGTCCATCAGCACGAGCGGCACGTTTGCCAACAGTGTGAGTGAATTATTTTCCAATCAATTGAGCTACTGGTTAAGCCAGGTGGATCAGAATCTGGAGATCGATCTGGACTTGAAGGGCATGAACCAGGAGGCCTTCAACACATTTCAATTGCGCCTCTCCTACTCCTTCCTGAACGGCCGTCTGCGCGTCACGCGCGACGGGGCATTCAACAACAACCAGTCGAATCGTTCTGATATTTCCGGCATCGCCGGAGATTGGACAGTGGATTACTTCCTCACCCCGGACGGCAAGTTTAAAGTCAAGATGTACAGCCGTTCGAATGTGAGTTCGTTGACCAACTCCCTGGGGACGCAAACGGCATTGACAACCGGAGTAAGCCTGCTGCATACCCAGAATTTTAATCAGGTGAAGGACCTCCTTCGCTCTGCGCGGAACCGAAAGAAAGACGAAGAAGAAAAGCAAAAGGAAGACCAGCAAAAAAATGATCAGGAGGAGGCCATCAAAGAAGACGAGGGTGGAAACTAAACGTTGTGACCCGCTCCACCGGGTGAAACGCATGTGGATACTTCCTTTTCTCTTCGCCAGTTCCTTTTCCATTTCTTTCGGACAAACGCCCGACCCGGTTCTTTCACCCGTTAATAAGAAGCGATTTAAAGCTGTTGTGATCGGGACCGGCTTGGCGTACACGACGTCGATGATTGGATTGAGCCAGGTGTGGTACAGCCAATATCCGCATCAGTCTTTTCAATTCTTCAATGATGCCGGAGAATGGAAACAAGTTGATAAGGCAGGCCATTTTTATTCCGCTTTTCATCTCTCTTCGATTGGATCCCACATGCTGCAATGGTCCAGGCTCCCCATCCGGAAATCGGATAAAATCGGAGCCTTGACCAGTTTGGTAATCATGTCTTCCATTGAAATCTTCGACGGCTTTTCAGCAGGATATGGTGCATCCCCTACGGATCTATTGGCTAATGTTTGCGGGTCGGGGTTTTATCTGGGACAGCACCTGGGGTGGAATGAAATCCGTATTTATCCAAAATTTTCGTTCCATCGCACGTCCCTCGCGCCTTTGAGTCCGGGCACCCTGGGTTCCGGCTTATCAGAAGTGCTGAAGGATTACAACGGTCAAACCTACTGGTTATCGGTAGACGTGGATAAATTTATTCCCTTCCCTAAATGGTTGAATATCAGCGCCGGCTACGGAGCCGATAACATGATCCACGCCCATGACAGTCAGAATCGGGCTGCCGGTTATGTTCCTTACCGGCAATACTATCTGGGGTTGGATTTTGACCTGACTGCGTTCAAGTCAAAATCAAAAGTTGTGAACACCTTGATTTACTTCGTGAACCTGATCAGGCTCCCCGCTCCTGCGTTGGAATTTTCGCAGGGCAAGGTGAAGGGTCACTTCCTTTATTTCTGATCTCCCCTTTGCCACGAACCTGTCTGCCGAAGCTGTCTCAGCGCAGGCAGAGACACTAAGACACTAAGTTTTTGATTTTTTTTGCTCTTCGCACGTCCTGAATTTTCTTCGTGTCTTTGTGCCTTCGTGGCAAACATTCACTAACTTCGGTATCCTTAACCCCTTTCCTATGGACTTGATTACTTTCATGAAGCGCTATGCAGACGAGATTGGCGGGCAGCATACGGAGTACAATGCTTCGCAATCCATTATTATTGTTCCGTTGTCCGGTAACCGGTTCCAAACCGTCATCGGTATCGTAAGAAAGAACGAGTTGTATAACCGCAAGCTGATCACGCTGAGTTCAAAAGTGTGTCCGGTAGGTCCGCACCTCGATCTGAAAATGCTGTTGGAGCAAACGGCTTTCTTCAACTATGCGCGCTTTGTGATCCGTGAAAATTACCTGCAGGTGGAAGCCGTATCCGGGTATGACAATGCGGTCGAGGATGAGATAAAGGAAATGATTCAGGAAGTTGCCAACCTCGCCGACCAGTATGAGATGAAACTGACGGGTGCTGACGTAAACTGAGAACCGTGTATCGAATAAATTTGCCGATATTTACATTTAATGCAAGCCGTCTTATCGCCCCGACTACGTTGGGGAGGAAAGTCCGGGCAACATAGAGCATCGTACTTCCTAACGGGAAGGACTCCGGTTAACGCCGGGGGACAGACAGTGCCACAGAAAACAAACTACCCCGACTGATGTATCAGCCGGGGAAAAGGTGAAACGGCGAGGCAAGAGCTCACCGCCCCAAGGGTGACTGCGGGGGCACGGCAAACCTTACGAGTTGTAAGGCCAAATAAGTGACGCCCGTTTACGGTATAGCGGCTCGCTAACTGCCCCGACTTGTCGGAGCAGGCGTCACGGGTAGGCTGCTTGATCCCGATTGTGAAATCGGGGCCAGATAAATGATAAGAGTCCCGACTTTGGTCGGGAAACAGAACCCGGCTTACAGGCTTGCATTAATTTGATTTTCACACTGATAGATCTTCCGGTTCTGTCCCGGAAGGTTTATCTGTTTTTTCATTTTATTGTTATCCCTATGCCGAAGGTCCTGATCATTGAAGATGAAGCAAGCATCCGCGCTGTGCTGAAAGATATTTTAAAAGACCAGAAAGAACTTCACCTGGAGGTGGACGAGGCCAAAGACGGGGCGGAAGGACTGCATAAATTAGAGAGTGTTCACTATGACATTGTGTTTTGCGATATCAAGATGCCCAGGATGGACGGCATGGAAGTACTGCAAAAAGCCAAAGAACAAGGAATAGCGTCCACCTTCATCATGATCTCCGCCCACGGAAGCACGGAGATGGCGGTTGACGCAACCAAGATCGGCGCATTCGATTTCCTTCAAAAGCCACCCGACTTGAACCGCTTGCTTATCACCCTTCGCAATGCCCTCGACAAGAACAATCTGGTAAAGGAAACAAAAACCTTGCGCAGAAAGGTTTCTCAGAAATTTGAAATGGTGGGCGAATCGGCTGCCATGCTGGAAGTAAAAGAAACCATCGCCAAAGTGGCCCCAACCGAAGCCCGGGTGCTGATCACGGGACCGAATGGATCGGGTAAAGAGTTGGTGGCGCGCTGGCTTCATGAAAAAAGTAATCGGGCCGGGGCTCCTTTTGTTGAAGTAAATTGTGCTGCCATTCCCGCTGAGCTGATCGAAAGTGAATTGTTCGGCCACGAAAAAGGATCGTTTACTTCGGCCATCAAACAGCGCATTGGAAAGTTTGAGCAAGCCGATGGAGGAACTTTATTCCTGGATGAAATCGGGGACATGAGCCTTTCGGCACAGGCGAAAGTCCTTCGGGCTCTGCAAGAGAATAAAATCACACGCGTTGGCGGCGACAAGGACATCGCCGTTCATGTGCGGGTCATTGCCGCCACCAACAAAGACCTGAAAAAAGAGATTGAAGAAAACTTATTCCGGGAAGACCTCTATCACCGTCTTTCCGTCATCCTGATCAAAGTTCCCGGTCTTGAGGAGCGGAAAGACGACATTGCCCTGCTGGTCAATAAGTTTCTCCTGGATATCGCCCAGGAGTATGGGTCCAAACAAAAGGAAATTGATGAAAAGGGGATAAAGGAACTGGAAGCCCATCCGTGGACAGGCAACGTCAGAGAACTGAGAAACGTTGTGGAACGGCTCGTAATTATGAGCGGGGACCGGATAACACTCGAAGAGGTAAAAAAATACCTTTAAAATCAGATTTTTCTATCGGTGGTCCCCTTTTTCACATCCTTCTTACTGTACGTAGGACATGTATACTGGCTGCAGGCCGAAATGAACACCAGCAACATTAAAAATGCAAGTACTTTTTTCATATAAAATTGGGCTTTGATGAAAGCAAAATTATCATTCTTTTCGGTTTGTACAAGTGCAATCCGGCGAATTTACCATTCGTCGACGATTTCAGTCTATTCAACCAATAAATTGCAGCCCCGGACATCGCTATTATCCATCCTTCCAAGTACCTCAAAACTACCGTCTTGATGGGTTTTGCCTAAATCCTGGGTTTCAATAAAGGCACAGGAATAGATATTGGCAAGATCAATTACATTAATTGCTCCGGTTTTTCCCATCCCTACCCGGTCGAAAGGGTCGTTGATATCCCGTATGACCACCTTCATCGCCGGAGGAGCAAGAAACCTTCCCCGGCCAAACGAATAGGCTTGGGACAATAATTCAGTCATGCCGTACTCCGAAAGAATGGAAGGTACATTGAACCTGGAGCAAAGATAACGGTGCACCTCCTCGCGAGTTAACTCCGGCCTCTTGCCTTTCATTCCGCCGGTTTCCATAATCAGACAATGACTTAAATCCACAGCATAGGTTTCGGCCAGGTCAAGCAACGCAAACGTCACGCCCAATAACAACACTTTTTTATCGGAACTTTTTAGTTCCAGGAGCTTTGTCACCAACGCATCGTGATTGTTCAGATAAAATCCGGAATAAACTGAACTGCTTTTGCGAATGAAATAGTCGGCCATAGCCACCAGCGACGAGCCTTCCCGTTCCATATAGGATGGCAGCAGTGCCAGGACATGATAGTTACCAAGCGGTCCGAAAAACTGATGAAAAATTCTTTCCGTATGCCCGAGGTACCACGCTGACGATTTAACCAGGTGACGACTCGCCGTCTGGCCGGTTGTCCCGCTGCTCGTAAAGGTGGTTTCCGGAATCCAGGTTCCTGTTTGGACGTTGTGTGTTTTGAAGAATGAAATCGGCAAAAATGGAATTTCTTCCAGCGAATTAGCCGGTCCGCGTCGCAGGTGGGTTACAAAATCATGATACACGGTATTATTTTCGACCTGGAACCTGAAAAGCTGAAGAGCAATATCTTCAAAGTTCCAGTCGTTAACCGTGTATAAAACCTCCTCAAAACTTTTAAATGTCTTCAAGCGTTGATTACTTTACAGGTCTTAAAGGTAGGAAATGAGATTAATTCGCAGTCTGGTAGGGATGGTAGTTTTGGCAGTTGCCTTTAACGCCTGTTTTAAGGCTCCGGAATTCCCAGTCATCCCGGAAATCACATTCAACGACATTGCATTTAAGGATGTACCGGGCTCCGCTTCTGCTGACACGTTGATCTTAACGATCAATTTTAAAGACGGCGATGGAGACCTGGGACTCGGCGATGCAGAAACCGACTATATATCCGATGGGGGCCAGGCTTATCCTGTCATGGACAAATTATATTTTAAGTTAGATGGAACCCCGGTTTATTTTCCTGCCGGATCCACGGTTGCCAACGATGGGTCCCTTATGTCTTATAAAACAAAACGTACGACAAACGATACTCTCCCGGCTTTTATTACACCCTATAATTGTGCCAATTGGGAAGTCCTCACGGACGGAACCACGGGCAAAGCGACCGATACTCTTTACTTCCAACTGAATCCCAATCACTATAATATCTTCGTTGATTTTTACATCAAACAACAAGACAATTCATTCGCCTTATTTGATTGGAAAAAGGAATTCATCTACCCCAACTGCCAGGTCAATGGATTTTACGGCCGGTTTCCGATCCTTTCCAAAGACCTCTCCCAAAATACAGCACAGGAAGGTACAATTCGGTACAGTATGAAGTCCGTTGGCTTTCTTATTTTCTTCAGCATTAAGGTCCTGAAATTGAAGATCTCGATTCAAGACCGGAAGCTACAAAGAAGCAACATCATAGAATCGCCGGAATTTACGCTTCAATCAATTCGGAAATAGCGTTCCAGGTACGCTAAGAATATAGCCGAGGGAAGCGCTGCGGATCTGACTCCACCATCATTTCATAAATGGTATCGAACACATCTTCCGGGTTGGGCTTCGAAAAATAATCTCCATCCGAGCCGTAGGCGGGACGGTGTTCCTTTGCCGAAATCGTTAACGGCTTGGCGTCCAGAAATTCGTAGGCACCTTGCTCTTCAAGCACCTTCTGAGCCATAAACGCAGACGCACCCCCCGGCACATCTTCATCGGCAAAGATCACCCGGTTGGTTTTTTTCACCGATTCAAGAATCCGGTGATGCAGGTCGAATGGCAATAAAGTCTGAACATCAATTACCTCGCAGGAGATTCCGGTTTTTTCAAGTTCCTGAGCCGCTTCCATTACAATCCGGCACATTGAACCATACGTTACGACTGTGACATCGGAACCAATCTTTAGAACTTCGGGCACTCCGAGCGGCACGGTAAATTCTCCGATGTTATCCGCCAGCCGTTCCTTCTGCCGATACCCATTCAGGCATTCAATGATCAGCGCCGGGTCATCCGACTGAAGCACGGTGTTGTAAAATCCTGCTGCCTGAGTCATATCCCTTGGCACCAACACATACATTCCGCGAAGGCTATGCAGGATCATCCCCATAGGCGAACCGGCATGCCAGACACCCTCCAGGCGGTGCCCGCGCGTGCGGATGATCAACGGCGCTTTCTGACCGCCCTTGGTCCGGTATTGCAGGCAGGCCAAATCATCCGACAGGATTTGTATGGCATAAAGCAAGTAGTCTAAGTATTGAACTTCGGCAATCGGCCGTAAGCCGCGGAGTGCGGCGCCGATCCCTTGCCCAACGATCGTGCATTCCCGGATGCCTGTATCCGTTACGCGCAATTCACCATGTTTCTGCTGAAGACCGGCAAAGCCTTGATTCACGTCACCAATTCTACCAACGTCCTCACCGAACGCTAAAATCCGCGGATCGCGTTTCAGCGCAGCATCGAAGCAGGCCTGCAGCACTTCACGGCCATCCACAAGAGGAGAAGAGTCGCTCCATACCGGCTTAATGTGCTTCACTTTTAAGGCCGACCATTCAGATTGACTATATAAATGAGAACTAAAGCGATCCAGATTTTCGGTGGTATTCCGCTTGATCCACGCAACGATTTCGTTTTTCAAATCGGACTCCTTTCCAAGCATGACCCTCACGGCTTTCTTGGCTGCCTTGAATGCATCCAGCCGAAGTGGGTTTAATGTTTTGTCCATCGTTTCCCGGATCTCCACGAGTTCAACGAGTTCGGGATATTCGCCCTCTCCTCTCTCGAGAAGCAGGGAAAGTTCTCGCTGGTCTTTCTGAATTTCTTCATTAAACGATCTCCAGGCAGCCTCCTTTGCAGCCCGCGCAGTGCCTTTAGCCTCTTTCTCTATACTATCGAGTTCGTCAACCGAGCCTATCCCCTCATTTAACATCCATTCGCGCATCTTCCGGATGCAGTCAAATTCCTTCTCCCAGGCCAACCGGGTTTTGGGTTTGTACCGCTCGTGCGAACCCGACGTCGAGTGTCCCTGAGGCTGCGTCATCTCGACGACATGGATGAGCACGGGCACATGTTCTTCCCGGCATACTTTTTCAGCCGCTTCATACACCTTACACAGTTCGGAGTAATCCCATCCCTTCACGGTAAAGATCTCAAAGCCCTTCTCCGATTTTGTACGCTGAAATCCCGCCAGTATTTTTGAAATGCTGCCCTTGGTGGTGTGATATTCCTGAGGCACTGAAATTCCGTAGTCATCATCCCATACCGAAACCAGCATGGGTACTTGCAGTACTCCGGCGGCATTGATCGCTTCGAAAAACATTCCTTCCGAAGTAGAGGCATTCCCGATCGTACCAAAGGCTACTTCATTTCCCCGGCTGGAGAGGTCTGAAAAAGTTCGCAAGCCAGGATTATGCCGAAATAATTTGGAAGCATAGGCAAGCCCTACCAACCGGGGCATTTGGGCAGCGGTCGGCGAAACATCGGCGCTGCTGTTCTTTAACTTCACCAGGGGCTTGAGGGCGCCCAGCTCATCAATCAGGCGCGTAGCATAATGCCCGTTCATTAAACGACCGGCAGAGGCAGGATCCGCTTCCACGCTCGTGTGTGCATAGAGTTGCGCAAAATACTGTTGAAGCGTCAATTCACCGATGGCAAACATGAATGTTTGATCGCGGTAGTAGCCAGCCCGGAAGTCGCCATCACGGAAAACCTTGGCCATCGCCAATTGGGCGATCTCTTTTCCATCGCCAAAGATCCCGAACTTCGCTTTGCCCATGAACACTTCTTTGCGGCCGATCAGGCTCGCTTCACGGCTCTCGCAGGCAAGCCGGTAATCCGCAAGCACAGCTGCAGCTTTTTTTGCTGAAACTCCAATGGTTTTGGTTTGGCTCAAAGAATCGATTTAAATCAAAAATAGAGAAAAACCAAGGAGGGTTCAAAGCCAAAATATTTCCCCGAAGAAAATGTTGAATTCGCGATTAATTTCCAAAGAATTGAATTTGAATGGGGGCCATTGCGAAAGAATAGTCCCCAGGTATTTTCTACCGCAGAGACGCGGGGGCGCGAGGAAGGCGCAGAGGTCGGCTCATTTAGTAAAAGGATAATTTTGAAATCTTAAACAATGCCTACGCGAACGACTTCAGCGGGCGTAGGCAGGAGCCACCTACAGATTGGGCAGGACTCAGAAATAACCCCAAAGAAAAGCCTCTGCGCCTCCTTCGCGCCTCTGCGTCTCCGCGGTGGAAAATTGCCGCAATCGTAACCGAGTACTATCTTTGCGCCCGAACCGGAGGCCCGATACAAATCCATTTCAGGATCCGCATCCCGGTTTCAAAGACTAAAACATACCGACCATGATCATTGGAGTACCCAAAGAAATAAAGAACAATGAAAACCGGGTGGCGCTTACCCCCGCCGGAACGCAGGAATTGGTGAGGCGGGGACATACGGTTAACATCCAGACGAAAGCGGGTGATGGGAGCGGCTTTGGCGATGCTGAATATGTAAGCGCCGGCGCAAAAATACTTTCCACCGCAGAAGAAATTTTTCGTACAGCCGAAATGATCATCAAGGTCAAAGAGCCCGTTGAACAAGAATATAACCTCATTAGAAAAGACCAGCTCGTCTTCACCTATTTTCACTTTGCCTCCTATGAACCCCTGGCGCATGCGATGATCAAGACCGGTGCCATCTGCCTGGCCTATGAAACCGTGGAACGCATTGATGGAAGCCTGCCTTTATTAGTCCCAATGTCAGAAGTAGCAGGACGCATGGCCATACAGGAAGGAGCTAAGTATTTGGAGAAACCCATGAAAGGCCGGGGGATTCTGCTGGGCGGCGTACCGGGAGTCATGCCTGCAAAAGTCCTTATTTTAGGCGGCGGTGTAGTGGGAGCCAATGCGGCCAAGATTGCCGCGGGCATGGGGGCCGACGTGACGATCACCGATTTGAACATCAACCGTCTTCGCTACCTCGACGACGTTATGCCCAAAAATGTGCACACCATGGTATCCAGCGACTACATGATCCGGGAGCTGGTGAAGACCCATGACTTGATCATTGGTGCTGTACTGGTGCCGGGAGCAAAGGCACCCAAGTTGATAACCCGCGATATGCTGAAGACTATGCGGCCTGGTACGGTGCTGGTAGACGTCGCCGTGGACCAGGGTGGCTGCATTGAAACCTGCAAACCCACTACGCACGAAGATCCAACGTACATTATCGATGACGTGGTACACTATTGCGTAGCCAATATGCCGGGTGCCGTACCGTACACGTCCACCCAGGCGCTGACCAATGCGACCTTGCCCTATTGTATCAAATTGGCCTCGCAGGGATGGAAAAAAGCCTGCACCGACAGTCTCGAACTGAAGAAAGGGCTGAATGTGATCCAGGGCAAGGTAGTTTATAAAGCCGTCGCCGACGCTTTTAATCTTCCGTACTCGGATGTTAAGGAATTTTTACTTTAATTTATCCCTCCTTCATTCTCGTGGAGGAATTTCATTTTTTCTCGTTTTGTTTTCAGGGGCCGGAACGTAACAGTTCCGGCCTTTTTTAGGCGGGGGCTTTGCCACGAAGACATAAAGACACGAAGTTCTTTGCCAGAACTTATTTACCTAAGTAAATAAATGTCTTGGTGCCTTTGTGGCAAATTTCCACGGCCGTTATTCAAACGCCGGAAATGAATTAAGAAACTTTGCTTCCTGACCCGGTACAACCGCTTCGCAACAATAGTGAACCATCCCGTTCGTAACCGCCAGAAACTTCGCGCCGATATTCATGTTATATACGGCGATTTGATTGAAGGCCTTCTGGCTGAGTTTGATGGTCGGCGATTTGCATTCGACGAGCATCCACGGCTTTCCGCGGCGATCATGGATCACAATGTCGGAACGTTTTTGAAGGGCATTAAAAGAAAGTCCGCTCTCTACTTTAAAGAGTGAACGGGGGTATTTCAAATCATGAATGAGGTGATGGATAAAATGCTGACGGACCCATTCTTCCGGGGTAAGGACAATGTACTTCTTTCGAATTACATCAAAAACCCACGCTTTTCCTCCCTCCTTTTTTATCTTTGGGTCATAGGAGGGCAAGTTGA
>Ga0193731_1000462_pt1 | contig 13389 bp, 23 predicted proteins | sample U1a2metaG_FD_144920 | JGI IMG/M metagenome (GOLD analysis project Ga0193731, IMG submission 144920) | Soil microbial communities from a riparian zone of the East river system, Colorado, United States - U1a2 | ecosystem: Environmental > Terrestrial > Soil > Riparian zone | place: USA: East River...
GATCGACCGATCCGGATAAGCGCTCGACATGATCGCACCGAGCCAGCTAGGGACTCCGGTGTAATCGCCCTTGATCAGGTTCCCCGCCTCGGCAAGGGCCATATTCTCTATCCAGCCGATCGCCGGTTCGCCGTCCCAGCGTTTCTGTCCCTTGGGGAGCGGCTCGGAGTGGCCGAGTTTCAGCACGGGCCGCCGGATCGCCGGGCATCCGAGGGCCGCGACGGCCGCCGCGAGGTCATCGCGGGTGAAGACGGCCACGCCGCTGGCCAGGTTCCACTGACCGACCGAAGCCAGCTCGATACCCGGCAACGTCACCAGTGCGACACTGCCGGGGACATCGACCATGATCAGCCGTGTAGTCCGAGATCTTGCGCGGCGTGGATGAAGAACGCGAGCACGAAGAACGCGAGACCGAGCCAGCCGAGGGTTACCCGGCTACTCGGCACGCCGAAAGCTGCGCAGACGAGAAAGACCAGCGCGATCAGAAAACACAGAAAGTCGATCATGTTGCCCTCCCTGATGGAAAATTTTCCATCACTGCCCGTTCACGTCCGTTGATTGTTGGCCGGGTAGTGAAGCGTTGCCGTTGCCGGGGGAACCGGTTCCGCCGTCCTTCGAGGTGGGGTCACCCTGGCCGATGTTCTTAGGTGTCTGGCTCTTGCCCGTCTGGCTCTTACCGGTCTTCGAGCCGGGGGCCTTGGTGCCCGGAACGGCCGGTTGGTCAGCGCCGGGCACAAGATCGGTACCGACCGCTTCGTCCGGGGTCTCCCGGTCGGGTAGCTGCCAGCGCTCGCGAATGTAGGCGTCCAACGCCGGATCCGGCACGAGAGCCCCGTACCTGACCAGTTCCATAAGCGAAGTGGCCGTGACTTCCGGCCGCGATCCCGCGTCTCCGATCACGACCCTGGGAGCGGGTTCATCCTCGCCCCAGTTGTAATCGACCATGCGAACGGTAAGTTTCTCCAGTTCACTGGCCATCTCCCCGCCGATGCTGTTCAGGGAGAGCAACATTAGGTTCACCAGGACGTCACCGAGGGCCCGTGACCCGTTGGGGGACGCGTCAAGGTTGAGCACCGAGGCCAATGCCATCTGTGCTATCTGACTGTCCAGATACCGGATGAACCCCATTGTGTCCGGGGCCGAGCCGGTCATACCGGTGATCGACAGGGAGTACCCGGCCGGTAGGCCGACCCCGGCTTCGTCCCCCACCCTGATGGATGTGGCGAGCTTCGACGCCTCTGTCACCATGGCCGGAGTGGCTCCGGCCGGAGCGGTCACCGAGGGGACCCCCATCCCGAACCGCCTTGAAGAGGTGGCCATGATGCGCCATGCCTCATGCTTGAGCAACCAAGCACCGTAGGCCGGACGGAACATCGATCGGCCCTGGTACATGGCGCCTTCGCGATCACGCGAATACCAGACCAGTCGGTTGGCCGGGATGATCGAATCGTCGAAGTTCTGTTGGATGCCCTTGAGAGCCCCGTTGGGTTCGAGCTTCATATCCCTGATCGTCTGTGGCATCCGCTCATTCAGCGAAGAGAGCCGGGCCTTGCCGTCCCTGATCTCGTAACACTCTTCGAACGGCATATGCCCGTAGATCAGGTGAAGGAGGGCCAGCCGGAAATGATCGTTGAAATTGATCCCGCGCCGCCGCGCCGGTCCCGGCTTGTCGTCACTGCCCAGAATCGGCAACCCAAGATCGTCGGCCACTTGCTGAACAACCTCGTCTCGGCACCCGGACGGGTCCACATGCTTCGGAGCCTGCCGGAGAGGCAGGGTGTAGGCGTTCATGACGGCCGTGAGCTGGGGGTCATGCCTCATCTGTGCGTAGGTGCGCACCGATAGCGGCCAGGTCAGATCGGCTATCTGTTCCAGCGTGTCCACGTACTGGACAGACACGCCGTACACATCGGACAGGTACCCCAGCTCGCGAGTGGGGGCGGTCGGATGCCCGGCCATCAGAGAGCCCGCCTCTTGAGATCGTGCAAGATCGGCAGGGATTCGAGCGTGCTCTCATATCGCTTCGGGGGCATCGCGTCGAACTCGGTCAGCCGTTGGACGTATTCAAGATCTTGGATCGTCCACGTCGCTTCGATCAGCTCTCGGAAGGCTCGAAGGATCACGGGCTTAGGCCACGTATTGGGGCAGCTCATCACCATGTCCTCCCTTCCAGTTGCGTGTATGTCGGGGCTGGCAGTGCCGGATCCACGCCCGTCTGTGCTTGAAACGCCCGATCGGTGTCCGTGAGCCGATACGGGGCCACCGGTTGGGTAACCGTCTCGCCGGTCCAGTGCGCGATCACCACGCGGGCCGCGTAGCTGATCACGTCCACCCAATCGTCATGCACCGCGTTGGGGAACTGAACGCACTGATCGACAACATCACGGACGATCAGGGTTGACGTGTCACTGGCCGGAATCCACATCCGCCCCGTGTCCAGCCGGGTACTAGCGGGGATAGCTCGGGTGATCTTGTCGGTCTCGGCTTTCAGCTCACCGATCGGGACTCCCTGTTTGGTGGCGTCCCGAACCAAGGTCGTGCCGATCATGGCCGTTTCGACGAAGACCACATCGGCGCCCCAGCGCTCACGGAGCGGACGGATCAGCGCCCAATGCTCGGTCTCTTCGAGCCTGGCCGAGTCTCCATCGATCAGCACAAGATCGCCGTCAAGGGTGATCAACCATACGCCCGCCACGGTGAAGTCTGCTGATGTCTTGGTGCTGGCAGCAAGGTCAACAGTCAGGAATCGCCAGCACTCGGAGAGATAAACGATCTTGTCTCCGAGCCCGATGCGCATCCCGCCCATGTTGTCGTGCCGGAACGGATCACTCGGCAACCATTGCCAGTACCGGAACGATTTCCGTTTGAAAAGACCACCGGCCGCCGGAGCGGGCCGCTGCTGGTAGAGCGCCGCCCAGACGTACTCGCCTACATCGTGGCGGATGTTGTCCCAGTTGCGCTTGCCACGGGCCGAGATCATCGGTTCACCGATCGGCCGGTTCAGCAGATCATCGGACGCCTCGGCAACCGCTGGGATGATCACGACCTTCCACCGGCCGGGCTCGGACCGGAGCAACCACCCGGCCAAGTCGTCTTCGTGCCACCGAGTTTGAATGACCACGCATTTCGAGCCGGGACCGAGCCGGGGAACACAGACACCCTGCCAGAACCGCTTGGCGCGTTCCCGGTACCGGGCCGATTGGGCCTGTTCAAGATCTTTCAGCGGGTCATCGATGATCAGCCAGTCAACCGGCTTGCCGGTCAGCGATCCGGCGATGCCGACGCAGTAAACGCCGCCCTTCCCGCCGTCGATCTGCCAGCGACCGGCCGCGCGTGAGTCCGCTCGAAGGGAGAGACCTAGATCAACGGTGGATTCGTCCCCATCGAAGGTCTCGGCATCCAGTTTGATGTCAGCGCCCCAGCGCCGGGCCATCTCGTCGGCGTAAGAGACGATCGCCACACGAAGATCATGATCATGGGTGAGCAACCACTCGGGAAATCGGTGGCTGGCACGCTCCGACTTGCCTTCCTGGGGAGGCATGAAAATCATCAGCCGGTCGTGATCCCCATCGGTCAGCGAGACCAATTCCTTGTCGATCAGTTCCAGCGCCGGAGTTTGCACGGTCGTATGGTCCAGCGCTTTGGCGAGATCGCCGGGAGTCTCCCAGCGTCGCCGCTTGGCCGCCTTCGGGGGAGCCGGGGGCCCGTACTTGGTGCCGATCAGCTTGGCCGCCATGGCCTTACCGATGGCCGCTGTGGTCTCCGAGGGTGCCGTGATGTGTTCCACCCCCTGACATGGTCGAGCCCTCACGAGGTTGACGACCGGTCACCCGTGAGGGCCCACACTGACGAGCGGACGCGTAAACGTCTCCACTCTGATCAAAGAATGTGGTCAAGGTTGCACATTGTCAACCTGAACGCGCCCGGTACACCTGGGATTCGGGTCCGATGTTCGGTTTCCGGCCCGTGCCGACCGGGAAGATCCACCGGTTTCCGAGCTTGATCCCGAAACGGGGGAAGATCCACCGCCGCCCGGTCCCGGTGATCCAACATAAACCGCGCCCATCGGCCGCCGGGCCGACCACCCGGCTTACTTCGATCTTCACTAGAACCCCGCCGCCTTCCGTTCAGCGTCCCGGATGGCCCGAGCCGTCGTATACGTCCGGCCGCCCACCCGCATGGGTTTCAGCCTGCCCGACCTGATCCAATCCCGCACGGTGGCCGGAGCCCGGCCGACCTGTGCCGCCGCCGCCGCGATCTCCAGAACCTCGGACAGAGGATCTTGATCGTCCAGCATCATTTCCGTGCCTGGTCTCTAGCCGCGTCGGCCAGACCTTGCCTGACCATTTCCATGATCGTCTGGTATATCTCGATGCCGATGTGCTCGGCCGCCTCGCGAGACCAACCCTGGCTGATCATCTGATCCCGGTACCCGGCCGCCGTCTCTACCGCCGGGGCCGCCACCTCGGTGATCAAGGCGCACGTCTGGGCCACCGCGTTGGACGCCTCGGACATGATCTCGTTCGGGCTCACCTGATCACACAACCCTTGTTCACCCGGAGCCGATGGATCTTGACGATGAAATCGGCGTTGCGCTTGAGCACGGCCGGATCAGTGATGCCCGGGGCCGGTGGCCGGTCGATCGCTCCCAGCAGCTCACACCATTGATGATCGCTTTGGCGCTCTACATGCCCGGTGTACCAGACTCCACCGAGGGCAACGATCATTGGAGAGATCAGCGACATGGCCAGCAACCACACCAGAACCCCACGCTTAATGATCATCGGTTGATCCATGGGCAGGCTCACACTCCTCCGCTCATCATGATCATTATCAAGATCACGATTCCGGTTGAGAGTCCGATGATGATTGCGTGGTACCACCTTGGGAGGGTGGCGCGGTCCGCGTCGTCAACAAGGTCATGAATGACGTCACTCCAGGTAGGCCGGTCAGGAACAGGCAAGCCCCGATCAAGGCGTAGTTCGTGGAGTTGCTCAAGATCAGGTATCCCATACCTCCCAGCCCGAGAGCGAAACACATCAGATCTTTCGCTACCAGCACCCATGCGGGGGAATTCCTCCACAACTCGTTGCCTCTCGTGGCGTTGCCCGATGTCCACCACCCGACACTGTGAATCATGACCTATCAGATGATCAGGGGAACAGCTTTCGCCATGTGATGGGTCCGACTATGCCGTCCACGGTCAGGTGTGATCTCGATTGGAACCATTTCACCGCGTCTCTGGTCTTCACCCCGTAGTCACCATCTACCAGCAGCAACGGCCGGTGGCCCAGCGCGTTCAGCCGACCTTGCACGCGCTTGACACCCGCACTCTTGGTCCAGCCCAGTTGCATGAACAGGCCCGGCCGATACGGCCACGCGTTCGATGGGGGCTTGACCGGTGGCTTGGCCGGGGGAACCGGAGCCGGGACGATTCCCGGATAGCTCGGCTCTCCGATGACCGCGATCACCGAGCTACCTCGAAGCCGGAGCGCCACGGCATCCGAGGTGTTGCCTTCCAGCGTCACGCATCGGCCGTCACCGAGATTCTTGATCACCAAGCCGATGTGATCGACGTCGCCGGGGATGTCACTTCCTGCCCAGTCGTACAACAGCACCGCGCCGGTAGTGGCGTAGCCCTTGACGTTGGCCAGGGTGCCGGGGTGGTAGCGGTGCCGGGTGACGAAATCGCCCGCGTGCCACGGGGTGAACGCCCGATCACCGGCCGGGATGATCGACATGGCCGAAGCGTGCCGGGCCACGTAGGTGACGAACATGTCACACCATGGCGCGGTCAGGAACGCGTTCCCGTGACGGCTCGCATAATCGCGAGTGAAGGCGTTGGGCCGACCGTGCGTACCGATCCACTTGTCAGCCTCGTTCAGCGCCGCCGCGATCGTGTCGGGTACCAGCGAGCCGACCCGGAACGTGAACACCGTCTCGGGACCGTTGACCCGCGTGCCGTACAGCCGGGACAACACGGCCATCTCATCCGGCTCGGTCGGGCCCCAGGGGTGAATGTCCACCCCGTCCATGAGATCGATCTCGCGTACCGGGTTCGTCATGATGCCGAGAGTACGCCTTCACCTGATTCAGCCGATCATCTGTGCGAGACTGTGTGTCAAGGACCCTGACGACCGGTCCCCCGGAAGAGATGATCGTCCCCCATGAAACAGATCCAGGTGACCAAGCAACCGTCCGGCACGAAACGCCCGACTCCGGCCGACGATCGCCGGAGCCCATCAGGAAAGATCACCCACAAGAACTGATCAGCCGTTCGGCCGGAAACCGTTCATCCTCGGAGCCGAGTCGGGCAGTGGAGCACGAAGGGCCGCCGATTTCTGATCTCGCAACTTGGCGACCGACTGCCGGGCCACCTCGCGAACGTCCACCTCGGCCGGAACCCCGATGATCAGATTCCCAGTGGACAGGTGGGGATCTCCGAGGATCGGCGAACGGCACCACACCAAGATCATGAACCCGGCGACCGGCCGACCTTCGACGGGGGCGATCGTGGAATTGATCGACAACCATATTTCCTCCGTTGCCGACTTCTCCAGTTGATCACGTGCCCACGCGTAGACTTCGGCGTCAAGATCATGCACTGGATGTGTCATGACCAACAGTCTAGACAGAAAAGGCCACGGTTCCCGCCCCTGCCGAGTCGGGCACGCCGTGACCTTTTCCGGATCAGCCGACCGAACCGCGAGCGCGACCGGCGATCTCCAACCTCACGCCTTCGAGGATAGCAAACGGCCGGGCCGCCAACGAGGGTAGACGGCCCGGCCGTTTGTGTTCCTGGGGACAACGCAGCGATCTAGGAACACATGTGATCATAACAGCGCGGCGGGACCGCTCCCCCCGGATACGATCCCGCCGCGCCGTGTGCCTTAGTCCCGACCGCCGCGCGCCCTCAAGCGGCCGGGACTGAATCCATCATAGACCCCTGGTCACACATCAAAGCCAGCTCACGCCGCGCATGTGATCACCTCGTTTCCGCTCCCTGACTACACGTCAAGGATACGAGATCACCCGGTGTCACTCAACCCCGACCGGCCTGCCGGTCGCACTGACCAATGATCAGTCGTTCAGCCCCAACGCGCGGCGAGTCTCGGCCGCCACGGCCGCGTCGGGCTTCTCCACAACCTCAAGATCATATTCCGCCTCGGTGATGACCACCGTGCAATACCGGCAATGAATCATGTCGTCGGCCGCGTCGAAGAACAGGACGTTGACGTTATGGCACCTCGTACACCGGCCGGGCCGATCCTTGCGGCTCGGCTCGCTGTGCGCGAAGTGCTGCAAGACGACCTGATACGAGAGGATCCGGGTGAGCGGCTTGATCATCTTCGTATGGTTCATGATCCCGGCCAGATGCGATTGCAAGAACGAAATGGCCAGCGCGCGATCATAGGCCGTCCGGCCGGGCCCGTGCCGCGCGTTCCCACCGAGGCTCTGGAGCTGCCTCCACTCGGTTTCGATCAAGATCAACTCTGAATACACCGTATCGACAAGATCGGTGGCCGGGGACGTCGCCGAACCCCCACCGCGCTTGCCGCCCCGGCCGTCCCCGCCGATCTTGCCAGCGAACCCATCCGCCTGGCTCTCCAGCCACGTACACAACTGATCGATCTCGGTCAGCGCCGCCCTGATCCGCCGCTGGCAGGCTCGGCACCATATCGGCTCTCCCAGCTCGCCGCGACTACACCGGCCGGGACACGCGATCGGCGCAACTTTGATCATTTTCCCCTTGGTCTCCTCAATCGGCTTGCCGATTGTGTGAATCGCCCGCCTTCGGCGGGTGATCCACCACGCTGATCAGCATAAATGAGCCGAAATTCACCGAAAACCGGCTTGAAACAGCAGATTTACGCGTTTTTACGCAGTTTTACAGAGATTTACACCGAATCCCGTACCTCTACGCCCGTGATCCTCACCTCGGCCGCCATGGTGACCATCTCGCGCGCTCGCTCGGCTCCCACCTCGACCTGTGCGAAGGGCAACGCCTGGCATCGGAACCAGACAGAGACGACCCGGCCTTCATGGACCTCCACATCCAACCCGGCCGCGTCGTGGATCGTCCCACCGTCCCCGTAGAACCGCGACTTGCCCGCCGCGCGTTGCTTGGCCCACCAACGGAGCCGGGCGATCCATGCCATATCAAGATCATCTCCGAAATCGGACTCTCGGCTGGGAAAATTACTTGAGCGTCGTACCCGACTCCCCAAGATTTTTCTGTAAATCTCGGACACCGGCCGAGATTGTGATCACCTTGTGATCTCGGTTACCCGGCTCGCGCAGCGAGCCGGTTACCCCCCTCTTCGAGGTGGCCTAGCCGAGGGGTACCACCCCTCGGTCTCGGCTCCCCGGTTCGGCTCGGCCGAGCCGAGCCGACCTGGGGCCATGGGATCTTGAATTTATTCTCAATGAAATTGTGAATTATATTCAAGATCTAATTCAAGGCAGGGTAGGCAGGCTGATCATGCGCGTAGCGCATGGTCTACGGCCTGCCTTGCTCGCTGTGCCATGGCGCGGTGTGCCTTGTGGCGTAGCCGTCGCCTCTGGCGTGGGGTGTACCTACCCCCTTGCCTGGCCAGCTTGTACACGGTGGCCCGTTGGACTATGGACACAACCATCAGTGATCACCCCTAGTGATCTGCTCTAGCTCACCTGTGATCAAGGTGGGTACCCTGGCCGCCTGTGCCTCGGTGAGGTCAAGGCCGTCTAGTACCCGTTCGATCATGTTCACGTATGCGGTGCCCACCTCGGTGAACATGTCCACCATGCGCTGTGATGCCCCTGCATCTATGGCCGCCTTGGCCACCATGACCAGATGCTTACGCTCATCCTGGTAAAGCCGCAATACCATGTTCGCCCCGGCTCGACTCTTGATCTCCTCGGCCACCATGGCCACCGAGCCGTCTGGGGCTGGGGTAGCGGATGGCTTATCCACCGTCTCGTAGACCCCCCATGTGAGGTCTTCGGCAGGGAGCGCGGCCAGCACCTTGCCGAGCCACTCGACATGCCCGGCCGTCCGGCGTACCTCGGTCAGTAGGGCCTGTGCCGGGTCTACGTCGATCGGGCCGCCATAGGTCACCAGGACGGCCGCCACCTTGATCCGATCGGCGTTGATCTGCGCCTCTTTGGTGCCGCCGCCGTGGCGCTTGCAATGGCCGATCCGTTTGTGGGTGGTGCCCGCCCCGGCCCAGTTGTGGCAGACCTTCTGTTTCCCCTCGTCAGTGAGCCGATCCGGGCCGCGCCGCCTTCCGTGGCAGTGCCGATCGCCCATCTCGCATCCCTCCAAGTCGATCAAGGGAGTTTCGGCCATTTTCGGTCACCTCGGCTTTAGGGATCTTCGGGGGAGGGGCTTAAAGATCTTTGGGGGGCTGTTTTGGCCGGTAGCGGCCAAGATGATCAAGGATTCCAAGATTCGTAAGAATCTCAAGATTCTTTGACTTTTGGTGGTTTGGCTTCAAGATCGGGGGCATCTGCCGTATCGACCGGCTGTCAAGCGATCTTAGGGGGCTTCGAGGGGCTCGGGGGATCTTGATCGGTTTTGAGGTCTTCTTTTCGATCTTGGGATAGATCTTCGATTTCGAGGTCTTCTTTTTGGATCTTCGAGGGGATCACGATCGTGTGATCACTGAGGATCATCGATTGGCCCGGCGAGACTTCCGAGCGACCTTACCGGCCTTGCGCCGCCGGATCTTGGCCAGACCGGTATCCGGCTTCGAGCCGGGATGCGAACAGACGCCTACGAGGTGCCTTCCCTGGCCGCACACCCGGCCGAGCCGGGGAACAGGTTTCATGGTCGTTTTCTCACCGATGATCGCACTCATGGCCGTGTCGCCTTCGCTATGTCGATTTCGAGCTGTACACCCTCGGCCAGCTCGAATCTGATCATTTCCTGTGTTGCGTGCTCGGCCATGACGTGATCGGCGAACCCGAAGGCCCTGGCCACGTCGAACCCCGCGCCGACCAGTGTGGAGACCAGCCGAGCCGTCACCATGTCCCGGAAAGCCCACTCTCGTGGTACGCCGGTACCGAGGTCGGGACCGAGATCGATCCACTTCATCCGGGCCCAGTAGTCGAGTTGCCGGTATGTGGCCCCGGATTTCTTGGCCACCTCGGCAGTAGTGAACCCCATCAGGCCCCCCATTCCCGGTTCATGATGAACCTGTCCCAGTTTCCCGGCGTGGTCATCCGGGTTCGCTTGGCGCCGCCGGGGTTGGCCAGCCCCTCATGCGTGTACACCCAATCAAGGAACGACGAACACACCACGTGGCCGGGGACCTCTCCATCTCGCCATTCCTTGGCCATCGGGATACCCCAGGCCATGTGCAGAGCCTCGCGAGTGTCCTCGGCTATCGCCTTCCAGTCGTACGGCCTGCCGAGGAACAGCCGGGCCGCCGCGACGATCCGGGCCCGTTGATCATCCGTTTTCGGCTGTCGGTTGTTCGCATTGGTGAGCGGCCAGCTAAGAGGGCCGGACAGATCCCGATCCCCCACCCCGCCGGGCCGCCCTTCGATCCCCCAGAACGTCCCGTTGTCGTCGATGTGACTAGCGACGATCACGTGATTGCACATCGACGGGGTACCGGCGAACGCCTCACCGAGCCGGATCAGGTTCGCCCACGGCCAGCCGCCTTCGCGAGTGACCAGCACATCACCCGGCTTGATCTCTCCCTGGTACCTGGTCATGATCGGCCCCTCTTGAGTTGTTCCATGTGATGGTCCATCACTTGCCGGTACGCCTCCACACCGATCACCCGTTCGCCCGCTTCGAGGTGAACCCGTACCGGCTCGGCACGTTCCGGCACGGTGATCTCTAGCGCGGCCAGGTACTCGCTTACCGGGACCATGCCGATGGGTCGTGACGCGCGTGCCACCTGACCGGGAGTCCGGAGAACCTTGAAGATCGTCTCCAGATCTCCAGTGAGCTGGCACGTACCAAAGCCGAGATCACGTTCCAGCCGTTCGATCTCGGCACGTACCCGATCGGGTACCGGCCGACCGGTGATCCACCGGAGTGGCATCTCCCAGAACAGCATCACGGCTTCGGTCCACGCCGCGAGCAATCCGCCCCGGAAGATCAGCCATCCGGCCGCCTTGGCGAGTAGCCAGCACGTCAAGATCAGCCACACATAGCCGACCAGCCAAGTCATGACGATCTCCCTTCACTTTGCGTAACTTGCCTACGAGTCATGGTAGCGCCTACCCTGGGATCATGACTCGGATGACGAACGCAGAGCTGGGGCGGTTGATCAATCGCCATGAGAGCTATGCGTCGTTGCTCCGGCGCGACAAGAGAACCCCGTCCACCGACCTTTTCGTGGTGATCGTGCGCCGATTCGAGCTGGACCCGCGCGAGGCTTTCGCCGCTCTCTCCGATGGCCGCTTCGGCGCCTACCTCGAAGAGACCGTGTTGACGAAGTCCGATAAGCCGGAGCCTGCCGAGCCCGACGCCGAAGGCGCCGAGCCGGTGGCGAAGTGACTTGATCATCGGTTCTTCATCCGTCTGAGACTGCCCGGCGACTCGCCTTTACGTGGGCTCGGTAAGGTCACTCTCCGCGCACTACGGTGCTGATCCATGATCGCCATGGCGTCTTTGATGATCTTGCCCATCTCAGCCCATGGACCCCCGTCTCTCCGGCCGAACAGGGTATGCCGTCGCTCGAAGGTCGCTTTCCCTTGCTCGGCCGCCCAGTTCATCTGTAGTTCCCATGAACCTGGATTCGGCCACTCGCCGCGCGTCATGGTGAGCCGGATCACGTTCTGATCACTCACCCGGCGAACCGGGCCTATGCTCGCCTCCCAGCCGCACGTGGCCGCGAAGTGTGCCAGCCTGACCGCGCCGACCGGCTTTCCATAGCCGATCTCGGGAAACTTCGCGTGACTCATGACGCCAGCTCCGTAACAGTGATCTTCCCGTTGCCGTCCACCGGGAGCGGCTCACCCCAGCCGTTCAACCGAAGCAGAAACGCGACGTCTTCGAGCGTCACCCGCATGATGATCGTCCGATGCCCCTTCCCAGACTGGCCGAGCATCGCCCGGTAGGTGTCCTCGGTGAAGTAGCACCACCATTGATGAGCGTTCGCGTACCCGACCGCCTTGCGCTTGCAGATCAAGATCCCGACGTCGGCCCTCGCCACCCGGCGTTGCCGTTCGGTATCTTCCAGCCATGTGCGTATCTGTTCTAGAGACGCGTCCTCGGCCGCGTGCCCTCCCTTGACCTGAACGGCCACGCCGATCATCCCGGCGATATCCGCCCGGTCCTGTTCGCCTTCCGGCCGTCGCCGCTCGGCATAGGGGAACCCGAGCCGGTTGAACGCCCGGCACGCCCATGTCTCGGTCTTCGCGCCGATGTTCCCTGACTTGTTGGTCATCAGAGATCATCTTCCGTGGTCTTCGAATCGACATCGACGATCTCGCGCCCCTTCGGCGTAAGCTTGATCGTTTCACCAGAGATCGTGATCACCCCGTCTGCTTCGAGCCGGGCCAACGCCTCGGCAAAGATCTCATCTTCGGTCATTCCTTGATCATCTCCTCGTTTGTCCAGAACGTGACTCGTGGTCAAGTCTACTTGGCCGGGCCGCGCCGAACCGGTGTTGTTCGAAGATCATCTAGATCAATTTCGGCCCCCTGTGGATCAAGCTTTTTGGTGGGGAACTTTTCTAGATCATCCGGGGGGTGGGGAACTTGTTCCCCACCTAGCGACCACGCGCAGAAAATCACTCAGATACCTCTTACTGATCATCCTTTTTCATATATATATAACTCTCTGTATAGATTCTTCGACGCGTGACTACGTGTTGTAACGTGAAAATATTTAGGGTGGGGAACTTGTTCCCCACCTGTTCCCCACCCCTGTTCCCCACTTAAACGATCTTCACCCAGTGGTCGTCAACGGTGATCGTTCCGGCCTCTTCGAGCCGTGCCAGGGCCTCGGCAAGATGATCACGATAAACGGTCTTTCCCAGCCCCTTCCGGAGAGCGTTGTACGTCATCCCGTCTGGATTCTTGGTCAGAACCGAGATCGCCCGCCGCGTAGATGCTGCGATCGCCGCCTCATCCTTGGCCACATCGACCGCCACGACCGTGGCCACTGCCTCGGCCCGCCGTGCCGCCTCGGCCTCCTTCGCCTTCCGTGACAGATGGCCGAACACCGATCGCCGCGTGGCGCTCGACCGAAGCATGATCAGCCCTGACAACCGCCAGTCCTCTTCACTGATGTCCAGCCGGGTATCCATCAGGGCCAGAGCCCCGGCGATCTTGAGTCGGCAGAACAGGGTGTGAGAGTCGAGCGGGTCTCCCTCGAAATCCGGGTGTTGCCGGGCCCGCCTGTCCGCGATCACGACTTGACGCGCCGCCTCGCACACCGTCATCTCG
>Ga0193731_1000464_pt1:0-5000 | contig 13309 bp, 8 predicted proteins | sample U1a2metaG_FD_144920 | JGI IMG/M metagenome (GOLD analysis project Ga0193731, IMG submission 144920) | Soil microbial communities from a riparian zone of the East river system, Colorado, United States - U1a2 | ecosystem: Environmental > Terrestrial > Soil > Riparian zone | place: USA: East...
GTTCAACTACGAGCTTTTTAACTGCAACAACTTTAATATACGCTATTGGAGCTGGAATTACCGCGGCTGCTGGCACCAGACTTGCCCTCCAATTGTTCCTCGTTAAGGGATTTAAATTGTACTCATTCCAATTATAAGACCCGAAAGAGCCCTATATTGTTATTTATTGTCACTACCTCCCCGTGTCGGGATTGGGTAATTTGCGCGCCTGCTGCCTTCCTTGGATGTGGTAGCCGTTTCTCAGGCTCCCTCTCCGGAATCGAACCCTTATTCCCCGTTACCCGTTGAAACCATGGTAGGCCTCTATCCTACCATCGAAAGTTGATAGGGCAGATATTTGAATGAAGCATCGCCGGCACAAGGCCATGCGATTCGAAAAGTTATTATGAATCACCAAGGGAGCGGCGAACCGCGTTGGTTTTTTATCTAATAAATACACCCCTCCCGGAAGTCGGGGCTTGATTGCATGTATTAGCTCTAGAATTACCACAGTTATCCATGTAGCAAGGTACCATCAAATAAACTATAACTGATTTAATGAGCCATTCGCAGTTTCACAGTACAAATTTGTTTATACTTAGACATGCATGGCTTAATCTTTGAGACAAGCATATGACTACTGGCAGGATCAACCAGGTAACTACTATCCGAAACGCCCCTGAAGGCATCTCAAAGGCCAAGGTACCGGCTCCCTTTCGGGTGTCTTCCCTCGGCCGGAGTTCGTCAATGAATCCAAAGGTGTTACCCTTCGAACCATAATTAAAGGCCAAGCCGTAACCGCAGGTCCGCATTCCACCCTTTCGAGCGTACAAGCAAGTCCTGCGGCCAACGACCTAACCACCTTGTTCCTCGATCTCACAAAATTTAGGCTCACTTCTCCCTGTCCTCAGGGGACAGAGATCGTGGCCTTCAGTGAGGACTACCAACAACCGGCAGCACCTGAAAAGGCACGCAACAGTCACGGCGGATCCCCGAGTGGTTATTTGACTGACAGGTTTGGCCATCGGCAAGTAATCCACATCCCTCTTTCATCATGAGCTCTCGTCACAAATGTACGGAGCTCAACTCAAACGGACCAAGAGCGCTCCAAAAAGCCCTCGAGACCGGCCCGGTCACCTTTTCCAAGTCAGTATACCCTGATAGACAGGTGCGTCGATGACTCGGACCATTGGTGACCAGCCTTGCATTCTGTAAGGAGGCCTACTGGACAGTAGCCGTGAAGCCCTATAATGCTTTCAGCCCCCCAGGGGTTCAAAAACCCTTCCTATCAACCATTTATCCAATTTCCGCATGGGAGGTATTGCCGTGGTATGGTTGAAGCATTTTACAATGCTTACCTACATCACAGTTTGTGGAATGGTGGCTAGAGGACCATATGGCAGCACTTTACCCTTCATCACGGTCAGTGGGATGATTGAAGCACCTTATGGCGCTAACCTACATCACCAGCCGTGGTATGGGAGCCATATTACACCTGCCTATTGCTAGTTGAAGTGTTTGTTCCTATGTATAGCATTTACCCTACATCACAATTAGTCAAGTAAACCAATTGACTTGGCCCCTCCAGTTTGGCCTAAGCCAGGTTTGAGTTGCCTTTTTATCAGTCCCTTGACTCCATCTCCCATGTAGTAGAAAAGGCCAACCCTAGGCTGGGGTTATGTCCAAACGCGCAAAAGGCGTGAGTGGGAGTGTCCACAATATCGCGTTTTTGGTTCGTTGCGCTTTTGGAAAGACTCTGCATTCTGGGCACATCAAATTTTATGGTCTCTTCAGCAGTTTGCCTTTCAGGTCAATGCACCTGTGGTCCGGTGGTGTCTGGGTGATGTCCTTTTGACTTTCTGAGGACCTCCACACAATCTCTGAGTGTTTCCAAGCCCATGGCCATTTTATTGATGGTGCTTTGAGCTGATCTTTGGCCCCTGACCGCTTTTTTGTAGTCTTCCTGCAGTAATCTGTAGTCCAGGCCATTGGATCTGTAGTCCAGTGGTGTCTGGGTGAAATCAATTTGACTTTCTGAGGACCTCCACACAATCTCTGAGTGTTTCCAAGCCCATGGCCATTTTATTGATGGTGCTTTGAGCTGATCTCTGGCCCCTGACCGCTTTTTTGTAGTCTTTCCTGCAGTAATCTGTAAGTCCAGGTCATTGGATCTGTAGTCCAGTGGTGTCTGGGTGAAATCAATTTGTCTTCTGAAGGTCCTGTCCACCATTCCTGAGTGTTTTCAAGCCCATGGCCATTTTATTGATGGTGCTGTGGGCTGATCTTTTGGCCCCTGACCGCTTTTTTGTAGTCTTCCTGCAGTAATCTGTAGTCCAGTGGTGTCTGTGTGAAATCAAATTGTCTTCTGAAGGTCCTGTCCACCATTCCTGAGTGTTTTCAAGCCCATGACCATTTTATTGATTGGTGCTGTGGGCTGATATTTTGACTTCTGACCGCTTTTCTGTAGTCTTCCTGCAGTAACCTGTAGTCCAGTGGTGTCTGTGTGAAATCAAATTGTCTTCTGAAGGTCCTGACCACCATTCCTGAGTGTTTCCAAGCCCATGGCCATTTTATTGATGGTGCTGTGGGCTGATCTTTGGCCCCTGACCGCTTTTTTGCAGTCTTCCTGCAGTAATCTGTAGTCCAGGTCATTGGATCTGTAGTCCAGTGGTGTCTGTGTGAAATCAAATTGTCTTCTGAAGGTCCTGTCCACCATTCCTGAGTGTTTCCAAGCCCATGGCCATTTTATTGATGGTGCTGTGGGCTGATCTTTGGCCCCTGACCGCTTTTTTGCAGTCTTCCTGCAGTAATCTGTAGTCCAGGTCATTGGATCTGTAGTCCAATGGTGTCTGGTTGAAATCAATTTGCTTTTTGAAGGTCCTGCCCACAATCCCTGAGTGTTTCCAAGCCAATGGCCATTTTATTGATGGTGCTGTGGGCTGACCTTGGGCTCCTGACCGCTTTTTTGGAGTGTATTCCAGGTCATTGGATCTGTAGTCCAGTGGTAATTAATTTCCCTTCTGAGGGTCCTGTCCACCATTCCTGATTGCTTGCAGTGAGAATTCCGTGGGTCAGGAAACATCCCATTCCCTCCAGAGTTGTGAGCTCTATGGTCCCAAACTTTCCACTTCTAAACCGTGTTGGTAAATAGTTGTACCACCAGCAAGTCTCTAGTCGTAGCTACACCCCTAGCTGGTTCACTCAGGGTGCTTATCACAGTATCGGTGGTCCAATGACCCTTTTCCTCGAATTCCGCGAGCCGTCCTACCCCCTCTTTTTCTACCACTTGGGAATGGTGTTCATATCCTCATCGCCAGTCATCATGGCGGCGAGGTCATTGGATATTATTTGCCCTCCTGGAGGTCCTGACCTGAGTGTTTTCAAGCCCATGGTCATTTTTTTTTGATGGCTGATCCTTTGACTTTTGTCCCTTGGCATTAATATGTGGTGAAATGAATTTGCCTCCTGAGTGTTTCCATGCTCATATGATGTATTTTATTAACAATGGCAATAAGCCTGCCCTGAACTACACCGAGACTTTTTTTAAAATAAAAATTTAAAAAAAGACCACCCAAGCCTGCCCTAAACTCACACCACCCAAAGACTTTAACAAAGCCATTGACAATGACAGTGAAGTTTTGCAGTGAAAACTCCATAGTCAAGAAACATCCCATTCCTTTCTAGAGTTGTTGTTGGCAAATAGCTGGATCAACAGCAAGTTAAAAGACAATACAAAATGCCTGCCCCTAAACTATGCCACAAAAGAAATCATCAGTAAGACCAGAAGCCTGCCCTAAACCACACCACAGAGACATGCCCTCAACCCTAACCTAGGGGTTACAGATGCCAAACTAGAATGACAAAAAAGAAAGAATCCTAACCCTAATTTAAGGGTCACAGCATCATCACCCCTTATAAAATAGAGACGCTAACCCTAACTTAGGGTTAAGGTGGCTAGGTTTAGGGGGAGGTTTGGTTTTAAAACACATCAAAATTTTTCTAAGCGCAAAGCGCACCTCACCTCACCCTTTAGATTTCACCAACCAGCCACCAACACATTTTTCCCTTTTGAACCCTCCCCCTCGCCCTGCAAAAAGCCCTCCCCTTCAAACCCTTCCATCATTAGAAAAGGGTAGAACCCTTTCACCCGATGGAAGGGCGAAGGAAAGGCCTTTGCAGGCCCTTTGATACCCAGGTTGGTCACCTAGGTATCCACATGCCCACTTTCTGTGGGCCCAGTTACAGGTTTACAGCTCCAGCCAACCACGTGCCTTTCAATTTTGTTTACAAGGTTTTCCCATTAAAAGGGGGACCAAAATACATCTTTATACTGAATAACAAACAATGACCATTTTTGATGCCCAAATCGATTGATTGCCCATTTTAAACTTCCATTGGTCACTCTTATCCTGTCTCCCATGTAATAGGAAAAGTCAACCCTAGGCTAGGGCCATGTCCAAACGAGCAAAAGGCGTGAGTGGGAGTGTCCACAATATCGCGTTTTTGGTTCGTTGGGGTTTTGAAAAGACTCTGCATTCTGGGCACATCAAATTTTGGAGTATCTCCAGCCAAAGACAATGCACTCATGGTCCAGTGGTGTCTGTGTGAAATCAAATTGTCTTCTGAAGGTCCTGACCACCATTCCTGAGTGTTTCCAAGCCCATGGCCATTTTATTGATGGTCGATATTTTGACTTCTGACCGCTTTTTTGTAGTCTTCCTGCAGTAATCTGTAGTCCAGGTCATTGGATTTGTAGTCCAATGGTGTCTGGTTGAAATCAATTTGCTTTTTGGAGGTCCTGCCCACAATCTCTGAGTGTTTCCAAGCCAATGGCCATTTTATTGAAGGTGCTGTGAGCTGATCTTTGACTCATGGCCGCTTTTTTGTAGTCTTCCTTCAGTAAACTGTAGTCCAGGTCATTGGATCTGTAGTCCAATGGTGTCTGGTTGAAATCAATTTGCTTTTTGGAGGTCCTGCCCACAGTCCCTGAGTGTTTCCAAGCCAATGGCCATTTTATTGAT
>Ga0193731_1000466_pt1 | contig 13293 bp, 12 predicted proteins | sample U1a2metaG_FD_144920 | JGI IMG/M metagenome (GOLD analysis project Ga0193731, IMG submission 144920) | Soil microbial communities from a riparian zone of the East river system, Colorado, United States - U1a2 | ecosystem: Environmental > Terrestrial > Soil > Riparian zone | place: USA: East River...
AGAAGGCCTCAACACTACGTCAGTTTCTGTGCGGAAGAGGGTTCATCGCCCTCGAATAAATTTCGCCAGGGACCGCGACAGCCGCATCGAAACTGGTGGTCGCATAAATACTCCGCGAGAGCGCCCAAATACTGGGGGAGGGCAAGCGCATCTTATCCGTTGACCATCACGGCGAAGGCGGCGATAATTTAATAGTACTCGTGTTACCCGAACCCTAACCGCCGCGCTGCTTTTGTGGGGAAGTGATGCGCAACACGGCAGTTAGACTGATTTTAATGTTGACTGTATAGGTCCGCTGGACATGCCAGATTGTCGTTCCGATCTGGGGGAGCACTAATGGCCTCATTCGCCCGAATGGGACAAGAGATTCCCGTTGCACCCGTGCCTGCGTCTTGGCAGGAACAGGATTGGGCGGAGCGTCTTGAAAAGACCATCGAGCGCGGCGCAAATCATCTCCTTTCCGTCCAGGCAGGGGAAGGATACTGGCAGGGCGAGCTCGAAGCGGACACCACCCTCGAATCCGATTACATCTACTATTTGCACGTTCTGGGAAAGGCCGATCCGGAGCGCATTGCCAAACTTGCAAACTACGTACGCCGCCGGCAACTCGCCGACGGCGGCTGGTCCATCTATCCTGGTGGGCCTTCGGAGCTGAACGCTACCTGCAAAGCATATTTCGCCTTGAAGCTGGCGGGCGACTCCACGGAAGCGCGTCATATGGTGCAAGCGCGCGAGACCGTCCATCTTCTCGGCGGCCTCGAGCACACGAATTCCTACGTGCGTTTTTACCTGGCCCTGATCGGCGTGGTCGGATGGGAGCTTGTTCCATCGATCCCGCCGGAGTTCATGCTCCTGCCAAATTGGTTCTATTTCAATATTTACGAGATGTCTTCCTGGACGCGCGGCATCGTGATCCCCATGGCCATCTTGTCCTCGCTGCGGCCCGCTTGGCGCTTGCCGGAGCGCGCGCGCGTCGATGAATTGTTCAAAGACCCCACGCGAAAGACCGCGGCTTTTGATTGGAGCACGCAGCTCATCTCCTGGAAAAACGTTTTCCTGGCGCTGGACCGCGGATTAAAGCTCTACGAGAAATTGCCCTGGAAGCCGCTGCGCCAGCGCGCGCTGCGCGAAGCGAAGACTTGGATGCTGAATCACATTGAGCGGACCGAAGGACTGGCCGCGATCTACCCGGCGATGATGAATTCGATTTTCGCGCTGATGGCCCTGGGACACGGCCCGGACGATCCGCTGACCTGGCGCGAAATCAAGGTGCTTTCGCGATTTGAAATTGAAGAAGGCGACACCATCCGCATGCAGCCGTGCGTATCGCCGGTTTGGGATACCTGCATCGCCATGGTCGCCCTGGAAGAAGCCGGATTGCCAGCGGATCATCCCGCCCTGGTGAAGGCCGCGGACTGGATGCTCTCGAAGCAAGTGCTCGGGCCGGGCGATTGGCAGGTGAAGAACAAGGACGCCGAACCGGGCGGCTGGGCTTTCGAATTTCGCAATGATTTCTATCCCGACGTCGACGATACCGCATTTGTGCTGATGGCTCTCCAGCGCGTGAAATACCCCGATCCCGAGCGCATGGAAGGCGCCATACGGCGAGGAATCCAATGGTTGCTCAGCATGCAGAACCGCGACGGCGGCTGGGGCGCGTTTGACCGCGATAACGACAAAAAGTTCCTCTGCAACATTCCTTTTGCGGACCACAACGCGATGATCGATCCTTCCACCGCCGACGTCACCGCACGCGTCGTCGAATGCCTCGGCAGGTTTGGCTGGCCCGCGGAACATCCCGCTATTCAGCGCGCCGTGAAGTTTCTGCTGAAAGACCAATCCGACGACGGCTCCTGGTTTGGCCGCTGGGGGGTCAACTACGTTTATGGAACCAGCGGCGTATTGCGCGCCTTGGAAACCGTTTCCCTGACCGCGCGCGATTACTGCCAGCGCGCCGTGCTCTCGCTTCGCACGATGCAGAAGGCCGACGGCAGCTTCGGCGAGTCGCTGCGAAGCTATGAGATGCCGGCCACAAAAGGGCAGGGACCGAGCACGCCCTCGCAGACGGCTTGGGGTTTGATTGGACTGCTCGCCGGCGCGGATCTCCACGAGCCTGCCATCGTCAAAGCGGTTTCCTACCTCGTGCACCAGCAGAAAGAAGATGGCTCGTGGAGCGAGCCGGATTTCACCGGCACGGGTTTCCCGGGCGTGTTTTACCTGAAATACCACCTCTACCGGAATTCCTTTCCGGTCTATGCGCTGGCCCGCTATTCCAACCAGTCGCGCGGCGCGGATGAGTACGTGGCGCTGAAATTCCAGCCCAGCGAATTCCGGCTGCGCCGCGGGTTTTAGAGCGCATGATGCGCTTCCCCCTGCGGCTTACTGCGGACCTCACCATGGCCCGGCTCGCGCAGAAGCTGCGTCTCGCGCAAGGCGCCCGCCCCATCCAATTCGTGGATGCGGCAGAAATTTTGCATCCCGATTCCAGCCATCCGGTTTCACACGAAAAGATCCGCGATATTATTGGCAGCCGCTCGCCGGTCATTTGGATCGGGGGAAGCGAACCGCTGTTTCATCCAGGCATTGCGCATCTGGTTCGCGCCATCACCCAGAGCGGTCATTTTGTTTTCCTCGAAACCGCTGGAACTCTTCTCCGCCGCCGCATTCATGAGTTTCAGCCGGTGTCGCGGCTCTTTCTAACCGTTCGTCTGGAGTCTGGCGCGCCGCATCGCACGTCCAGCGGCCTCCGGCGGGGCGCATCGGAACTTGCCGTGGAGGGCATCCGCGCCGCGAGGCTCTCTGGATTTTTGATTTGCGTTCACGTGCGCGTTACTCCGGAAACGGAAATGAGCGATGCAGCGGAGTTGTTCCACCTGGCGCATTCTCTGGATGTGGATGGATTTGTGATTTCGCCCACCCGTGGCGAATCGAATTCCGCCCTTCCGGCCGCTCAAGATTTGTCGCAGAAATCTACCGAAGCCCGTAAACGGATCGGAAATATTTGGTGGGAGTCCTTTTCACAACTTGCTGAGCCAGTGCTCCTCGGCGAACCGCGGAGCGTGCCGGCAGCCGGCGCTTCAGCGGTGCACCTCGAACACGAAGCAAGAGCGGATGAAGAAGGCATCAAAGTCGGATGAGCACGCTGGTCACAGGCGCGGCGGGCTTCCTTGGCAGCCACGTGACACGGCAGTTGGTGGCCCGCGGCGACGACGTGCGCGTGCTCCTGCGCGCTTCGAGCACCAATCGCGCCATTGCGGATTTGCCGCTCGAGTATGTGACCGGGGATCTGCGCGATCCCGCCGCGCTCGATCGCGCGATGAAAGGCGTGAAGCGCGTTTTTCACGTCGCCGCGGATTACCGCTTGTGGGCCAAGCGCAAGCAAGACATCTACGATTCGAATGTCGGCGGAACAAAAAATCTCCTGGACGCTGCGAAGCGCGCCGGCGTTGAGCAGTTGATTTACACCAGCACGGTCGCAACCATTGCCGTCGACCGGCCGCAGCATCCGAATGAATTCACCGACGCCAAGCTCGAAGAAATGGTGGGCCACTACAAGCGCTCGAAGTGGATGGCGGAAAAAGAGGCGCTTGGCGCCGCGAAGAGCGGATTGCCGGTCATTGTGGCCATGCCGACCACGCCGGTAGGTCCATGGGATTGGAAGCCGACGCCCACCGGAAAGATTATTTTGGATTTTTTGAATGGCAAGATGCCCGGCTATGTGAAGACCGGCTTGAATTTTGTCGGCGTGGAAGAGTGCGCGGCAGGGCACCTGCTGATCGCCGAAAAGGGCAAAGTCGGCGAGCGCTACCTGCTGGGCGGGGAGAATCTGACTCTGAAGCAGATGCTGGACACACTCGCGAAGATAACCGGTCTGCGCGCGCCCATTTTGAAAATTCCTCATGGACTCGCGCTGGGTGTAGCCTATGCCAATACGGCGCTCTCGCGGCTGGTCGGGCGCGAGCCCGGTATACCAGTCGAAGGGGTGAAGATTGCCCGGCACATGATGTTTGTGGATTGCGCGCGCGCCAAGGGTGAATTGGGATTTCAAGCGGGGCCGGTGGCAGCAGCGCTCGAGCGTGCGGTGCGCTGGTATGAAGCCAACGGCTACATCGCCAAGAGCCGCGCCAAGCGCATGGCCCACGCCGCTGCTTAAGGTTTTGTAGTGGCCGGTCTTTAGACCGGTGTTTTTCGAACTTTGAATCAATGCGTATCCTCGTCACATTCGCCGTCGAAGCCGAATTCGCCCCCTGGCGCAAACTCAGGGGGCTGGAGCCAATACACCTCGACGGTCTTGACATGTTTCGATGCCAGATCGGCCGCGGCACCGTCGATTTCGTCGTGACCGGCATGGGAATGGAGAATGCCCGTCGAGGAGCCGAAATCGCCATGGCCGCTCCCCATACGATTTGTATCGCCTCGGGTTTCGCGGGTTCCCTTAAGCCAGCATACAAAGTTGGCGATATTCTCGCAGCTCGCGCAGTTCAACGGCTGGGAAAATCAAAAATCATCGAATGTTCCCGCAACCTTTTCATGGCTGCTTACGAAAACAAAGCGATTGAAGCAAAGATGTTCCTCACGACAGACAAAGTGATTGCCACGGTAGAAGAGAAGCAGCGCATGAGTCCATTCGCTGACGCAGTCGATATGGAGAGCTTCGCGATATTGTCCGTAGCAAAGGAAAAGAGACTGCCCGCTGTAGCAATCCGGGTGGTCAGCGACCGTCTTGATGAGGACATGCCGGCAGATATTGACATGACCGTGGATGACCGGGGACGCATCAAGATCGGCGGAGTGTTCATGCACGTGGCCTCTCACCCGCTGCAATTGCCGGCACTGATCCGGCTGGGAAGACAGAGTCACACAGCCGCAGAAGCACTCTGTAATTTTCTAGAGGCATTTATTAAAGAACTTTCCTTCCGCAGCCACGGTTGGCCTCCCCCGGAACTCCAAGAGGTAGCGGCGAAATGAGTCGGACGGGCACAACCCTGGAGGCGGCGCGGAATTTGGGCCCGATCCCCAAGACCATGCGCGCCGGTGTCTACCGCGAAAAGGGTATCGTCCGCGTCGAAGAAGTCCCGGTACCCGAAGTCGGCGATGGCGAAGTCCTCATCAAAGTCGCCGCCTGCGGGGTCTGCGGGACAGACATCAAGAAGATTTTTCACGCCTATCTGCCGCCGCCGCAGATTCTGGGTCACGAACTAGCCGGCACTGTCGTTGCAGTTGGCCGCGGCGTCACGAAATGGAAGCTCGGCGACCGCGTGATGAGTTTCCATCACATCCCCTGCGGGAACTGCTTCTATTGCGAACGCCGCCTTTTCTCGCAGTGCAAGCAATACAAGACGGCGGGATTGACCGGCGGATTCACCCCCAACGGCGGCGGCTTCGCCGAATACGTGAAAGCCATGCCCTGGGTGGCCGAACGCGGTATCGTCGCCCTGCCCGATGACGTTAGTTTCGAGGAAGCCACGTTCATCGAGCCGATCAACACGATTCTGAAAGCCGTGCGGAAGGCGCGCGTAACGGCAGCCGAAACGGTATTGATCGTCGGCTGCGGCCCCATCGGCCTGCAATTGCTGATGGTGGCAAATCTGCAGGGTGCGAAGCTGTATACCAGCGACCCCATGGCCGTCCGGCGCGCGAAAAGCTTAACTTTAGGAGCGTTGGAGTCCTTTGACCCCAGTGATGGTAAGCTTGTGGAACACATGAAGGCCCGGACTGAGGGTCGTGGCGCCGATGCGGTTTTGGTAGCTGTGGCGCACCCGGCTGTTGTCGTCGATGCGCTGGCAGCGGCAAGGCCCGGGGGACGCGTGCTGTTGTTCGCCGCAAACGACCCGGTAACCAGGATTGAGTTTCCCGCTGCGGCCGTGGGGATCGACGAAAAAGAAATCCTGGGCAGCTATAGTGCCGCCGTAGACATCCAAGAAGCGGGGGCCGACCTGGTGCTGAAGAAGAAACTGCCGGTCATGGATATTGTGACGCACCGTTTTCCGTTGGCTAGAATCCAAGAAGGATTGGATCTGGCCGCCAAGCCGACGGCGGAATCACTCAAGATTTTGATCGCACACGCATGAGCACGACGACGCCAAAGAAGTTGGAAGTAGGCGAAGAAGTGAAAGCTGCCGTAACCCACGCCACGGTGCCCTCGAAGATGACCGCGGCCGTGCTGTATGGCAGCGAAGATCTTCGCATTGAGAAAATCGACGTGCCCGCTTTGGCCGCCGACGAAGTCCTGGTGCGCGTCCGGCTGGCGCTTACCGACGGTACCGACCTCAAAGTCTGGAAGCGCGGCTATCACGCGAAAATGATTCAACCGCCGGCCGTCTTTGGCCACGAACTGGTCGGCGAAGTCGCGGCCGTGGGCAAGCGGGTGGATCCGCGCTGGCGGATCGGCATGCGCGTTATCGCCGCGAATTCCGCGCCGTGTCTGCGCTGCTATCACTGCCGCCGTGGCCAGGAAAATCTTTGCGACGACCTGTTGTTCAACAACGGCGCCTACGCCGATTACATGCGCATCCCCGGCCGCATCGTCGTGGAAAATATGCTGGAAGTGCCGCACTCGGTGGACGATCAGAGCGCCGCGCTGGCCGAGCCCCTGGCCTGCGTGCTTCGCGGAATTCACGAGATGGAAGTGCGGGCCGGAGATACCACTGCCGTGATCGGCTGCGGTCCTATCGGATTAAAGTTTGTCCGCATGCTTTCAAGGCGCGGAGTGCGCGTCATCGCATTAGCGCGCCGCGCGGCGCCGCTCGATATTGCCAAGCGGCTGGGCGCGGTGGCGGTCTTCAACGTTACCGAGACGGGTGATGTCGTATCCGCGGTAAAAGCGCTTACGGAAGACCAGCTTGGACCTGATTCCGTGGTCGAAGCGGCGGGCAATCCGGCCACCTGGCAGCAGGCCCTGGCGATGGTGCGGCGCGGTGGTGTTGTGAATTTCTTTAGCGGCTTGCCTTCGGGCACCCGCGTGGAAATCGACCCGGCGGCGATTCACTACTCGGAGATCAAGCTGATTTCACCCTTTCATCACACACCGCGGTTCTTTCGCGAAGCGTTGGAAGCCATCCGGCGCGGAGACATTTCGGCTCGTGATTTCGTCACCGAAGAAATTCGGCTCGCGGACCTGCCACAGGCGTTTGCGCGCATGAAGTCGCGCAGCGGCGAGATCAAGTTGGCCGTGCGGCCGTAGTTTTCCGGTGCAAACCAAACCCACTCGTCATTTGTGGTTTCCGCATCCCCGATGGTTCTGCGGGACCGAGCGAAGCGTGCCATTTGCGCTCCGGGCGGATTTGCAGAGCGAGGAACCTCTCTTCTGATGTTGCTCCCCGGTGAAATCGACATCATGCGGCACGCGCCGAAGCCCGGCTGCTCGCCCGATGTCGCCCAACGGTACACGCGATGGCTGGCGACGCATCATTACGAGAATTTCAACGTCGTATCGTGGCTTCTCCCTAAAGCGTTGCACCAGCATTTCTACAACGTTTATGCATACTGCCGCTGGGCGGATGATCTCGGCGACGAAGTTCCCGATGCGGCGCGCGCCCTGGAATTGCTCCATTGGTGGGAGCGCGAGCTGGATGCGTGTTACCAGGGAAAACCGTCGCACCCGGTCTTCGTAGCGCTGGGCGCGACGATCGTCGCGAAAGATATTCCCAAGCAGCCCTTCGCAGACCTCCTGACAGCTTTCCGTCGGGACCAGACCGTGAAGCGCTATCTGAACTGGGATGCCGTGCTCGGCTATTGTAGGTATTCGGCAGATCCGGTGGGACGGCTGGTGCTGTACCTGTGCGGTTACCGCGACGAACAACGCCAGCGTTTGTCGGATGCAACTTGTACGGCGCTTCAGCTTGCGAACTTCTGGCAGGATGTCTCTCGTGACCTGGAGATCGGACGGATTTACATTCCGCTCGATGCGGCCGCGGCGCAGGGGCTCTCCGAGAGCGACATCGTCGAACGGCGCTTCGATGAGATCTGATCGCGCGCACACGCGTCCTCTTTGCGGAAGGCAGGCCCCTTGCAAAAATGGTCGATGGAAGCCTAAGCGTGGACCTCGAGATGTTTACCCGCGGCGGTTGGGCTGTACTCGATGCCATCGAAGCGATGGGATATGACACGCTCCACCACCGCCCGGCCGTCAGCAAAGTGAAGCAAGCGGGACTCTTGGTTCGCACCCTGGTAAAGCATCTACTAAACAAAAATTCTAACTCCGGTGAGAAAGTGCCAGCGTCGGCAATTGCAGGGGAGCAGCATACCGCTCCCCAGTCGAGCGAATCGATCGAAGCATCTTACGAAGCTTGCCATGGCATCGCGCGCGCCTCGCGCAGCAATTTCTACTACGCTTTTTTTCTTCTCCCGAAGACGAAGCGTGACGCCCTGGCCGCGCTTTATGCTTTTATGCGCCTGGTGGATGACGTCTCGGATGAAGATCAAGGGCTCCTTGCGAAGCAGCGCGGACTCGCGAAATGGCGCGCCGCTCTGGATGAGGCCGCTACCGGGCACTCGCAGGTTTTTGATGGCACTGCCGTGATGCCCTTGCCTTCTGAGGCCTCGTATGGCGAAGCCGAAGTTCTGCCCGCGCTCGTGGATACCATGCACCGTTACAAAATGCCCGCGCGCTATCTTCACGACCTGATCAGCGGCGCCGAGATGGATTTGACTGTGCAGACGTATCCGACCTTCGATCGCCTGCGCGAGTATTGCTATCGCGTGGCCGGCACGGTTGGACTCACCTGCACGCACGTGTTCGGCTTCAGCGACGCGCGTGCCTTGGACCTGGCGGAAAAACTGGGCCTCGCCTTTCAACTGACGAACATCATTCGCGACGTACACGAGGATTACAAACTCGGGCGCGTCTATCTCCCTGAAGAAGATCTGCAGCGTTACGGAGTTTCACCGGGAGACTTTGGCTGCGGCGAAGCAACTCTCGGCATTCGCGAATTGCTCCGCTTCGAAGCCGAACGCGCCTGGCAACTCTATGAAGAAGGTTCTGCTTTGCTCGGGCTCATCGATGCGGACAGCCGCGGCGCCTTGTGGCTGCTGGTTCATACTTACAGCGCCTTGCTCGCACGCATCGAGTCGCTGGACTTTGCCGTCTTCGGCGAGCGTGTGCGGCTTCCCAAAGCGGAAAAAATGATGTTCGTTACCAAGGCGCGCTTCGGCCGCCACACGGAAGAGAATATCCTTGAAAAGCGTGATCGTGATCGGCGGCGGGCTGGCGGGACTGGCAGCCGGCATCGCGCTGGCTGAATCCGGCTGGCGCGTACGTCTGTTTGAACAGCGTCCGTATCTTGGCGGCCGCGCAACCTCTTACGTGTTGCCCGACGGCGAGCATGTCGACAATTGTCAGCACGTGACTCTGGGATGCTGCACAAATCTCGAAGATTTCTACACGCGCATCGGTGCCGCCGGCAAAATCAAGTTTTTCGACCGCCTCTTCTTCCTGGACCCCCAGGGCCGCCATGGCGAGATGCAGGCCGGTTTTTTCCCCGCGCCGTTTCATCTCACCGGGTCGTTCGCGGCCTTTGCCCCGCTGGCTTTGCTGGACAAGCTCTCCATCGCGCGCGCCATGCTCGATATTCTGCGGACCAAGGGTAAGCCGCCGGACCTGCACGAAAACGGCGGCATCTCCATGCTCGAATGGCTCCGCCGCCGCGGCCAAACGAAACGTGCCATCGAACGTTTCTGGCGCGTTGTCCTCGTCAGCGCTCTCGACGAGGAACTTGATCGCACCGACGCGCGCTTCGGCGTCGACGTTTTCTGGAAAGCCTTCCTCTCCAATAGCACCGGCTATCGCTTGGGAGTGCCCGCCGTCCCGCTCGCCAATCTCTACGATGGATGCAAGTCGGAAATCGAGCGCCGCGGCGGGGAAGTGGTTCTGCGCGCCCCGGTACGCGGCCTGAAAATGGAAAATGGCGAACTCTCCGGAGTTCGCTTCGACGAAGGGCGCGAAGAAACGGCCGATGCTTATATATTCGCAGTGCCCCACACCGCGCTGTCGGAGCTGCTGCCGGAAAGCGTTAAGCAAAGTGATCCGTCGCTCGCAAATCTGGACAAAATCAAAGTCGCTCCGATCACCGGAGTTCATTTCTGGTTTGACCGGCAAGTGATGACGGAGCCGTTCCTGACACTCCTGGACACCACCACACAGTGGATCTTCAATAAGTCCGCTCTCTACGCCGATTCGAACGGTAAAGAGAAGAGCGCCCCCGCGGGACAGTACTTGCAACTGGTCATCAGCGCGGCTTACGATTTGCTGCAGAAACCTCGCCAGGAGATCATCGACCTCTGTTTAGGAGAAGTCTGGCAGGCTCTGCCCGCGGCTCGTGACGCCGAATTGCTGAAGGCCACCGTCATAAAAGAAGCCGCAGCGACGTTTTCCCCGGAGCCAGGAGTCGATCGCTGGCGTCCCAAACAGCAGACCTCCTTGCCACGTTTGTTCCTGGCGGGCGACTGGACGGACACCGGCTGGCCCGCGACGATGGAAGGCGCCGTGCGCAGCGGCTATCTCGCAGCCGAAGCTCTGCTTCGTACCGCCGGCGCACCCAGAAAATTTCTGCAAGCGGATCTCGAACCTGATGGATTTATTGCCATGTGGCTTGGGAGGCGGAACACAGCGTCAGGTACATGATAACAACAAACCCAGGAGCGAAAAAACCACGGGAATGGGAACGAAGAACAGTAAACGAGAACGCAGTTCAAAACTTCATTCGGCATCTTTCGAATCAATGATTTTAGAAGGGCCAAATGGGAGTTTTGAAATAGCTTCCGACAACTAGTAACTAATAACTAATAACTAATAACTAAAAGCCCTTCCCGATATCCGTTCACGGCCCAACCAGTTCATACCAGCCGATGAGGCGCTCCTTGCTTGTTAGTTCTTCCCCCGCGGCGTCCAGCATCTTGTACCTGTCTTTGTGAGCGGCCATGAACTGTTCGTAGGCTTCGGGCGAATTCCAGAAATCGAGGGTGAGGTAAATCGCCGGACGAACGGGATCGCGCAGAAGACGAGTCTCGCGGTAGTTCGAGTCGCTCTGGAAGAGCCGAGCCCAGTCACCCGCCGGGCCATAGGCGTTCTCGAATCTTTCTTCACAAGCCGGCTTGACTTCGTACTCCCAGAGGGCTACAAACATAGATGTCCCGTCTCCTGCTCGTTGGACTTACGCATTTCTGCAAGCAAACTCTAGGGAATGATTGCGCGGTCCGGCCGAGTGTAACAATCCGATTGGATACAAGCCAAGTTGGCAAGCGCGACAGCGCGTGAGCACGGGTTGTAGTTGTGGCAGTCCGTCGAAACGGGCGGACGGAGGCCTTTGTGGATCGAAAGTACAGTCACCGCGGTTACCGCGACGCGGAAAAAACCGATAAAAAAGACAAATCGCACGACCGCAAGCCGCCCGCCGGCGGTCCGCGCGGCGCCGACCAATTCGGCCCCCGCACACCGCGCATGGTGGGTACCGTCACGCGCGCGCGATGTGCCAATTGCGGCGCCGTTCTCACTCCGGGATTCGATCCCAATGGCACGTGTCCCAAGTGCCAGTTCGAATTGCACTGCTGCAAACAGTGCCGCTTTTTCGATTCCGGCGCGCAGTTTGAATGCACTCAGCCGATCCCGGAACGCATCTCTCCCAAAGATGCCAAGAACGCCTGCACCTTTTACGAATTCCGCATGACTATCGAAAAAGATACCGCCCCAACTTCCTATACTCAGCCGCCAGCTCCTGGTTCCGCGCCCCCTTCTGCACCCCCGCGCCACACGGACGCCCGCCAGGCCTTCGAAAATCTCTTCAAAAAGTAGCTAACCTAGGAATTTTTCCAGCGGCTCCCAATAATTCATTTTCCACCCCTCCGCCAGGTGCTCCGCTTTGCCTCTAGGAAATCCGGCATGGTCAAACACGATCTTGGTTCCGGCCACTTGCTCCACGAGCTGAAATTTCGCAATCGAGTAATCTCCCGGATCCCAGCCTGCCGCTCGAAACGAAGCACGAAACTACGTCGTCCGAGGAAGACCACTCGTCGATCGCGAGTGCACGTTCAAACGGTTGGGCTGAATGCCGAGACAAAAAAAGTGCCGGCACCGAGCCGACGGAGAGAAATGTCTCTTGACATTCCCTTTTATAGGACGTCTTTACTTCCTCTTCCCATCGGAAACAGCATCGGCTCGGCGGGCGGAGTATCAGCGATGGCATCGAGCTCCGGATACTGCCGCCGGAGCGGCTCCGGCACCTTGACTTTCGATCCTTTCAAGATGCTGATGAGCTGCAGGGCATTGACGACGGACTTGCCCTGAAAGTGATTGTTGGTCACTACGAACGTCTCGCGGGCCCGCTCGGTGACTTTGCGGACGCGCGTGACCCAAGGGGCCAACTCTTCGGCGGTGTAGAGATAGTTGTAACGCTCATGCGCGGGGATCGCCGCATCATCAGTAAACCACGTGTCGTAGCGCCGGCCGTGAAGCCGGACGTACCCAACAGGAGAGGTGGCCTGCGCCGAGGGCGCAAGCGATCGCCCGATGATAGGTTGGTCGATGTTGCAGAAAGCGGTACCGTTCCCGTGCAGTAACTCCAGCGTTTCTCGAGAATCCCACGAAGCGTGGCGAACTTCGACGACCAGGGGATAGTCAGCGAAGCGCTTGAGAACGGCGGAGAGAAACGCCACGGTTTCCGTAGTGCGATGAAACGAAAAAGGGAATTGCAGCAGGACCGCGCCGAGCCTCTTCGCCGCGCGAAGCACATCAAAGCCCGCGCGAACGGCGCGCTCATCCGCTGCGACGGAACCAGATGTCGTGGATCTCGTTTCGTGTGTGAATCGTTGCCAGAGCTTTGCGGTGAAGACAAAGCGCGGATTCGCCGATACGCGGTCGACCCATTGGGCGGCCTGGTCCGGACGCAGCGGCTGGTAGAACGAAGTGTTGATCTCGATAGTGTCAAAGAATTCCGCGAGATAAGTCGCCTCGTGGAATCCTTTGGTCCTGCGAGAAGGATAAACGTAGCCGGCCCAGTCGGGATAAGACCAGCCCGCGGGCCCTACGCGCAGGATACCGTCAGGCGCGGCACTGGCCGAAGAATTGGTCTCGTCTGACCGAGGTGTAGTTCGTGATTTGCTCCACGCCATGAAGTGGCGCACGCGATTTGCGCCGACAGCAGAGTAGAGGGAGGGAGGAGAAGTGTCAACGGGCGCAAGGCCAAGTGTCAAAGCTCTTTAGAAATGTCCCCTTTCTTACCTCATTAGAAATGTCCCCTTTTTCGTTTTTGGTTCTGCGTCTTTTGTTGGTCGTTGGCCTTGCCCGGAGCGAAGCCCTGC
>Ga0193731_1000467_pt1 | contig 13255 bp, 11 predicted proteins | sample U1a2metaG_FD_144920 | JGI IMG/M metagenome (GOLD analysis project Ga0193731, IMG submission 144920) | Soil microbial communities from a riparian zone of the East river system, Colorado, United States - U1a2 | ecosystem: Environmental > Terrestrial > Soil > Riparian zone | place: USA: East River...
AAGACTGCGGCAAAGTACCGGTGTCGAAAACATACCCGTTACGATCACGGCGTATGGCAATGCGGCATGCAAAACCTCGCCCGCAAAAGCCGACGCAACGTATCCCATTACCCTGACGGACAGGATGGCCTATACGGGTCAGCTTTTGATCGCCCGCAAATTCTCATCGCAGTTTTCGATGCAACTGATGCCCACGGTCGTGCATAAAAATACCGTTGACAAAAGCATCGAGAAGAATGACCAGGTTCTCCTGGGGCTGGGCACCAGAACCAGGGTCACCCGCAGCATGTCCCTAACGGCCGAGTACTACTATCGCTTCGATGTGATGAACACCAATCCTTACTATAATGCAGCGGGCCTTGGGATGGAGTTTGAAACCGGTGGTCACGTTTTCCAACTCGTATTATCGAATACCCAAGGAATCAACGAGCGCGCTCTCCTTACCGAAGCGACAGGGAATATAGGGAAGGGAGCGATTCACCTTGGATTTAATGTTACCAGGACGTTTCAGTTGAAGAAACAGGTGAAGTAGTCTTGAGTCGCTAGTCTTGAGTCCTTAGTAGTGATTCAATGAGCCTTGAGTTATCGCTCTGCGCCCTGCGTCCTTAGTCGCTGGAGGCTGTGTAAAAACTCTTTTCACGTAAATCGAGTAGTGAGTCGTGCTTCCCGGTCGCGTGAGCCCTGAAGGGGCGATAAGCAATAGCGAAGGGTGAAGCCCTTCGTGAAGTTATATCTATGTCATTAAGCCCTGAAGGGGCGAAATGAACCCCTCGAAGAAGTCTGTATTTCACCCCTTCGGGGCTCCTGATTTCACCGTTCGTTTTTAACACAGGGCTTCACCCTGTGCTGATATATGCCACCCCTTCGGGGCTTGAAAATTGTGGATATCAGTTTTAGACAGCCTCTCACACTCATGACTCAAAACTTCCCAACCCCCTTGCATTACCCACCATCTTTCATAGTTTTGGGCTTTTATAAAAAAACCCGTTGCTACTCGCCTCCATTATTGCTTACCTGATCCTTACTATTCTGGTTGGGTACTGGGCGTCGCGGAGAGTAAAGACGTCAGGGGATTTTATGCTGGCGGGTCGAAGCCTTCCGATTATGCTTAGTTCTGCTGCATTGTTTGCTACCTGGTTTGGTTCCGAAACCGTTTTCGGTGCATCCTCGGAATTTATCAAAGGCGGGCTGTACTCCGTGATCGAAGACCCGTTTGGCGCCGCACTTTGCCTGGTGCTCTTCGGCTTGTTCTTTGCCCGGAAATTATATGGGATGAATCTATTGACCTTGGGAGATTTTTTCAAAGTGCGATTTGGAAGGCGAACAGAGTTGGTAGCCAGTATTTTTCTGGCGCCGCCCTATGTGGGCTACATTGCTGCTCAATTGGTGGCGATGGGGTTGATCCTGAATGCCGTCACGGGGCTGGCGGTATGGGAGGGTGTGGTGATCAGCGCCTTCGTCGTGACGTTCTATACCTATATCGGCGGGATGTGGGCCATCTCGGTGACGGATTTTTTTCAAAGCATTCTCACCATAACCGGCCTGCTGGTGTTGGCCTTCATTCTGGCCAGGGAGGCCGGGGGAGTGGCTACGGTTCTGCGGGAAGTTCCTCCTCAGAATTTCAAGTTCCTTCCGGAAGTTAACTTCAAAGAGATCGTGCTTTATTTCGCCGCCTGGTCTGTGCTGGGACTGGGCTCTATCCCGTCGCAGGATGTCTTCCAGCGTGTGACCTCATCGAATTCCGCTACCACGGCAGTCCGGTCGTGTTTCATCGCGGCATTTCTTTATCTCACGGTGGCCATGCTTCCTCTTTTCATCAGCCTTTGTACCAAACACCTTTATCCGAATCAGACAGGGGATTCCCAAATGGCACTGCCCAGGATGGTACTTGCCCATACCGGTTTGCCCATTCAGATCTTGTTCTTTGGATCGTTGTTATCGGCTATCATGAGCACGACCAGCTCGGCGATTTTAGCCCCCGCCGCCATTTTCTCAGAGAACATCGTCAGGCCATTAGCCAGGAAGGATTACACGGATCGTCAAATGCTAATGCTGACACGGATTTCTGTTCTATTATTTGCAATCCTGGCAACTGTGATGGCGTGTTTACGTACGAATATTTATCACCTGGTAGGGGAGTCGTCCATACTCAGTTTAGTTTCCTTGTTTGCTCCCTTGGTGTTAGGGTTATACTGGGAGAAAGCCAGTCCTGCGGGGGCATTGCTTTCGATGGTATCGGGGATCGCTGTATGGATAGTGTTTGAATTTAATGAAACTACATGGCCCAGTCTGGTACCGGCGTTGCTGGTAAGCCTGCTGGCGATGATTGCAGGAAGTTATGTGTGGCCAAAAATAGCGAAGTCAAATGGTAATAATTGAACTCAAAAGAGTAAATGACAGTTTTCACCTGGAAGCAGTGAACGAAGGGGGTAACACGGTGCACATTGACGCCGCTCCGGATATCGGTGGAACCAACCAGGGCATGCGTCCGATGCAGATGCTCCTGGCGGTTCTGGGAGGATGCAGTACCATCGATGTTATTTCCATCCTGAAGAAACAAAAACAGGATGTAAAAGACATCAAGATCACGGTGAGCGGGGAGCGCGATCAGGAGGCCGTTCCATCGTTATACAAACACGTGCACATCCTGTTCAAACTTTATGGAACCCTGGACGAAGACAAAGTGCGGAAAGCCGTAAGTTTGTCCGTGGAAAAGTACTGTTCCGTCGCCCGGATCCTCGAGAAGACCGCCAAGATTACGTATAGTAGTGAAGTGATAATTCAATAAGGGTTCCCGCAGATCCCGCAGATTTTCGCAGACTTATCAGCGTAAATCTGCGGGATCTGCGGGAAAAAAATACCGATTCGATGAGTGAAGAAAAAAAGAACCCCGCCGACGGATATTCGGAGACCGATGCGATCCGTGCACAACATGAGCGTTCGCAATTTCGCGAGCATTCCGTTCCGCTTTATCTAACATCGAGCTTTGTCTTCGATGATGCAGAGCAGGCCAGAGCCCTGTTTGCCGATGAGATACCGGGTAATATTTACACCCGTTTTTCCAACCCCAATAGTTCGGAGCTGGTCCAGAAACTTTGCCTCCTGGAGGGTACGGAAGATGGTATTGCTACGGCGTCGGGAATGGCGGCCATGTACGTCAGCATGGCGGCATTGTTAAAATCAGGAGATCACGTACTGGCCTCGCGGTCTGTTTTTGGATCGACACACCAGATTTTCAGTATCCTGTTTCCGCGCTTTGGGATTTCCTACACGTATGTCGACATGGCCGACCCCGGTAGTTGGGAAAAAAATATCCAGAAGAACACGAAGATGATTTTCGTGGAGACACCCTCTAACCCGGCGCTCGATATCATCGACCTGGAATGGCTCGGTAAACTTGCCGCCAAACATAACGTGATCCTGAACGTAGATAATTGCTTTGCAACACCCTATCTACAGACTCCCGCCCGGTACGGCGCCCACCTCGTCACGCACTCTGCTACCAAGTTTATCGACGGGCAAGGAAGAGTGATCGGGGGAGCGGTGCTGGGTAAAAAAGAGTTGATCAAAGAGGTCAGGTTCTTTGCGCGTCATACGGGACCATCGATGTCACCTTTTAATGCGTGGGTACTGTCGAAGAGTCTGGAGACCCTGGCCGTGCGGATGGAACGCCATTGCCAAAACGCATTGTTGTTGGCTCAATATTTAGAAAAGCACCCGGAGATAGGGAAGGTCAAGTACCCTTTTCTGCCTTCCCATCCCCAATATGCTCTTGCCAAAAAGCAAATGCGGTTAGGCGGAGGGGTTGTCTCGTTTGAGATCAAAGGAGGAATAGACCAGGGCAGGAAGTTTCTGAATTCCTTGAAAATGCTTTCACATTCATCCAACCTGGGAGATACCCGGTCGATTGCCACTCATCCGGCCTCTACCACCCATTCCAAACTTACCGACGACGAGCGCGCCGCGGTAGGGATAACGCCGGGTTTGGTGAGGATATCGGTTGGATTGGAGGAAGTTGGGGATATTATTGGGGATATTGGGCAGGCTATTGAGAGTTCCAAATAGTTGGAATGTACCAATTGGTAATCGGTGATCGGTGATCGGTGGGGTTTAGCTATTTTGAACCATTTGCCTACTCATTTAGAATTCCAAATAGTTAGAATGCAGCAATTGGTAATCGGTGGATTTGACCATGTTGAACTATTTACCCCATTCATTTTCTATTTTGGCGAAAAATCGGTGATCAGTGCCTGTTCGTCAGGCCAGGAGATAACCACCGATTACCGATTACCGATCACCGATCACCCTGCCAGAACGCCCCGCGAGCTATTTATTTTTAAGTCTGGTTGATTCCTAATACGTCGGCATAGACGGAAAATCGGTGATCAGTGCCTGATCGTCACGCGACAAACTACCGATTACTGATCACCGATTACCGATCACCCTGCCAGAACGTCCCGCGAGCTATTTATTTTTAAGTCTGGTTGATTCCTAATACGACGGCATAGACGGAAAATCGGTGGTCAGTACCTGATCGTTTCGCGACAAACTACCGATCACCGATCACCGATTACCGATCACCCTACTAGACGTGCCGCGAGCTATTTATTTTTAAGTCTGGCTGATTCCTAATACGTAGGCATAGAAGGATCAACCTCCTTCGCCCACGCCAAAATCCCCCCTTTCAAATTATACAGATTAGTGAATCCATGATTCTTCTCCAGCCAGAGGATGATGTCGCCGCTTCGTCTGCCGCTGCGGCAATGGACAATGACCTGTTTGTCTTTCGCGATCTGATCGGTGTGATGCGGCACTTCCGACATCGGAATTAATTCGCCCTCCAGGTTGCAAATGTCGTATTCGTGAGGCTCGCGAACATCAATAAGTTGTATATCCGCTTTTGAATCAATGAGTCGCTTCAGTTCTTGTACCGTAACTTCTTTCATGCTCCAATTTTGTTTTCGTGGCAATTAAACCACAAAAATGATCATAATCTGCCAGACTTTTTATTTATTTTGCGTGGAGGATGACAGCACGTAAGAATATTTCTTCGGGAACGAAGTGGGAAGATATCGTTGGCTATTCGCGCGCTGTGCAAGTAGGGAACACCCTTGAGATTTCCGGAACAGTAGCGATGGACGAAAACGGAGTCGTAGGGAGAGGCGATTTCTATCACCAGGCAAAATTTATTCTTCAAAAGGTAAAGGACGTTTTAGAGCAAGCCGGGTTTGAACTAAAAGATGTAGTGAGAACCAGGATGTTCGTTACGGACATCCGTCATTGGGAAGAAGTTGGAAAGGCCCACGGAGAATTCTTCGCCACCATCAAACCCGCCACCACGATGATCGAAGTTAGTTCGCTGATCGATCCTGATTACCTGGTCGAGATCGAAGTGACGGCGATTAAGTCTTGAGTTTGAATTTTTCACCGCGGAGGCGCAAAGTAGGCGCAGAGATCAAAATATTATTTGGCTGTAAGCGCAGGGACTCAACCCTCCAAGCGCTTCAATGCCAGCGCTGCCACAGTTTCCCCGATGGACAACGATGACGTCGCGGCAGGAGACGGCGCATTACAAACATTGATCGCGTTGCGTTCTTCCAGGATCAAAAAGTCATCGACCAATCCACCCTGGCGATCGCAAGCCTGAGCACGCACTCCTGCACCCCCCGTCTCCAGGTCGTTTTCGTGAATTTCCGGAACAAGGATTTGAAGGGCTTTGGTGAATGCAGCTTTAGAAAATGACCTGTACATTTCTTCCCATCCGGTTCTCCAGTATTTCCTCGCCACCTTTTGGAACCCAGGCCATAAGAGTGTCTCGGCCAGTTCGGAAAGGCGGATGTCGGTTTTTTTATACCCTTCGCGCTGAAAGGCAAGCACCGCATTGGGACCGGCCTCCACACCACCTTTGGCCATGCGTGTGAAATGAACTCCAAGAAAGGGAAAGTTGGGATCGGGTACCGGATAGATCAGATTCTTTACCAGGTATTCCTTTTCCTTTTTTAGTTTAAAATATTCACCCCGGAACGGGATGATCTTGATGTTCAGGTTTTGAACGGTCATCCCGGCTACCTTATCGGAATAAAGCCCGGCACAATTGATGACCAGGCCGGTGGTATAACTCGCTTTTTGTGTAATGACGACCGTCTTGTCCCGGTTGCTTTGGATATCAATCACCTGTTCGCCAAAATGAATTGCCGCCCCGGATTGCTGAATCAATTCGCCGTACTTTGCAGCTACAATCTTGTAGTCTACAATCCCTGTCTGGGGTACAAAAATTCCTCCCAGCCCGGTCACATGAGGTTCGTAGTCCTTCAATTGTTCCGCGGAAAGTTTTTTCAGGTTTTGTAGTCCATTTTGCTGGCCGCGTATATAAAGATTCTCCAGAAGGGGAAGCTCGGCCGGCGAGGAAGCGACGACAATCTTTCCACACAGTTCAAATGGAACGTTGTGTTCTTTGCAAAATTCGACAAGCAAATGATATCCCCGTATGCAATTCGTGGCCTTCAGACTCCCCGGTTTATAATAAAGCCCGGAATGAATAACCCCGCTGTTGTTGCCCGTTTGATGCCGGGCCAGCGCATTTTCCTTCTCCAGCAACAGCAGCCTCAATCCAGGTCTTTTTTTCTGAATCTGAAGGGCGGTGGCTAACCCAACAATACCTCCCCCAACTATAATAATATCGTAATCCAAAATTTAAAATTTAAAGATTTAAAATTATCTAAAATTTAAGATTTGCGGGACCTTAATCTTGAATTTTAAATTTGAATTAATTAAGCGTGGATCGGTTTGATTCTTACGTTTAATGTTTGCTCGACAATGACCAGGTGATTCTTAGGGATCATGGTCCAGTTGGCATCGTCCGTCAGTTTCTCGGAAACGACCAGGACGGCGTGATCGTCGTCTTCCGGTGCGAACATGCGGGTGATGCCGTCTTCGACGACGTACCGGCTGCCCTCCGAATGGTACAGGGTGAGCGGTTCTTCTTTTGGGTCGGTCACGTATCGCGTGCCCACAAGGAATAATCCATTGGTAACGACCATATTAAGATAGGCTTCTTCTTTAACGCCGCATTCGGCCATCATCCTATTGAGATGGCTGAAGGTGTACTCAAATGCATCGGCGACGGCATCGGCGCTGATGATGCTATGATTCTTAAACAGGTAGTTCAGGAGAAACGCAAAGATGTGCTCCGAGTCCGTTTGGCCTTTGATCCAGTTATACAGTTCATCACTAAGGGGTTCCCGGATTTGTCGTTTAATCAGGCCGAAGGTCTCCACGCCTCCGTTGTGCGCCATCAACAGGTTCTTGTATTGAAAAGGGTGACAGTTGGATTCAGAGACATCGCCAACGCTGGCCGCGCGAACGTGGGCCACCAGGCAGTCCGTTTTTATCCGCGGCGCCAGGTTGCGCAGGTTGCGGTTGTTCCAGGCCGGGTTAACCGACACAAACGTAATGGGTTCATCATTCAATTCGGGCACATACCAGCCCACTCCGAAACCGTCTCCATTGAGAGGCTCTTCGATCTCCCTGGCGTGGAAGCTTTGGTTGATCAGCGAATTCTTAGGTTGATACAGGAGTTTGTCAATGACAATAGGAGTGCCTTTGTAGGCCATCAGTCTGCACATAACGATTAAAGTTTTACAAAAGGTAAATTTTTTCCCGCAGATTCCCGGAATAGTTTCCCGCAGATCTCGCAGATTTACGAGTATTGTTTCCCGCAGATCGCGCAGATTTACGCAGAAGTGCCACCACGATTAAGAAATGAAACCTCAATACCCCGCCGAACTGTGTCTGACGAAGCTGCCTCAGCGTAGTCAGAGCGCCTCGCGTAGGTGAGGGATGACATTATAGAAAACGTAGCCGGATACCCTCTGCGTAAATCTGCGAGATCTGCGGGAGACATTTTATCCTAAATCCGCGTGATCCGACTTCGCGTGCCTTCGTTTGCCAACAGTACCCCTGAGCAAGTGTTCGGTAACTAGGGGAAATTCTCTGCGTAAATCTGCGAGATCTGCAGGAGACATTTTTCGTAAATCTGCGAGATCTGCGGGAAACAATTCTGCGGGAGACAATTTTTCGTAAATCTGCGTGATCCGACTTCGCCAAGCCTTCATCTGCCAACAGTACCCTTGAGCAAGTATTCGGTAACTACGGAAAATTCTCTGCGTAAATCTGCGAGATCAGCGGGAAACAATTTCTCGTAAATCTGCGAGATCAGCGGGAAACAATTTTTCGTAAATCTGCGAGATCTGCGGGAGACATTTTTCGTAAATCTGCGAGATCTGCGGGAAACAATTTCGTGTATCTGCGGGAAATGCTTTTTCTCTGGAAATACTATGGATGTGGGAAATAGTCACTTTTTTAACATTTTCGTGCCCGCACGCATTTTAAATTTGGGCTTTCATTTAAAGGTTACCCTCATTGCGCTACTATCGTCCGGCCGGGATTATGAAGAAACTGATTTTATCAGGATTCCTAGTTTTTAGTGTTTTTGGACTGCGTGCCCAGAATTACCAGTTGCATAGCGTTTTTATTTATAGTTTTGCCCGATATATCCAATGGCCGGCGGATGCTAGTGCGGGGGACTTCCGGATTCTTGTTCTGGGGGAATCGCCGATTTTGCCGGAACTTAATGCGCTTGCAGGGAAGAAAAAAGTAGGGGAAAGGACGATCCAGGTGACACGAATCAACTCCGTCAGCGAGCTGACAAAATGTAATATTTTATTCGTGCCGAACGATAAATCGGCTCTTCTTTTCGATATCCTGGCAAAATTGGGGGACTCCCCGACGTTGGTCGTGACCGAACAAGCGGGACTGGGAACCAAAGGAAGTAACATCAATTTTATACAAAGGGAAGGAAAATTGGCTTTTGAGTTGAATTCGAATTCACTCCTCAAACGCAAGCTAAAACCATCCACTGAGCTAACCCGTATCGCCATCTTGATTTGAAATTTTTTTTATGAATAATAATTCTATAGTAAAGAGAAAACTGCGCCTGAAAATCGGGAATAAGATTTTTGGGGGATTTCTGATCCTGATCATTCTTTTTGTGGCCAACGCCTTGTTGATTTTCCAGCGGGGCAGCAAGATCGATACGGCAGTCAATTACTCATCGGAAAGTGCCAAGCCGTCCAAAGAAGCGATTGGCGAATTTATCCTGATGGTGACTCAGTCCAAGATGCTCATTACCAACTGGGTATATTTGCAAACAAACAAGGACGATAAGGATAGTTTTCTTGAAATAAGAGACCATTCCTACCCCAGCCTCAAGGAGCGGATCCAACGCCTCATGCCCACCTGGGAGAGCGACGATCAGCGCCACAAGATGGACACGGTTTTTCAGAAATTCGAAAGCATGCTGAAGGCGGCGGGAGAAAATGTGACCGAAAAACTAAAGGCCTTCGAGAACTATGAAGATCCGCTGACCAAACTTCTCGCCGAAGATGTTATTGAAAGCCAGATCATCCCACAATCGGCCGACCTGATCGGAAGGCTCAATACGATTGCCGGCAAGCAGACCGATGTCACCAGCAAAGCGGACCAGGATATTAAAAAGTCGACCGGCCAACTCCGGTACTTCACGCTGATTTTAGGAAGTAGTATCGTGTTGCTGGGTCTCCTGATCGCCTACCTGATTGTCAGATCGATCACCAATCCAATCAACTACATGAGGGAAGTGGTCGTGAAACTGGGCCGTGGGGAGTTGGTCGAAGACCAGGGGAAGAAATTTGGCAACGATGAGATTGGCGAGATGGCCGTGGCGACGGAAAACCTTGTCAGCGGATTGAAGGCCACGACCCGCTTTGCAGAGAATATCGGAAATGGAAAGTATGATTCCCAGTTTCAACCCTTAAGTGAAAATGATGTGCTGGGCAACGCACTATTGAACATGCGACAGAACCTCTCGCGTGTCGCGGAGGAAGACAAGAAACGAAACTGGGCGACGGGGGGATTGGCCAAATTTGGGGAGATTCTCCGTACCAATACGAATGATGTTCAAAAGCTTTCTGATGAAATTATCAGCCAGCTCGTAAAGTATTTGAAAGGCAATCAGGGCGCGCTTTATATTATAGACGACCAGGAGGGAGAAGAAAAGACCATGTCGATGACCGCTTGCTATGCGTGGGATAAGAAAAAGTATTTGAATCAGAAGATTCATAAAGGGGAGGGCCTCGCCGGACAGGCCTGGCAGGAAATGGACACGGTTTTTCTGACCGACGTCCCTCAGAACTATATCAAAATCACCTCCGGCCTGGGTGATGCCAACCCGACGTGCATTTTAATTGTGCCCTTAAAAGTAAACGACCAGATCTTTGGTGTGGCCGAACTGGCTTCATTCACTGTCCTGAAGGACTTTGAGATCGAATTTGTTCAAAAGATTGCTGAGAGTATTGCCTCTACCATTTCTTCGGTAAAAGTGAATGCGCGTACCCAGCACTTGCTGGAGGAATCACAGCAGATGACCGAGCAAATGCGCGCCCAGGAAGAAGAGATGCGCCAGAACATGGAAGAACTTCAGGCTACCCAGGAGGAAATGCAGCGAAGCCAGGTAGAAACAGAAGGTACGATGCTGGCGGTAAATACATCGCTGGCGGTTGCAGAGTATGATATAGAAGGGCAACTAATTAAGGCCAATCCCAACTTTCTCGATTTGGTAGGATATCGCCAGGACGAAATTATCGGCGAGCACCACCGCATACTCGTGCCAAAAGAGGAGAAGAACTCGGACGATTACAAACTATTCTGGAAAAGCCTGGCCGCCGGAAAAGTACAGCAAGGCGAATTCAAACGCACCACCAGGAAGGGGGAGGTCAAATGGTTGAAAGCCAACTATTCCCCGGTGCGGAATACGTCGGGAGAAATCATTAAGGTTATGGAGATTGGATATGATATAACCGTGTATAAGAAGTCGTTAGTCGCTGGTCTTGCGTCTTGAGTTTATAGGCGCAGGCAAAAAAAGTCCTCAGCGGAACCTCTGCGCCTTCCCGCCTCTGCGGTAGCCCTCCTCAAAAGCAAAGAACCCCTCCGTCTGAGGGGTTCTTTGTTACCTAAACCTAAACCTATGAGAAGATTTAATCTACTCAGGCTTATCAACGCTTATCCTGGAATTTAGGTTTCATAAATTCAGAGGAAGCGGTCAATTTTAGTTGCGGACGGTATTTATTTCTTGAGTTTGGACGCAAATTGCTTCTTGAATTTCTCCACTTTCGGGCGGATCACGTACTGGCAATACCCCTGATCGGGGTTGAGTGCATAGTAATTTTGATGATAATCCTCTGCTCCGTAAAACGTTGAGAAAGGACTGATCTCCGTAACGATGGGACTCTTAAAAACGTGTGAAGCTTCCAATTGTTTTTTGTACGCCTCCGCCACCTTTTTTTGCGCTTCCGAGTGGTAAAATACGACAGACCGGTATTGCGTTCCTTCATCCGCTCCCTGGCGGTTTAACGTGGTGGGGTCATGGGTGTTCCAAAACACTTCCAGCATGCCTTCGAACGATATGACGGCAGGGTCAAAGGTGATTTGCGTTACTTCGGCATGGCCGGTCTGGCCCGTGCACACTTCACGGTAGGAGGGATTCTTCACCGATCCGCCGGAATAACCCGACTCGACTTTCGTTACACCCTTCACATTGAGGAATACGGCTTCGGTGCACCAGAAACACCCCGCACCAAAAGTGGCTACCTCGGAATCAGCACTCATTTTATTTTCGTTTGGTTTTTGACTGTAACTCGAGCCTGCGATACACAAGGCTATAAGAAGAAGGGTCGGATTTTTCATTGCCTTTATAACCGGATTTCTGCCAGGATAGTTTTGTCAAAACAAAGTAAATATCACGGGCAGAACAATTTTTCAGTAATTCCTGTAGAAATTCGTCAATGCGCCGGCCAATTTGGCGTCCAGATCCTTTTTGGCGAGGGTAATAAGTTGCCCCCCGGCAGGGTAGGATTCGCGTCCATTGCACAATCCTTTCACTCCGGCAGGAATACAACGGGAATCCCCGCTACAAGATGCCCAGCGGTTACTCCAGCTCAATTGGTTTGAAATCCTGGAATTGGAAAGCTCGGCGTTGCTGCGAGCATCCTTAATGAAGAGTTGAACGGCGCCGGAGTAGGGAATAATTTTTTCATAAATGGTCACACGGGCGGTAATCTTTTCTTTGACCGGAACTTTTTGATTATTCACTGTTTTCTCCCCAACCTTGACACTGTCACTGTAATTTTGAACCGAATTTGAAATGGTAGGCCGGTTTTCCTGGTAGCCATGGACGGATACCAGGAGAAACTGATCAATTCTCTGGAGGTTTTCGCTTTGGGCCTGGTCGGGCGTATAGAATTGGACAAACTGATTGCCCGTACCGCCAAACACGACGGGATCAAAATTCCAACTCCAATAATTCTGTACGGAAGGTTGGACAACCACCCTCAGGGTGGCGTTGAATTTTGCTTGCTGCATCATCTCAATGGATTCCCGGTACGCAGGGGAGAAGGCATTGGCATCCGTAAAAAGAAAAAATGCCTGCTTGGCGTCTTCGCGCGTGTTCTTCAACATGGCTTCTACTCCACGGGTGTAACACTCCGCCGCCGCGCTGTCTTTGGCAACGGTCAGTTCTTTGTATTTATTGATCGGATTGGGGATTACCTTGAGCGCCCCCGGAGAGGTGCGGATGTTCTCATAAAGCGAATTGACCCTATCGTAGTCTTGCACCACATTTTTCCACTTGAAATTGGCATTCGAGGCAATCTGGTTTTGTATATCCGTATCCAGAAATTCGATAGCGGCCTTATAACTCAGGCTCAGCACACTTTTTGACCTTTTGTTATCAGGGCTCTGCCGAAGGCGCTGGACTGCCTCCAGGACCGCCGTATAATAGTCGCCGTGTTTATAAGCCGATTTCCCCGAGCTGCAGGATGCAATGAAGATGAGCAGGACAAAGAATCTAATCAGTAAACGTATTTTCATAAGCGGGTACGATTTTTCAATGCCTAATTTAGGATAAATACAGATGGTGACAATTTTTTTCCCGCAAATAACTCGGCATGTTCTCCCGCAGATCGCGCAGATTTACGCGGGCAATACTCGGCCTGGTCTCCCGCAGATCGCGCAGATTTACGTGCGCATACTCGGCCTGGTCTCCCGCAGATCGCGCAGATTTACGTGCGCATACTCGGCGGGGTCTCCCGCAGATCGCGCAGATTTACGTGCGCATACTCGGCGGGGTCTCCCGCAGATCGCGCAGATTTACGCGGGCAAT
>Ga0193731_1000468_pt1 | contig 13248 bp, 17 predicted proteins | sample U1a2metaG_FD_144920 | JGI IMG/M metagenome (GOLD analysis project Ga0193731, IMG submission 144920) | Soil microbial communities from a riparian zone of the East river system, Colorado, United States - U1a2 | ecosystem: Environmental > Terrestrial > Soil > Riparian zone | place: USA: East River...
AAGTACGCGCGCCGCAACAAGATGCACTACATCGACAAGCTCCTCAACGAGCTTGAGATGCTGAACCTGGCCGACCAGCGGAATATGCCACCTGTCCTGTCAGTAGCCATCAACAAGGTCATCGAGGAGTCGCCCGAGGTGACAGTTCTGGCGCAGGCCAAACCCGCTTCCGTGATGGAGGCGATGGACGCCCTGTACGAGATCCAGGACAGCCTGATGTACAACCAGATCGAGGACGAGTAGGCCTCGTAACCTGCTTCGGCTTAGAAACAAAGGCCGGTCTCCACGGAGACCGGCTTTTCTTATGCCCTCAACAACCTTGGCGTCGAGCCTGGGCGGCCTCGGCCTCGGCCCAGTTGAACGCGGCGATAGGGGTTTGATACTGTCGCGGACCGGCGCATACGGCGGCGGTCACGTCCTGCTGGAAATGAGCGTCGATTCGCGACCGGGATGCAATCAAGGTCGGCACGGCATCCGCTGACAGCTCAGCCAGATACTGGGGGTCCAGCTTGCCAGTCGACGCGGCTCGATCGACGTTGAACTGCGCCACCACCGCTTCTGGATTCGCGAAGTTGAGGACCATCAACAGGGCCAGGGCAGTGAGCGATGTCGCGCCCACGAACCAGCGCCGCCTCCGATACAGGCCGCCGAGATCTGCCGCGAGCAGAAGAAAAACGACAGCGATCCAGCCGGCAAAGATGTGGCTGTACAGGCGAAGCATCGTGAATCCGTAGGCGCTCTCGTAGAGGCTGAGACGCAGTGACGCCACAATGACGATGAGCAGCGTCAGCGCGATCGCCGTCTCTGCCAGAACGATGAAGGCGCGTTTGCTCGCAGGCTCGCTCAGGGCGGTGATGCGGCTGAACAGCACGAGCAAGACCAGCGTGATCCCAGCCACCCACAGGAGCTGAAAGAACCCCGAACGGGCATAGTCGGAATACGTCGTGCCCGCGGCACGCAGCGTCTCGCCGGCTGCGCCGGCTGCTGCAATCGCCTGCGCGATCGCGAAGGCCGCGAAAATCGCATCCAGCACCGCCAGCACAACCAGGCCCTCGACAGCGCCCAGTCTCCATCTCGGCCCGTCCACGCGGTCAATCGGCTCAGCACGAAGAAGACATCCGCCAGCAGCTGCCCGAAATCGAGGTGGAAGTTGAGGAACGAAGCAAAGACTGGGTCTGCTGAGGCGAGCAGGCCCGCCAACAGGACTGCAACAGGCGTGGCGATCAGAAGTCCTCGAGCAACGGGCGCGGCCCCTGCAAACGACGTGCGCCGTCTGGTGACGGGCCTCGTCGCCCAGACTCCGCCGGCGACCCAGTTGAGCATCTCGTGAAATGCGCGGGCGGCTGCTTCGGCCATCCCAGTGTTCATCAGCGAGCCGCGACGGGCAAAGGACGCGGCAGAGGCCAGTAGGATGAGCCCTGCTGCGAGGTCCGGCCAGAGCAGCCATGGGCTGGCACGTAAGCTCAACCAGGTTCCGAAGATCGCCGCCGCGCCGGCCAGGAGTCGTGCGTCGAGGCGCTTCATGCGGGCGATGAAGACAAGGGCCAGAGCCATGCACGCAACTGCCAGCGACGCGCCCAGACCGAAGGCGCCAACTCGAAGCGCCTGGTCCGCCAGCAGGCCGACCAGCAAGACCGCCGCTATGACCCACCAGGTCGCCTCAACAGTGACCTTGAGGCTCGCCCACGCAGGCATGTAATGGGGTATCGCCACGGGAACCGGTGTCCACGTCGAACCGTCCCACCGCCATCTGCCGTCTGGTGACAACCGTCCGATAGTCGGAGCCGCGTCTTCGGACATCGAAGGGTTGAACAGTCGCGATGGGGTGAATGGTTACGGACAGCGATCGAAGAGGCGCCTAGGCCAATGTCGTGATAGTGCGGTCCGGCCAGACCACCCGAATCCTGAGGTTGCCGGCGTCCGCCAGGTAGAGTTCGCCAACCCTGCCGAAAGCGATTCCCTGCGGGTCGTTCAACTTGGCCTGTATGGCGGCTCCGCCGCCACGTGTGTAGCCGCGAATCCCGCCACGGCCTGCGACAGCGACCATCATGCCGCGTGCCGTGATCATGCGGACCGCGTGGTGATCCCGCTCGGAGAAATAGAGGCTGCCACCGGGCCCGACGGCAAGCCCCACGGGGGCGTAAAGGTTGGCACGAACGGCAGGTCGGCCATCGCCTGAGTAGCTGTGTTTTCCCGTACCCGCGATGGTTCGGATGATTCCCTTGGTGTCGACCTTGCGGATGCGGTCGTTGCCTGTGTCGGCGATGTAGACATTGCCGCGCGAATCGACAGCCACGCCCTCCGGGATCGAAAGCTGGGCAAGGACCGCGGGGCCGCCGTCGCCCGAGAACCCGAAGCCTCCAGTCCCGTGGCTCACCGTGCTGAGCGCGCCGCTCCCAGCAATCGTCGCGATCGTGCCCGCCCGGTTCACCTTGCGGACGCGGTGGTTGAGGGTATCTGCGATGTACAGGTTGCCGCGCGAATCGAAAGCGACGCCCGTCGGCGTGTTGAGTCGGGCGCTTGTCGCTCGGCCGCCGTCTCCAGAGAAACCCCGCACGCCCCTCCCGGCGATCGTGGTGATGGTGCCGTCTTTGGCGATTCTCCTGATCGCGTGGTTGCCGGAATCTGCGACATAAAGGTTCCCTGCCGCATCAACGGCGAGGCCACGGGGTCCTGTCAGCTGGGCCAGGGCGGCGGGTCCGCCGTCCCCCGAATAACCCTCGCCAAGGGACCCGGCGACCAGTTTCTCAACGCCTGAATCGAGGTCTCGGGCCCAGACCGCATTGGTCGGCACGTCTGCGATGTACAGGGTCGTCCCTCTCACAGCCACTCCTGCCGGTGCTCGGAAAACGGCTGCGGGGACTGGTGCCACCGCGGCGGGTACGGGCGAGCCTGTGCCTGGGGCCGGGAAGCTGTCCAGGTTGGTGACCAGCACAGGCACGGCTGGGTTGGAGACCGCGAGCTCCAGAAAAGCAGCGGCAGCGATCGCGACGAAAGGCAGGCAGGCAATCCTCCAGCTGGGGTTTACGGAGATGTAGCGACGTGGGCGCGCGACCATCACATGCCAACCCGGGCAAAGCCGAGATTGACGGGCCGAGGCAAGCTCGGTATACGGGTCCATGCTTGTGCCTGGGCCTTCGCGAGGTCCGCATCGAGCGGTCCCAGCGAGCGCCCATCGAACTCCTGTGGATCGCCTGAACGGACAACGAGTGCGCGGGCGTTGGACTCGCTGAGAACCCGCACCGATCCGTCAGCACGGAATGACGTTGCGATGCTGGTTGAGAGCCCGTGGCCCAGCTTCATCCAGGTCGTCCACGTCTTGCCCTCGCGAATCGTTGAGAGGAGCACGCCGGACGTTGTCAAAGCGAAGATCTGAACGCGTCGGTCCGACCTGAGCACGACAGCCACCGCGCCGGCGTTGCGCCCTCCGAACTGGGTCCAGGACGTCCAGCGGCCGGCCTTGGTCTGGGTCGCGACAAAGATCGATCCGTCGAGGACGACGTACGCCTCCAGCAAGCCGGCACCGTCACGCACGACCGCGGGGCGGGCGTCGAAAGAGGCCTCAAGGCCACCCGGCTTGCCAAGCGAGCGCCAGCCGGTCCACCTGCCGCCGCCGCGAGCCTGTCGATTGACAACGATGTTTCCATCCGTGGCGATTGCGAAGACCTGCAACGCGCCACTTGAGTCCCGCGCGGCGGTTGGATCCCCGACCACGTGGCTCGCAAATGGGGTGCGGTCCCATTTCGACCAACCGCCGCCGGCTCGGCTCTGCCGCGCTTCCCACAGGGTGCCCCCTGCTGCGCGGACAAATGCGTGAAAACGGCCGTCTGGACCGAGGCCGATGGCGGGCAACCCGACGAGCGTCGAACCCGCGGGACGCCCGAGCGAAACCCACGCCCGCCACCTCATGGTCGCGGGCGAGGCGCCCAGCTGCGACGATGTCCACAGAGCTCCATCCGCGCCGACGACGAAGGCGACGAGGTGGCCTCTGCCGTCGCCCGTTAGGACCGGCCCAGTCGCGAAGCCTCCGCGTGGGCCGCCGAGCAACGCAGTCCACGCGCCAGCCGAGTCCACCGACCAGACTCTTCCGTCCAGCATCGACCGTGCCAGGACGTGCATTTCGCCGGCAGCACTCTGGCCGGCGAAGGACTGTGATGCTCTAGACCGATCCAGGAATGCGAGGTAGGGCGTCGGGTCGATTGACTGATATTCACCGCCGCCGTGGGGCCGGGCGCCGAAATCGAGGTTCGGTATGTCGGCGACGCCGAGGTCGCCCACATAGCCGACCAGGGCGCCGATCTCGACTCGCTGGCCGCGCACCACGGTGGCGCGCGATAGATGACCAAGGAGAATGTCGTGGCCTTCGTCGAGCCAGATCTTCACGTAGTGCGGCCCGTAGTCGTGCGCTTCGCCGCCGCCGACTTCGACCACTGTGCCGGGCCATCCGGCATAGATAGGTGTTCCGTAGGGGAGGTCGATATCGATCCCCTCGTGCACGTGCGAAGAGGACTTGGGGCAGCTGAAGCGACTGTCGTATGGCTCGAGCTCTACAGCGGTGCATCCGTACCCGAGGATCACCTCGGTGTCGCCTGGCCACCACGGCGAGCTCTGGGCATTTGCCGTAAGGGGAGGCGCTGACGCAACAGAGGTCGCAAGCAAGATGGCGACTAAGCCTTTGAGCACCGTGGATCGCTCTGTCATCAAACAAGCCTCTCGTCGCTAGTAACGGTCGAGTCGCTGCACCGTTACTGTGATCAACGAGGTGAGTTTTCAGAGGTGAGGTTCGCGATCGGCAACGTGTTTTCGTGGCTGGTGACTGCCCTGTTCGGCGTGTTGTTTCTGGCGCTCGCCTTCGAGAGCTGGGCGCTCATAACGCACAACGAGCTGATCACCGATTACGTGAGGCCCACCGTCCACGCCTATCCGGGATGGGCCTTTGCCATCGCCGTCTCGATCGGCATCCTTCTCGGGCATTTCCTGTGGGGCCCTGCCAGAGGCAGAACCTCACCGCCTGACGCTCCAAGGTGAACCTGACCGCCGAGATCATCATCTCTCTGATTGCCACCGCCGGCGTGGGGATTGCGTTCCTATTGATGGTCGAGGAGTCGATCGCTTTGCGGATGGGCAGGGACCCGCTGAGCAATGGCGTGCGGGCGGCCGTCAGGCACTTCCCGCGCTTCACCTACGCGTTTGCCGTCGTGGTCGGAATGGTGCTGGGCCACCTCGTCTGGCCCTAGGTCGTCGGGCTCAGGCCCCGGCTTTCTTGTCGTCAAGGAATTCCTGGTATCGGCGGTACGCGTCCTGTTTTCGGCTGTCGACGATCTTCGTATAGCCCTGCAGCGTGTTCAGGTTCGCGTGACCCAATACCTCCTGCACCAGGCGGACGTCGCCACCGGTCACCTCTAGAAGGGTGGTGGCGGTCGTGTGCCGGGCGACGTGGGGGGACTTGAATGACCACGCCCCGAGCTGCTTTCGGATGCGCCTGACTATGAACCGCGCTCCCGCGGAGGTGAGCCTTCTGCCGCGGTCGTCCGCCACTGAGCGATCGAAGTTCACGAAAAGCGCCATCGACGCATCCTCCCGAGCCGCCAGGTAGTCCTCGAGCGCGGAGCGCGCATCGGTGGTCAGGTAGACGGCTCGCTGTTTCGAGCCCTTGCCAGTGACCACGAGGCGGTTGCCGCTGCGGGGGAAATCAGTGCGGTCCAACGCGAGGGCTTCGGAGATGCGGCATCCGGTGCTGATCAGGAAATGGACCATCGCTCGATCGCGCTTGTCGGACAGAGTTTCGGTTGGAAGCGCCGCAAGCAGGCGAACCAGCTCTTCGGGATCGATCGGCTTGGGCAGTCTCTGTTCGAGCTTGGGCAGGGTGATGCCGTTCGAGAGATCGCGATCGATGATGCCTTCCTTGGCCAGCCACTTCAGCCACGATCTGATGGCGACCAGCGCGCGCGCTCGTGACGCTGGGCTCTTGAGCCGCCCGGCGAGGTGGCGTTGATAAGCGCGAAGGTCTTCATGACGGAGCCCGTCGAGGGCGAGAGTGTGACCGTTTGCGGCGAGAAAGCCGATCAACTTTCGCAGCTCGGACTCATAGGCTCGGACCGTGTTCGGGCTGCGGTTCGCTTCGAGCTGAAGCCAGCCGAGATATTCCGAAGCGGCGGCCTGCAGGTCGAGATGCATGATCGAGGCCGCCTGCATGTTGCCATATCGGCTTCAAGGAGGGGGCTTCGGCATCGATCGCGTAGAGTGGGGCCAGGATATGACCAGGTCCCTGACTGCGCTCGGCGCACTCCTGTTGCTGGCCGCTTGCAGCCTCACCTCGCCAGGCGCGACCCCCGCGACGGCCGCCAGCGTTTCGGTTCAGTCGGGCGACCTTCCGGGCGGAATGGTGCGATGCGAATTGTCAGGGGATATCGATACGTACCTCAACAACATCAAGACCAAGGACCCGGCGACTTTCACGTCGACCAAGACCCAGTGGGATTCCGCCAAGGAAAAGGGCGCGACCGGCGCGCAGGTCGTCTTCTACACGGACAGCGCGGCCAACTGCGCCAGCGTTGAGTCGAAGGTCTCGAACATCAGCTCCGCGGCCTACAAGCTTGTTGTCAATTTCGTCATCCAGTTCAAAGATGAAGCCACAGCCGCCAGCGACTACGCCAACGAGAAGATATTTGGCATCGATCGCGCGACGCTGAAAGCGGACGGCGCTCCAGTCAAAGAGGGAGCCGCCACGGGCCTCGGCCCGAACTCAATAGTTCTCAGCGTTCCGATCGCGAACCAATCCTTCTATATCGCCGTGTGGCAAGGCAAGGCCTTCATGGTGATCCTCGGGATCATCAACCTCGACAGCGCGACAGGCCAAAAGGTTGCGGACGCGGAGAACAAGCGAATCCACTGATGAATTTGGTCAAATTGGGTCAAAAGGAGGGAGTCATGCCTCCCTCCCAAACTGGACGATTACAGGTTGCAGGTCGCCGAGTAGCTGGAGTTGTTCAGTCCAGTCAGCCCACCGCGAGCTGAGCCGAGCACGTCGTCACCGAAGAAGGGCGGCTGGCCCGCGGTGAAGTGCACTGAAGGGTCGCTGAATGCGCCGAACGCACCATGGCCTGCGTCACAGACGTTCGCAACCTGGTCCGGCGGGTTGTACCCGTTGCCAGCAGCGAATGCGACCGAACCGAAGCCGATGGTGGCCGTAGCCGCCATCGCGATACCGAAAAACAAACGCTTCATTAACCACTCCTCATCGCGCCTATCCAGTGGCGCGGGCCTGCCGATCCTGCAAACGTAGGTTCGGTCTCGTGCTCACGTGACCCTGACTCTGTAGGGTCGCCAAGCCCTCGACTGGATAGCTCTAAGCCCGGTCAGCGGGGCCTTCTGGAACCGCAACGCGACCGCCGATAGGCGAAATTTGCCTCGGCGTTTCTTGAGGGGTTACCAGGTCACAACAGAAGAGAGACTTCGACGGGTCCCGGAGTACCCAACTGATCTTTGCTGGAATGGGGCTGTCACGGGGGAAACTGCGAATTGGTGCAGCCTGGTGCGCCTGCAAGCCTATGGCGCACTACCTCACACATGCGCAAGCACACCGTCCAGCGGGCGAGGCACGTGGTTTAGATCCAGCGCGCCGACGAGCAAGGCCCCAGATTGGATCTTCCTGCCGCTGTGGGTGCCGAAGAAGCGCCGGAGCTGCTCTTCGGTGGCGCGTCCTCGCCAGGCACGCTGTTTCTGGAATGAGCGGAACAATCCAAGCTCACCCTGCGATTCGATGACCTGTTCTACGGCGGCGGCACCAAGGGAACGGATCAGCTCGTCCTCGAGGTCAGCGACGCAAACGTAGAAACCGAGTCGCTCCATGTCGGTGCCTGTGAGGTTGGAGCCGAGGCCCGCCCGCTCGAGACCACGTTGGAAATCGCCCTGCTCCGCGGCGTCGCACATGCCCGCCAGCCTCAGGTTCAACCCGCGAGGGCCGAACCGATCCAGGAAGCTGCCGATGTTCTTCGTACCCCCGATTGGAACAACTGAGATGCCTTCTACATCAAGGTTCCGACCACGGCGTCTGGCCAGAGCTTCGAGCGCGAGCTGGTCGCTGACCCCTTCGACCAATACGACCGAGCGCGTGCCGTAGCTCTTAGCAGTCTCGTTGTGAGTCATCTCTATGCCTAACGATGATCTCCTTCTCAACCAATGGTGGGCGTCGGTTACGTGTTGAAGCGGCGACCACGAAACCCTCATCGCGGCCGCGTGGAAGCATCGATTCGGGGCGCATTGAGCGTCTGAGTCCGAGCCGGCGAGAATTTTTTTGGACCCTGGAACGCCTGGCCACGGATATCCACCCATTGAATGTGAGGTCGCTCCGTCGCCGCCTTCGGGGTGTGTCGACTGGGCCATTTGAACTCGCAAAACCGCGCTTCGCGCCGGCGTGTAAAGAGACCGATGTATCGACTTTAGAAGTCTTAGTCACGTCCCCGCGCGCGCAGTTCTTCGCGAGAAACCCGAAGGCCTTGATGTACGTAGCAATCGTGGAGAAGTCTCTGGTAGACGTGGTGTTGGGACGATCGGGTTGCGATGGGGCATGCGGTATCGCACCAAAGAAATCGGCACCAAAAAAACAAAGGAGATGCGCATGCAAATGAGTTTTCTGGGAATGTCGTGGCGAGGTCCGCTCGCCGCGGTTGTAACGTCTGGGGCGCTGGCACTGGCAGCGCCCGCCGCCTTCGCGGCGAACAACGACCAGAACGGTCTGGTCAACGTCAACCTTCAGTCGATCGCGCTGGCAGTACCCGTTTCGGTCTCGGTTCCGGTGGGCATTGCGGCCAATGTCTGCGGGATAAACGCGGCGGTCCTGGCTGTGGCGGCACAGTCGGGAACCGCAGCCTGCACAGCGACCAGCAACTCGACCGGACTGAGCACAGCGATCGCTGACGCGATGACCGGCGCAGGTGGTGGAAACAACAACAACGACCAATCAGGGTTGGTCAACGTGAACGTACAGGGACTCGCGCTCGCCGTGCCGGTCTCGGTCGCCGTCCCGATCGGAGTGGCGGCCAACGTGTGCGGCCTGAATGCGTCGGTTCTCGCCGTCGCGAACCAGACAGGAGCCGCGTCATGTGATGCGACTTCAACTTCGAACGCCTTGAGCCGCGCTATCGCGTTAGCGTTGGCCTAGCTGTCAATCCCGCCGATTTCCAACGACGCCCCGGGGGGTGAGCGCGTGAGCTCACCCTCTTTTTTTCTTTTTGGATGAGCGAAGCTGTCAGGCAGGTCGATGCAAGATCAACTTGCTTCGTATTCAAAACGACGCGGGTGGTGCGCCTGGCAAGAATCGAACTTGCTGCCTCTTGCTCCGCAGGCAAGCGCTCTATCCGGTGAGCTACAGGCGCGAGCGGTTCAGTTTAGGCGAGCATCGATCGCAACAGTTGCTGCCTTGAACTGTGCTGCATTGAGGTTGGTGAGGACCAGCAACGATGCAAATACCGATCGCCGCCAGCACGCCAATCGAACAGAAGCACTGGCGTAGGTCCAGGAGCTCGCACTGAGGCCGGTGCCTGTGCCGCGCACCATCCCGGGCGCGACTTGATCGGGAGCGGGGGGCACGAAACCAAGGATTCCGGCCCCCCAAGCACGCTGCGCTTGGCCCTCATCGGCGAACACTGCAATAAAGCTCGCGGCGGCCCTGAACTTGGCAGTGACCCCGAGCTCGGCGGCGCAGGCCGATGGATCGGTGGCAAAAACTGAGATCGCTGCGTCGACGGCGCCCCTCGCGCGCAGCTCCTGCCATCCCTGCGTCATGCGGGCCGCAAGTGTCGGATCGCCTGCCTGTAGGTTCTTGAGGTAGCCGGCGATCGGTCCGGAGCCGGTGCACGCGTGGAGGTCGGTCGGGACCTCGCCAGGCTGAAGGACGGCGGCCGCGACAGTCGCATGCGGGGACGGGCTGGGCGACGGGTTTGCCGCAGGCGTGGTGTTGTTCTGGCAGGCGACCAGAAGCGAGCCCACGGCGAGGATGGCGATAAACCGGCTCACGGCGGGGGCAGTCTAGACTGGTGAGCCGGCGCGCGCCTGTAGCTCACCGGACAGAGCGTTCGGCTCCGGACCGAAAGGCAGCAGGTTCAATTCCTGCCAGGCGCACCAAAAATTCGCAAGCCGGCCATAGCATTCGTCGTCTTTAGTGGAGGAATCGCCGGTGATCAAGGAGCTTCGCACCCACACCACTCTTCCCGCGGCTGATCTGCAACGCGCCAAGAAGTTTTACACCGACAAGCTTGGGCTCAGCCCGGCCACTGAATCGGCAGGTGGGATCTTCTACGAGCTCGCGGGTGGAACCCGATTCATTCTTTACCCGACTCCCAACCCGACCCGGGGCGGCCACACACAGATCGGCTTTTCAACCAACGACATAAAGGCTGAGGTCGACGAGCTCCGCTCGCGCGGGGTCGTCTTTGAGGAGTACGACTTCCCCGGCCTGAAGACCATGAACGGCATCGCGCAGACAGGAGATGCACGAGCCGCTTGGTTCAAAGACAGCGAGGGCAACATGATCGGCATCGTCCAGCTGCCGCCTGGAGCCGAGCCAGGCACGTAGCCGCTTGAGTTGATCACGCGATGAGCCGAGGTGTAGAGGAAGTCAATCGGCGGATGCTTCGGGCCCGTGACGCGATGGATCGCGCGTATGCGGAGCCGCTTGACATTCCCGACCTGGCCCGGCTTGCTTGCGTCTCGGAAGCGCATTTCATCCGCACCTTTCGCGCCACGTTTGGCGAGACCCCGCACCGCTACCTCCAGCGGCGTCGGGTCGAGCGCGCGATGTTCCTGCTGCGAGAAACCGACCGGAGCGTGACCGATATTTGCCTCGATGTCGGGTTTGCGAGCCTCGGCACTTTCAGCCGGACGTTCCATGGAATCGTCCACGAAACACCAATTGAATATCGCCTTAACGCAAGCCCTCTTCCCGTCCCAACCTGCTTCTCGATGACCTGGACCAGACCGAGCAGTTTCGGAGAAGCGAGGACTTCAAACGGCACCTAGCATCGGTATCGACCCAAACCACTAAACAAGGAGAATCCCGATGTTCAACGCCATCAACATTTCGCACATTTTCGTCTTCGACCAGGAAGAGGCTCTCGACTTCTACGTCGGCAAGCTCGGGCTCGAGGTCAGCAACGACATGAATCTCGGCTTCATGCGCTGGCTGACAGTCAGAGTGCCGGGCGATCCCAACCGCGACGTCCTCCTGGAAGTCCCAGCCCCACCGGGAATGGACGAGAAGACTGCGGCTCAGGTCCGTGAGACGGTCAGCAAGGGTGGCAGCGGTTTCGCGCTTGGCCTCACCACTTCCGACTGCCGCAAAACCTACGAGACCCTGAAAGCTCGAGGCGTCGAGTTCAGCGAAGAGCCGACCGAACACCCCTACGGGATCGACTGCGGCTTGCGCGACCCTTTCGGCAACCACCTCCGCATCGTCCAGCTCGCGACGGCTCCCCAGCAGGTGCCCGCCCGCAAGAGCTGACAGTCGACACAGACCTCCTTCACGCCGGGCGGTTTTCAGCCGCTGACCTCGAGGCCAACCGCGCAGGGCGGATGACTTTGGGGCAGCGGCTGAAAGTGTTGCGGGGAACACTGGCGGTGCTCCTCCTATCGGGGATCGGCCTCGTGATCAGCATTGCCATCGGGCCAAGTCTGCTTGATGCGTTTCGGGAGGACATCATCCTGGGCGTCGCAGCGACTCTGTTCTTTCTAATGTGCCTGCTGACGGGCCTCGGCTGCGCGATCGCCGGCGGCGCCGACCTGCTCGATGTAGTTCTCGGCCGCGCGCGCTCAGCCGACGGCCCAATCAAGGTTCACACTGAAAAGCTCACCACCAACGCGCTCGCACGCCCCCTTCCGTCGTCGTACAGCTATCCAGGCCAATTCACCTATCACCTCGAGGTTGCCGACCACGGCTTCACCATCGGCAAGGCACTTTTCGACGCTCTCTCGGGAAGGGGTTCGCTTCGCGTCTACTACGCCGGTTACTCCGGCGAGCTGCTTAGCCTGGAGGTGCTGGAACCGACTCAAGCCGGCTGAGATCAGGCCTGGCCGCCGGGCTTCTCGCCCAGGTAGAGCGTCTGCTTGCCGAAGATGAGCCACGCCGGAGGGAAGGCAAGGTACGCGCGCACGAGCAGGGGATGCTGTGGCATGCGGCTCTTCGTCGTGTAGGGCAGGAACCGCGCAATCACCTTCCGGGTTCTGAACCCGGCCATGACCGCCGCCTCTGCAAGGCTTTTCTCGGTAAGGGCGGTCTGGTGATCGATGAAATCCCAGTACGAGCCGCCGATCAGGCGGATGTTGGGCTGCAGGATCAGCACTCGACCACCAGGTTTGAGGATCGAGAACGTAACCCGCAATTGCTGAAGCACAGCTTCGGTCGATGGCAGGTGCTCCAGGTAGTTGCTGAAGAAAGCCAGGTCGAAGTGGTCGTTCGGGAGGACCTCGGCCAGGTCGAGCCCGCTGGCCGGCACGAAGTGCACATCTTTCGGCAGGGAGGCGCTGATATCCCGAATGTCAGTCGCCCAGCGCTCACCGGCTCGGATGTTGCGGATGAAATAGCCCAGGTCGCAAGCGATGTCTACGACGCGGGCGCCGGGTTCGATATAGCGCTGCAGGAAGCGCCCCAGCTCACGCCAGATCGCTTCCTTGCCAAGCTGCTCCTCATGGCTGAAGCGCTGTTCATAGACCTCCTTAAGGACGATCGGAGGTAGCTTGCCGTCCACGCCACCCTGAGCCTGGTCGGGTTCGTCCTTCATTCGCTTGATCGGAGTGGCCACCGTTTGTCAACGATAGCGCCCGTGCAAGGGGTCGCCTTAGCGGTAAATCAGGTTCGCGCCGAAGCGGGAGAAGCCAAGGCGCTCGTAAATACGCGCAGCCTCCTCATTGGCGGCGTCGAGAAAGACGAAATCTCCGCCATTCGCGAAATGCCGCCTCATGAGCTCAGATGTGATCGCCGCAGCAATGCCGCGGCGTCTCAGATCCTTGTGCGTGACGACTCCGACGATCTCGGCGGCGCCCTTCAGCGAGTGCGAGACGCCGGTTCCGGCGGGCTCCCATTCCAGCCACGCCAGGAGGAAGACGCTGTTCGGACGACCGATATCGGCGCGAAGCTTGTCGACCGGTTGCGGCGGTCGGTCGATCTCACCGCCATCGGTCCAGCGGATGGTCTGAAAGGCCTCCAGCTCTGCCGGAGTCGCTGCCGACGAGAGCTGGGTGAGGTGCACCTCT
>Ga0193731_1000469_pt1 | contig 13246 bp, 9 predicted proteins | sample U1a2metaG_FD_144920 | JGI IMG/M metagenome (GOLD analysis project Ga0193731, IMG submission 144920) | Soil microbial communities from a riparian zone of the East river system, Colorado, United States - U1a2 | ecosystem: Environmental > Terrestrial > Soil > Riparian zone | place: USA: East River...
TAATATAATTGTTGGCGAAGTTGTAGAATTCCTGCTGACGTTTTGGAAAAAACCGGGCCGTGTAACTCATCTTATCGTTACTCATCAAAAGGCCATTCGATTCGGCGACGACATAAATATGATAGGTAATATTAGAAGGAAGCGTTGCTTGCTTGATCGTTTGTAACGAATTCAAAGTAATGGCCGTGCTCCCGCGTCGAACCAAATTCGGGTTACTGCCTCCCACCAGGGCATCGTTTTTCAATTGGGCCGAGGTCATGGCGCTTTGTGCACTATTATAGATAGCATAATAGAGCGTGCCGGTGGCATCCGTCTTCACAACAATATCCACCGAGGAAGCACCACTTAGAAGCTGGGGATAGCCTGTACTCCAGGACGGTTGCGCATACGTAGTGGTTGCCGTGAGGAGTAGCGCCAGGATAATTCCTGGATTTAAAATAGCGCGCAATTTCATTTGTCTATCTAAAGCAACGGGTGTATTTCTCATGGGTCTTTTTTCAGGATGCGTTTTGAATCAGAACTCTCGAGTTGACATCTTTAATCCCGGTTCAAATAAATTGCACCTTTATAAAGTTGTGGCTCAAAAATCAAACGGTTAGTTGCACATTCAATGCCAGCATAAAGCCGGTCGCCGGTGCGGATTTTTTTAAGGTTTATGTCTTTTGTGTGGATTCTTTTCCGCGATATGGAAATGGGAGTCTGCAGCACAAGTCAAACAAAAATTGTAATTTATGAGACTTTGACCCGTTCTGCCTATGAAAACGATTGTCCAAATTTCGCTGGATCTGACCAACCTTGATGAAGCGCTGGAAACTGCGGCCATGGCCATGCGCGCCGGTGTGGATTGGCTCGAGGCAGGCACGCCGTTTATCCTGGCGGAGGGTTTGAACGGCGTAAAGAAATTACGCGAACATTTTCCCGGTGTGCCCATTGTCGCCGACCTGAAAACCATGGACGGCGGTTACCTGGAAGCGGAGATGATGGCCAAAGCCGGGGCCACCCATGTGGTCGTGATGGCGCGCGCGCATGAAGAGACCATCAAATGTGTTGTCCGGGCTGGCCGGGATTTTGGAGCCAAGGTCATGGGGGATAATCTGGGTTGCCCCGATATGGTAGCTGCCGCAAAATGGCTGGAGGAATTAGGGTGCGATTTTGTCGTCCATCATATCGGTTACGATGAACGCCGGGGCATCGCCGCCATGGGCAAACGAATGCCCAGCCCGCTGGATCAACTTCGTGAAGTGGTCCGGTCCGTAAACATTCCGGTGCAGGCCGTCGGCGGATTGAGTCTGGAGCAAGCGATCCGTTGTCCTGACTATGGCGCACCCCTGGTGGTACTCGGTGCACCCCTGACAATTGACGCAGACGCCTTTAAAACTGCTAATGGCGATATTGAAAGTTCCCTCCGACTGATCTGCGACAAAGTACATTCCTATGGAGACATTCCAATCGGTAAAAACGCGAAAAAGTAAGATCCATTCTGTAAATTCCGCAAATTCTGATCCATTCTGTAAATTCTGATCCATTCTGCAAATTCTAAAATTCTGTAAATTCTGATAAAAATTCTGATGATGAAATCGATAGCCGTTGTCAACTTTGCTCCTGAAAAAGGTTCCGTCGAACTGCGGGAAGTCCCCTATCCTACTTTTGGTGAAGAGGATGTTCTTCTGGAGGTGGCCAATGTGGGAGTTTGTGGCAGTGATCTGCACCAATGGACAGCAGATCACAGCTGGCCGGTGAATTACCCGGTTGTGCTCGGTCACGAATTCGGCGGGAAGATAGTTGAAAAGGGAAAACGCGTCGCAGGCTGGAACGAAGGTGACCGGGTCGTGAGCGAGACCGCAGCCGTGATCGACCTGAACAATCCCATGTCGCGCAGGGGACTCTATAATTTAGACCCAACGCGAAAAGGTTTTGGTTACGGCGTCGATGGCGCGATGACGCGCTTCGTGCGCGTTCCCGCCCGATGCCTCCATCGCATACCCGACCAGCTTTCCTTCGAACAAGCTTGCCTCACCGAACCTTGCAGCGTGGCATTCAATGCCGTCGTTGAAAATTCACACCTGAAACCGGGAGACCGCGTGATCGTAATTGGTCCGGGTACCATTGGTATCTTATGCGCCGCCGTTGCAAGACTTTGTGGCGCGGAAGTCGCCATCCTGGGATTGGAGGCTGACAAACATCGCCTCGGGATTGCCAAACATTATGGGTGTGAAACCTTCACGGGAGATGCTTCAGAGTGGGCCAGGCAACGGGACGGATTGGGGGCCGATTGTGTGATTGATGCAGCAGGCCATAGCAGCACGTTAAAAATTGCAATGGACCTGGTTCGCCCTAAAGGACAGATCACAAAAGTAGGATGGGGTCCGCAACCTCTTGGGTTTTCGCTGGACCAGCTTGTACAAAAAAATGTAACGCTCCAGGGAACCTTTAGTCATAACTGGCCGGTATGGGAACGCGTAATAGATTTACTGGCTGGTGGCCAACTCGACGTGCGTCCCATTATCGGTGGTGTGTGGCCGGTTACACAATGGCAGGAGGCGTTTGAGAAAATGCATAAGGGGGAGGTGGTGAAGAGTGTATTGAAGCCTGTTTAGGTTGGATCTTGGTTTCAGGAATATTCAGGATAAATTCTTTAACCTAACGAATGCGATTACAAGGTAAAGTCATCATCATTACCGGGAGCACGACGGGAATAGGGAAAGCCATTGCCATCCGTTGTGTGGCCGAGGGGGCATCGGTTGTCCTTCATGGATTGGAACAACCGCTGGGTGAACAGGTGTTGGCACAGATCGGTAAGGACAAGGCAAGTCTGCTCATCGAAGACATCACTGCCGATGGCGCTCCGCAACGTCTCGTCGATCGTGCCGTCCAGGCATTTGGAAAATTGGATGCCGTTGTGAACAATGCAGGAATGGTAGTTTCCTCCAATATTCATACGACCGACCTGGGCTTCTTCAGGAAGGTGATAGAGGTGAATACAATAGCCCCCTTTGCACTGATCAAGGCCGCATTGCCTTTTCTCCGAAAAACACATGGCTGCATACTCAACATCGGTTCGGTAAACGCCTATAGCGGTGAACCCAACCTGCTGCCGTACAGTGTGTCGAAAGGAGCACTGATGACGATGACACGAAATCTGGGCGACACCTTACATCGCGAAGAGGGTATCCGTGTGAATCAAATTAATCCGGGTTGGGTGCTCACCGAAACGGAAGTCGTCCGGAAACATGAACAAGGTCTTCCAAAGGATTGGTATAAAGATCTGCCGGCAATGTATGCACCTTCAGGCAGGATCCTGGCGCCCGCCGAAATTGCAGCGGCAGCCATTTACTGGCTTGCTGATGAAAGCGGTCCGGTCAGCGGACAGGTTGTTGATCTCGAGCAGCATCCTTTTATTGGACGAAATCCGCCAAAGGGCTAGTCATTAGGCATTAGTTATTGGTCATTGGTAATTAGATAATTAGCGGGACAGTCTTTCGTTAACGTCCCCACCAATAACTAATAACCAATGACTAAACTAGTGACCAATGACTACGGACTTAACCTTAACCAAATCACATACCCATGCCCCGATTAGCTGCCTTTCCCAAAGCATTCATGCAAGCCCTTTGCAAAGACGGTACCATGCGTGTTGCGGAATGGATTGATTTGGCTGTACAACTGGATATTGACGGACTGGAGTGGTATGCGGGCTTCCTTGAAATGGCAGATGAAAAAAACTGGGCACACTTCAGAGGACTGGTTGAAGCGCACGGGAAAACGATTCCGATGATGTGTTGTTCTCCCGATTTCACTCATCCTGATAAGGAATTTCGCCAAAACGAAATCAACAAGCAGAAACGGTGGATCGAGATGACATACCGGCTGGGCGGATCGTATTGCCGTGTGCTTTCGGGACAACGAAGAAAGGAATTGTCCATAGAGGAAGGAGTCACGCTGGCGGCCGAATGCATTGAAGCTTGCTTGCCCTATGCCCGGCAGCATAATGTAACGCTCATTCTCGAAAATCATTACAAAGACGACTTCTGGGAATATCCGGAGTTTGCCCAAAAAGCCGATGTCTTTTGTATGCTGGTTGATCGCATTCAGGATCCCAACTTCGGGGTGAATTACGATCCAAGCAATACCTATCTCGCCGGCGAAGACCCTTTGGATCTATTAAAAAGAGTATCACACCGGGTCGTCACCATGCATGCAAGCGATCGTTTCCTGAAAGAAGGTACGCTGGAAGATCTCCGGCGCGAAGAAGGGGGCGCGACGGGATATGCGAAGCGGCTCAGCCACGGAGAGATCGGCAAAGGACTGAATGATTATGATGCCATCTTCACCGAATTAAAGCGCGTTGGATTCAATGGCTGGATCAGTATCGAGGACGGCGTGGAGGGAATGGATCAGTTGAGACGGAGTGTTTCGTTCCTGAGGAAAAAAATGGCGGAGTATTGGCTGTAGGGGCGGTGAAAAATTCTAAACCGCGGAGGCGCAGACCTGTCTGCCGAAGCCTTGGCGCAGGCAGAGACGCAAAGGAGGCGCTGAGAACAAAGAATCTTTAGCCAATTTTTTTTACCTCGTACTTTTTAGTCACCCCCGGCCGGCCTGCCCACCGAAGCTGTCTCAGCGTAGGCGGGGGATGAGGTGAACCGCACAAAAAATAACGATATTTATCATCACTACCGTGAAAACTTAATCTTCAATTCTATGCTTTTACCTAGATTGTTTTTCATTACGCTGCTGGCCGTAATGGCATGCAGCCCCAAACCAAAAAAAGATCATACGGAAGACGCAATAAAAAATACCGGCACCATAACCAAAACCTCGTTCGGGCATCTTCCGGATGGTCAGGAAGTTTTTCTGTACACGCTAACCAATAGCCATGGTTTGGAAATGAAGGTCACCAATTATGGAGGCCTCATCACGTCCATAAAAACGCCGGATAAGAATGGCGTATTGGAAGACATTGTTTTGGGTTACGATACCCTGGGCGGGTACCTGAAAGAGTCTCCTCTTTTCGGGGCTCTTGTTGGGCGATATGCCAACCGGATTGCAAAAGCAAGATTCAAATTGGAGGGAAAAGAGTACACCCTGGCGGCCAACAACGGCCCCAATTCGATTCACGGCGGTCGAAAAGGTTTCGACAAGGTAGTTTGGAACGCCGAAGAGGCGCTGTCGCCCGACGGACCATCGCTAACACTGACTTATTTAAGCAAGGACATGGAAGAAGGGTTTCCGGGCAACCTGAAGGTTCATGTAACGTATGCACTCACTAATAGCAACCAACTTAAAATTACCTATCAGGCGACCACAGATAAAACCACGATTGTTAATTTGACCCAACATTCCTACTTCAACTTAACTGGAAACGCCAAACGCGATATTCTCGACCATGACTTGATGATCCCGGCTGACTCTATTGTGGCCATTGATGAAATGCTCATCCCCACAGGTCAGCTTAGGCGAGTCGCCGGCACGCCCTTGGATTTTACAACACCTCATCGCATTGGAGAGCGGATTGACCACCCGGATGAACAGCTTAAATTGGGACGAGGATACGATCACTGCTTTGTGCTCCAACCTTCGGCCGATAGTCTAACGCTTGCCGCGACGTTATCTGAACCCGTGAGTGGCCGCACGGTCACCATTTTCACCTCATCACCAGGTGTTCAGGTCTATTCCGGGAATTTTTTATCGGGCTCCATTACAGGCAAAGGAGGCGTTGTCTATAAAAAACGCTTTGGTATCTGCTTTGAAACAGGAGCTTATCCTGACGCGCCCAACCACCGGGGGTTTCCTTCCACGATATTGAGACCGGGGGAAGTTTATAAGACTACCACGGTGTTCAGGTTCGCGGTACGATAGTTTAGAATTTAAGATTGGGAGTCCCCTTAATTTTAAATTTTGAATCCACTACCGTCGTAGATAAATAATGAAAGCCCGATCAGGTTCGGGCTGGCAAGCCGGTACGACCAACTCTTGCCGAACTCCCCAGGTCCGGAAGGCAGCAAGGTAGTCGGATGTAGGGGCGCGATGTTCGGTTTGCCATTTTCTCCTTCCCCGCCAATCCCGTAGGGATGATATATTGGTAACCAACCTACAGCCACGTCTTAAGTCCCATAGGGACGGCATATCGGGAACTCTCCGACGAGTGGATAAACCCGACAATTTCACTGTCTCGTCTCTACGAGACTCTCAACCTACCTCACACTATTTTCTACCGATATTTCGTCCCTACGGGACTCCACTTCATTATTCATTATTTCAACATTCGCACTCTGAATATTGAATGATAAATTCTGAAGTGATTGCGCACTCAAAACCTATCTTAAATTTTAAATCCATTGACCCGCTCTATCTTTCCAACCAAAAATATATAAGAAGAGGCTCCAATCATTCCAAGTCCCCCGACAAACACCAGCGCCGGTTCAAAGCTTCCGCCTTTGACCAGGAATCCGATCACGATGGGAACAACAATAGAAGCGAGGTTCCCCATAAAATTAAATACTCCGCCGGTAAGCCCGATCAAATGTTTGGGGGCCAACAAGGATACAAAAACCCATGAAATGGTAGCCATTCCGGATCCGAAAAAAGCCATTGACATAAAGAAAATAACAAACGCCGTATTGTCCGTGTAATTGGATCCAACGATGCATCCGGATAAAAGAAGTCCGAAAATAATGGGTGCTTTGCGCGCTACGCTCACCGACCGTCCCTTGCTGATCAAATAGTCCGATAGAAATCCGGATAAAAGCAAACCGGCGCATGCCCCCAAAAAAGGAATGGACGCCAGGTATCCCGACTTCAGAAAGTTTAGTCCGCGGTATTGTACCAGGTAGGTTGGAAACCAGGTCAGGAAAAACCAAAGGATACCGGTGATCGTAAATTGAGCGAGGTAAACTCCCCACAAGGTCCGGCTGGTCAGGATTTGCTTCCAATCATCCCATCGCCAGGCTGTCGATTTCTCCGGACTTTTTTTTCCACTCAGTACGCCGCCCCCTTTCTCAATGTAATCCAATTCAGCCTGATTGACGCGGGGATGTTCCAGCGGATCGCGGTAAAAAACATACCACATCACTCCCCACACCAAACCGATGATGCCCGTCACAATAAATAATCCTCTCCATCCGGTATAATACTGAAGGGTCACCAGGGCCGGAGTTAGAAATGCAAGACCGATGAACTGACCCGAAGTGTACATCGCAATGGCAGAGGCTCTTTCATGGTCGGGAAACCAACTGGTGACAATACGGTTGTTGGTGGGATAGGCCGGGGCTTCAAAGGCACCCGTTGCCAGACGAAACGAAAACAAGCTGGCGAACCCTCTCGCAAATCCCTGACACAAGGTTGCCAATGACCACATCACCAAACAGAATGCATACAACAAACGAGGGCCAATCCGGTCGGCAAATAATCCTCCCGGAATCTGCAATCCGGCATACGTCCACCCAAAAGCAGAAAAGATAAACCCTAACTGAACCGACGACAATTTCAGATCCCCCGCCAGCGCCGTGGCGGCAACAGAAAGATTGCTGCGATCGAGGTAGTTGATCACCACGTTCACAAAGATCAGCGCTAAGATTCCGTAGCGAATCCGGGTTCGGTGGGTGGGTTGAATTGATTCCATGCGTTCAATATCGAAATTTTTTCCCGCAGATCACGCAGATTTACGCAGAATGACTTGTGTGCGCCAGCGGCTGTGCCAAGCGAAATTATTCTACGAAAACCTGCGGAAAACCATTCCGCAGGAATGACTTGTGAAATTATTCTGCGTAAATCTGCGCGATCTGCGGGAAACCCTTGCGTGCGCCAGCGGCTGTGCCCATCGAAATTATTCTGCGTAAATCTGCGAGATCTGCGGGAAACCCTTTCGATGCTAGCGCGCTGTCCACCCCCCATCCACTGTCACCATTGAGCCAACCATATAACTCGCGGCTTCGCTGGCCAGGAAGATCGCAGCGCCCTGGATTTCCTGGAGCTTTGCCCAGCGGAGTAATGCCGTGGCGCCGATAATTGATTTTTTTACTTCTTCCGTATCGGCAATCGGAACATTCATCTCCGTTAAAAATGGTCCAGGGCAGATTGCATTGACATTGATATTGAACGGAGCCAGTTCCAGGGCAAGTGCCCGTGTCATCTGTACCACGGCGCCTTTACTGGACGTGTAGGGCGTACGGTTTGACAGTCCAACGAGTCCGAGGGTACTCGCCAGGTTGATAATTTTTCCGCTTCCTTTTTTTTTCATGTAAGGGGTTACGGCCCGGCAACAAAGCCAGGTGCCCGTCACATTGACCTGCATCACTTTGGTAAAATCTTCCGGAGTGAGTTCGTCGATCGGTCCGCGGATATTTATACCTGCAGAATTGATCAGAATGTCAATGCGGCCAAATGCGTCGAGTGCAGCATTCGCCATAGCTTCCGTTTCTTCTTTGTGACTGACGTCTGCAGAAAATGAGACTGCTTTCGTTCCAAAATCACGGCTTACTTCTTTGGCTGCCAGGATGCCTTCTTCCTTGTTCCGGTTTACCAACATCACGTTGGCTCCTGCCGAAGCAAGGCCGGCGGCCATCGCCAGCCCCAGGCCTTTGGATCCTCCTGTAATGATGGCGGCTTTTCCGGTGAGGTCGAATTGTTTGATGCCGGGAAGTGGTTCTTTGGTCATGGTAATAACTGATTGTTTATCTATTTGCAGTTGTGCGTTAATACCACGGCGAAATCGTCTGAACTATGATTCTTGTGATTTTGATGATTAAAATGATTCTTTTGCTGGTACATTCTATTTCAAGAAAATCATACCCATTATTAAAATCACAAGAATCACAGTTCAGACAATCTCACGATAGTCACAATCCTAAGTTCGCTCTTCCATAAGCCAGGCACTCAACAATATTCTGCTCCTCCATCGCCAGCCTGTCCTCCGCACTTAATTGGGAAACCCTTGGAAGACCATTCTTGAATTTCCGTTGCCGTACCATCCTGAGAGTCCGCGCAAGTTCATTCCCTGGTACCCCGCCGAACGTGGCCCAATACGCATCTTTTAAACAAGGTATTTCCAACGGGTCGCGCGTAATCATTTCAAGACTAAAGGTGACGTCAGCATTTTGTTTTCTGCACATCGCAATAATCCGGGGCAAGTCAAGAATTCCCGTACCCAACGGAACTTCTGACAGGAGAAACCCATCGGCATATTCTTCGACACCCATGTCTTTCACGTGCGTACTGAACAGGTAGGGCAGTAACGTTTGGACGACTTCCATCGGGTCTTCCAGTAAGGCAATGCTGTTGCCGAAATCGAGGGTCACTCCTATCCATTCGCTTTGGACTTCCTTAACATCGCTACCAAACTCCCCGGCCAGCCAGTCCTTGTGATTTTCAACGGCTAACTTTACGCGATGCTTCCTCAGTACCGGCTCCGCCAATTGAAATGAAGTCACCGCATTCTTTTGTGCCTGCTCAAAATCCTTACTCGAGTGAAGTATTTCATACCGTCTTCCGGCCGAAGCAACCGTTCTCACCACCCGGGCTCCCGCTTCCTTTGCATTGATAATTTCCTGCTCAAACCGCGAAACATCTTCTGCTTTCCCGGGCAACCCAATCGAGCCTTCCAGATACAAGCCCAGCTTCTCCCGCCGGTCGCGAACCTTTTTTGCAAAATCTTCGGTCCATTTACTTACTCCAACCTGGAGTCCGCCTGCACCGAGTTCATGACAATGCTCCAGCAAGTCAATAGCATTTGTAAATGCCGGGTATTTTTTACTCTCTGTTTTTGAATTCCATCGGCTCCAATATGAGTGGACAACCACCCCCATCCGCGTTTCGTTGAAGGGAGAGTGACCGAACGGGAATGATAACGCCAGTGCCGCCGCGGAAGCCCTTTGTAAAAACTTCCTCCGGTCAATCCGATCTTGATCCAATGTCAGATTACTCTTTTTGTCCTCCATAGCTTCTATTTCAATCTTGCATTGCATTGATCCCTCCCTCATACTTAACCCCTACTAAAATCTTTGCCTACTGCCTACTGCCAATTGCCTACTGCCTACTGTCCCACCGGAACCTTCACCTCCAGCATATGCCTGTTCAACTCCCCTGCCGTCCACGGCATCACACGTCCTTGCGTCGTGTGCCGTGTGGTGCCCACCGTACGGTTACTCATCGCGCCGGCATGGTTGCCCCATTCATTCCGAATATACGTCAAAACCGCTGTAATGGAAGCGTCCCCCATAGTCGAGTGAGGGGGCATAACGGGAAGTATTTCCGGAACATCATACGTCTTTCCACCCACTTCCAGGGGTCCTTCGATTCCATGTAATAAGATAAGGGCCAAACGTTTTTCATCGCCGGTTACCCATTCCGATGCAATCAAGGGAGGGCCAAACCGTTTCAGCCCTGCGCCATCCGTACCGTGACATCCGGAACACGTTGTGAGATAATGCTGTCTTCCCAAAACAAATTGTTTTTGTTCCGCTTCGCTTAACAGACTTTTCGTTTGCGTGCTGTCCACTACGGGAACATGTCCGGGCCATTCAAACAGGGAGGACAATGTCCGGAGTTGCGATGGCTCCACCCGGTTATCCGGACGGAGAAGAATCTTAGGTGCCGCCTTCAGTACGATCGGCTTCCATTTGCCATTACCCCCTTGAATCAATACACCGTTGAGAACGGCTTTTTCCCTCCAACCAAAAGATTTTCTTTTCACATCGACCATCGACAACAAGGTCGACAGCGCTGTGGGGCTTCTCTTGCGAACGATGGAAGTAGTAAGCATCTCCAGGAAAATTTCTCTTGTGGGTTGATGGGTTTGAAATGAAGGTGATTTCCAAAGCGTCTTCAGGAAAGCGAGCTCCTGGTCCTGAAGGCTGCTGAGCACGGCGTCCCGGATCAACGCTGAAGAGTCATACCGATCAACAATCCCAGCCAACAGGCGATGGGATGCAGGAGGGTCGAGGACCGAAGCAGTAAGCGCAAGTTGAAGGACTTGTTCCATCGGTGCTTTTTCGAGCGCGTTAAAAAGAACAGGCCCGAGTTTCGCACGAACGTTTTTATCCGCTTTAGCGAAAGGTTCAAGCAATCGGATAGCCGTACTTCTGACAAGGGGGTTTCGATCCGGCACGATCCGGAAAAGGAGATCCGGCGTAAGAAGGTGCAGTCCCTCCAGCGTCCACAGGGCATGAAACCGTCCTAAAGGGTTGTCGCCCCGCAATGCCAATTCCGATAAGGCCTGCTGTATGCGTTTGTCATTTTGCTCTACCAGAAGGCGCTGTGCCATATCGCGACGCCATCCATCCGGGTTCGATAACTCACGAATCAATTCACCCGATGATGCTATTGAAAGTTTCCTCTGCTTCGGCGGTTTCGCATTCGCCGGAGCGATCCGCCAGATCCGCCCGCGGTTGATCGGCTTAACCAGTTTCCGTTTAAGGGTCTGCTCCCGCAGATAGGGGGTTACATATTTGCCGTGTTGAACAAGGCCTCTGTACATGTCGGCCACATACAGCGCACCATCGGGACCCGTTGCCAAAAACACGGGCCTGAATCGCTCATCAAAGGAAGCCAGGAATTCCCTGCCCGGATGGGGATCATGTGCAGTAAGCAGAAGTCCTTCTTCCTGAACAACATTGCGCTTGATCAGATTTCCGGAAGGTTCGCATACAAAAACATTTCCATAATATTCTTTGGGCAAGGTCGTTCCTCTGTAAAAAAAGGGAGCGCAGGCTGCCGTGAACTCGCGTAGACTGCCTTTATCATCCAATGTTCCCGGAATGTATCCGCGATTAACGGCCGGGTTTGAACGAATAGGATAAACCCTCCTGTCCAGGGTAAGACCATGATCGATCCCTGTCGTTGGCGTGTGGTTCTTATTCCGGGAAAGATAATTGGGTGGAACCAGGTCGGCATGAAGTTGCGACCAATTGTAATTGTAATACAATCGTCCTTTGTCATCGTGACAAATGCCCCATTGTCCGCGAAACTCCGTGCTATCCCGCTTCCATACACCGTCCATCAGGCGGTACCGAAAGCGCGACTTCGCATTGTAGTACCAGTTATCCATATTCCGCCAGAGTCCGTTGCCGGCATGTTCAATCAGCGGACCGCCGGCATACAAGGAGTCAATAAGCGTTTTGGAGTCCGCATGAAGGTCGCCGTCCAGATCCTGGGTCAGCCACAGGGCTTCATTCTCAGCAATCAAAGCCCCACCCGGGACGATAGCGATGGCGCGAGGCATGATCAGACTGTCTATATATATAGTGCTGACGTCCATTTGTCCGTCCCCATTCGTGTCTTCCAGCACCGATACACGTCCCACACGCTTATTCTCCCCATTACCATCAATATCGGGCATAAATCCGCGCATCTCCACAACCCAGAGCCTTCCATCTTCATCAAATGCAATTACTACGGGATCCTGAACCATCGGTTCGGCAGCGACTAATTGGATCGCTAACCCAGGCTCAAGCTGAAACGATGCTAACTCCGCTGCTGGAGTTTCGGCGGGAGAAGGACCCTCATCTTCTTTTTTTTGTTCGACCTTGCCGGTACAACTCAGAAGCACTAAAATAAAACCAGCGCTAAACCACGAACAGAATTTACAGAATTCGAATTGGGAGAATCGGGCGTATAAGCCAACTCTTCTCGACTTCTCACTCCTCGCCTTCTCGCTTCTCAACTCCTCGCTTCTCAAACCGTAGTGGGATCCGGGTGTGCCCAGGGTTGGCGATAGACTCGTTGAAGACGCCCGTTTTTGGATCATAGACCACAGGCCGCCCGGTTTTCATCGCTAAGTTGGCCAGTATGCAGCTCGCTGTAGAGATGTGTCCCTCCTCGATATCCGCCACGGGCCGGCCACCTTTTTCAATCGCCGCCAGGAAGTTGAGCATGTGCAATCGTGTTGCCGGAGCGGCATTCAATTCAATGTGATCTTCCGTAAGGTCTTCAGGATATTTCTCTTTTTCGTAGACAACATCTTTGTGGATCTTCGTGCCGCCCTCTCCTACCGGTGTAAAATCATATCGCATCGTACTCGCGCGCAACGTACCTTTATCACCGTACAGCGTAAACGACCAGGGGTAATCAGGATCAGCCGGGGTGCCCCATGTTCGATGCTGCCAAACGCAGTTCAATTCATCATATTCAAACACGGCGGACTGGGTGTCGGAGATGTTTGATTTGCCTTCCTTCTGGACAAAAATACCTCCCTCCGAAGAGATGCGATTGGGCCATCCCAGGTGCAACATCCAGCGTACCGTATCAAACATAT
>Ga0193731_1000472_pt1 | contig 13216 bp, 7 predicted proteins | sample U1a2metaG_FD_144920 | JGI IMG/M metagenome (GOLD analysis project Ga0193731, IMG submission 144920) | Soil microbial communities from a riparian zone of the East river system, Colorado, United States - U1a2 | ecosystem: Environmental > Terrestrial > Soil > Riparian zone | place: USA: East River...
TTTGTACTGGAACGATAATGAACTTTTCCAACTCCCGGTCTCCTACTACACCCCGCTGAGTGCATGGTGCAATAGCCCTGGCTATCCTACGGATCAGATTTTATTCAACAGAACCATTCCCGGCCGGTGCCTGGAATGTCATGGTACTTATTTTAAGAATGTAGAAGGGTTGAATAATGTCAAAGCGTTTGACAAACATCAAATACTGTATGGTGTGGATTGCGAACGATGTCATGGCCCCGCAGCAGACCATGTTACCTTTCAATCCAGTCACCCCCTGGAAAAAAAAACTAAATTTATTATCAATCCTGCCCGGTTGAGCCGGCAGCAGAAACTGGACAACTGTGCGCTTTGCCATTCCGGAATACGGGATATGACCCGGCCCTCCTTTTCCTTTGTCGTTGGCGATACATTGGATAACTATTCTGTGCCGGATTATAAATTGGACAGCGCGGCAAATCTCGATGTACACGGCAACCAATATGGCTTACTGACGGCCAGCAAATGTTTTAAAATGAGCAAAATGGATTGTTCATCCTGCCATAATGTTCATGTTAAAGAAACCAATAAGGTGGAATTATTTTCCCAGCGATGCACGACGTGTCATACTACGGCCAACCATAATTTTTGCACCCAGCCAGCCCTGCCCGGACTGAATCTCCGCAGCAATTGTATAGATTGTCATATGCCGGCGTTACCTTCGAACCAAATTTTTTTACAGGTGGCGGACAGATCAAAATCAACACCCGATTTAGTGCGCACGCACCGGGTGGGTATTTATAGGGAACAAATAAAACAGTATTTGGAAAAACCAAAAACTAATACCATTTCCAACTAAGTGATTATACCCAATTAGTTGGAAGTGGCACGACAAAAGTCCCAGAGGGACGAAATAGTGGTAGGCTTGAAATTATGAGGAATTCAAGTCCCGCTAGGGACGGCATATTGGTAGAAATTCAATACATACAAATTCAAGTCCCGCTAGGGACGAAATATAGAAGACTAAGATCGGCACCTGCACTTTTAACTAAACTAATACCAAAATCCCAGATCGGGCGCTGAGTCGATATTTCGTTCCTACGGAACTTTGCTGATCCGGTTGATTTATTTTCTACCAATATGTCGTTCCTACGGAACTCTATTCGAGGTTGGCTGGAGCATTATTCCAATTCTCTGAAAATATATCGCAAATCATAGTCCACGTCGAATTCTTCCAACAAATTCCTATATTCATCCAGGAAGGTGCGCTTTTGATGATGGGTCTCCTGATTTTGTATGTATGCTATAACATCGGAGATTTGTGACTTAGAGTATGAAAAAGCGCCAAAACCCTGTTGCCACTCAAACCGGCCTTTTACAAATCCACGTTCATTGATCCATTTTGATGAGTTTGCCTTGATAACTTGCAATAAATCAGAAAGGGATTGCGCTGGTTTCATGCCAAAGAAAACATGAACATGATCGGGCATTCCATTGGTTGCGAGTAACCGATGATCATTTTCACTAATGATGCCAGTGATATATTTAAATAATGCATCCTTCCAATTTTTTTGGATTATCCCTATCCTACTCTACGGGATTAAATAGCTTCCAACCTCACTTGAAATTAATTAATTTGGCTGCTATTCTACAAATATGAGGGTTTCCGCTATTGGGTAGTTTTTCTTTAATCGACAACGTATGTACAAAATCGTTATTCTGGTTTTCACCCTTTCCATTGCTTTTCGTAGTCAATCGCAAAACCATCCCCCCTCTATTATTAAGGAGTACAAAAAAATCTTCAAAACGTATGATTTCGGCGATCCCGACCCGATCGCACGGCTGGGGCCTATCTATCCCTATTATCGGTTTGACGGATATACCGACAACCCGGTAAATAAAGAGTGGAAGGTCGTTGAGCTTGAAAATGAATTTATCAAGGTGATGATCCTTCCTGAGATCGGCGGAAAAATCTGGGCCGCCTGGGAAAAAGCAACCGGCAAGCCGTTTATTTATTACAACCAGGTCGTCAAGTTCCGCGATGTGGCCATGCGCGGGCCGTGGACGAGCGGAGGCATTGAAGCCAACTATGGCATCATGGGCCACACTCCGAATTGCGCTACCCCGGTAGACTACCTGACGGAAAAAAAAGAGGACGGAAGTGTAAGCTGCATGATCGGCACGCTTGATCTCCTTACACAAACTTATTGGACGCTTGAAATCAATCTTCCCCGCGACAAAGCCTATTTCACGACACGGTCCTTTTGGTATAATTCGACGCCCCTCGAGCAACCGTACTATACCTGGATGAATGCCGGTATTAAGGCGGCAGGTAATCTTGAATTCATTTACCCGGGCAATCGCTACATCGGCCACGGCGGAGAATATGCGGATTGGAAAATGAATCGTGAGAACGGAAAAGACATTTCATTTTATGACGAAAATAATTTCGGTGGCTACAAATCGTATCATGTGTTTGGACGGTATACCGATTTCTTCGGTGCATACTGGCACCGCGAAGATTTTGGCATGGGCCGGTACGCAGCGCACGACGAAAAAGCGGGCAAGAAGATCTGGATCTGGGGCCTTTCCCGGCAGGGAATGATATGGGAGAAATTGCTATCCGACACGGACGGTCAATATGTCGAAGTACAATCAGGGCGGTTGTTTAATCAATCCGCAGAGGAAAGTACATTCACACCCTTCAAACACCGCGGGTTTGCTCCTGCCACCTCTGATTCCTGGACCGAATACTGGTTTCCCGTGAAAGACATAAAGGGGTTTGTCCAGGCTAATCCGTTCGGCGCTCTGAATATGCGAGTGGAAAAAGGCTATCTCAAGGTTAATTTTTCACCGTTACAGGATTTTAAAGATGAGATAAGAGTCGTTGATGGGGATCAACCCGTTTATTCAAAATCGGTCACGTTAAAAACATTAAAATCTTTTTCCGATTCGGTGATGTTCAAGGGAAATGCGGATAACCTTACGGTGACGATCGGCGATACTAAAATGAGGTATTCAACCGATCCGCAGGAAGGGTTGCTCCACCGTCCTGTCGATTCACCGGCGAACGTCGACTGGAATTCAGTCCAGGGATTATACATCCTGGGCAAAGAAAATATCCGTCAACGCCACTACCCTCAGGCAGAAGAAAAGTTAATCGCCGCGCTGGGAAAAGATCCGAATTACCTTCCGGCCCTTGCCGACTTGTCGATGTTGATGTACCGGAAAATGGAATACCCGGCGTCGCTTGAATACGCGCGGCATGCGTTGAGCATAGATACGTATGATCCTGCCGGAAATTTTTATTATGGGCTGGCCAATGCGCAACTGGGAAATACGTCCGACGCGAAAGATGGATTTGATATCGCTACCTTATCGGGGGAATACCGCGGTGCTGCCTACCTCGAGTTGAGTAAAATTTACTTCAGAGAAAATAATTATGCAAGAGCATCGCACTATGCCAACAAAAGCCTGAGCGTAAATTCGGACAATGTAGAGGCATACCAGATCATGGCTTTGATTGACCGGCTTTCTAATGAAAGGGAAAGGGCGCAGGCCACGCTGGAGAAATTAAAAACACTAAATCCCCTGAATCATTTCATCCGCTTTGAGGAATATCGCTGGAATAGTTCAGCAACCACCAAAAATCAGTTTACCTCCCTCATCCGGAATGAAATGCCACAGGAGAACTATCTCCAGTTGGCCGATTGGTACTTTTCTTTGGGATTGGTGAACGAAAGTGCTGAGGTGCTGAATTGTGCTCCGGTAAATGCAGAAGTGCTTTATTGGATGGCTTACCTGAGAAAGGGTGGAGAGGGGAGCAGGATGTCCACACCGATAGCGATCGGGGCAAACCTTGAGGTAAAGCAACTTATTGAAAAGGCAAATAATCTTTCTCATGCCCTGGTCTTTCCTTTTCGATCCAATTCGGCTGAAGTGCTGAAGTGGATCATCGGTCAAACTCCAAACTGGAAACCAAAATATTACCTGGCGTTGATCTATTGGAGCCGGGATGATCGATCCCGTGCGAAGGAGCTCTTCGCACAGTGCGGCGAACCGGACTTTGCGCCGTTCTATGCAAGCCGTGCCGCCTTGCTCAACAACGAGACCTATGCCGCCGATATCAGGAAAGCAGCTCAGCTTGATCCAAACCAGTGGCGGTATGGCAAATTGCTGATTCAGCATTTGATAGAAAAGAAAAATTACGGGGAAGCCCTCGCCACCGCGAAACAATACCATACCCGTTTTCCCCGGGACTTCCGTCTGAGCATGGTGTTGGCCAATACCTTGCTGCTCAATAACCAAATCAAAGCCTGCATTGAATTACTGGACCAAACTACCATCCTTCCTTCCGAAGGGGCCACCGATGGCCGGCGGCTTTATCACGAGGCATGGCTGATGCAGGCTGTGGACCAACTTCACTCCAAAAATTATAAAGGCGCTTTGATCTCAATCAACACGGCGCGGCGTTGGCCTGAATCCATGGGCTCGGGAAAACCTTATGATGAAGACATCGATGAGAGACTGGAAAATTATCTCGATGGAATTTGCTATGAGAAAACGAAAAATCCGGACCAGGCGAAGAAGAAATGGAACGAAATCATCTCTTTCAGGAAGGACGGGAATAATGTCAACACCCTGATCACGGCGTTGGCACTCAGGCAAACCAACCGGAATGAAGAAGGAGAAAAGTTACTTTCGGAATGGGTACAAAAGGAACCGGGCACCAAGTTGGCGCGCCGGTGCACCGAAGTCTACCACGGCACCAGGCCGGACGGCGATGTGGAAGGCGATACCAACTATCGCGTCATTCGGAAATTCCTCTTTCCCCAATGATTTAATTTATGTATTTCTTTGTGCCCGTCGTGGTTCTTCGTGTTCTTTGTGACCCTGTATTAGCAATCGCAAGAGTTCGCAATCGCAAGGTCACAAAGAACACAACGAAGTTGCATTGCAAAGTTATTTGAACCGTGAAATTCTAAAATCGTATGAAAAAACTAATTCCTTGTTTATTCCTATTTTTCCTGCTTCATGAAGTCCATGCCGTCGGTGACCGCACCGATTTTGAGAAACATTTCAAGCTCGTTCCTCAACCCCAAAAAATTGAGGTCTTTACCGGGAAAGGGATCCCCTACAATTTTCTCCAGGCGATTTTTTTGGATGGAGCCTTCCCCAGACCCGTCCTGTACGGAGCGTTAAAATCATTGCCGCTCGCAGACAAAGCTGGCCCGGGAGTTTTGGTACTGACGCTGGCGGAAAGCAGTGGTCTCCCCGATTCACAGGAAAGCTATAGCCTCGAGATCAGGGAGGATGGGGTAATCATTCATGCCAAAGGCCAGGCCGGGTTATTTTATGGCTGTCAGACGCTCCTGCAATTATTGGAGGATTCACGTGATCAGCAAATAACCATTCCCCTATGCCGGATCACAGACTACCCCGACATCCCTTACCGTGCGATTCATTTGGATCTGAAACATCATCTTGATGCCGGGCACTATTATTATGACATGATTGATCGGTTGGCCGGATTGAAAATAAATGCCATCATCGTGGAGTTTGAAGATAAGCTCCGATACCGGAAAGCTCCGCTCGTCGCGGCCAGCCATGCGATCACCGTGGAAGAATTTGCTGCCATCAGCCGGTATGCCAAAGACCGAAATGTTGAGATCAGCCCCCTTGTGCAGGGATTGGGCCATGCCTCTTTTATTCTAAAGCATCCCGAGTATAAAAAGTTAAGAGATAACCCGGCTTCGGACTGGTCATTTGATCCCCTGCTCCCCGAAACGTACGATCTGCAGTTCTCGCTGTATGAAGATGCCATCGCCGCTACACCCTATGGAAAATATTTGCATGTGGGAGGAGACGAAGTGGGCGATTTAGGTCAGTCGGTTCTATCAAAGAAATCGGGCTTGAAACCGATGCAGTTGCAGATGCAGTGGCTGAAGAAAGTTTGTGAATTTGCCCGGAGCCACGACCGCATTCCTATTTTTTGGGATGATATGGTCTTTAAGTTAGCAGGGCTTTATGAAACAACGTATGATTCGGGTATTCCATTGGCGAAAGTTGAGGAGTTATGGAAAGAAAAAAGTCACCTCCTGGACGAGAATAGTGCCCTCTTCCCAAAGGAATGTGTCTATATGCGGTGGAATTACGACACGCCTGACTTACCCGGCAATCATAAGGCGCTGGAATGGTATAAAACCCATCATCTGAAGGTAATGGCAGCCACTTCTGCACAGACGCAGTGGCCGATGCTTCCGCGCGATAAATCAAACTTTCAGCCAATAAAGGATTTTTGCAGGATAACGTCTGAAAATAAGCTCGATGGGATCTTGTGCACGGGATGGGATGATAGCTCACCTCATTTTGAAACCTATTGGCGTGGATTTTACAATTTTGCTTTTTTCAGCTGGCACCCTGAAGATGCCAGCGCCGATGACGTGCAGGCCAGGTTCCGCCAACGTTTTTATACCCCGGCCGTTAGTGATTCGTCCTTTGAATTTCAGAATTCGTTGGAAAAGGCTCTTGCGTTCTGGGAGACGGCCTTGATTGAAAAAGGGCATCGCACCAATTATCCCCGGCACATTGATCTGATCGGGTTGCCCGATCCGTCAAAACCGGGGCAATGGGCTAACCAGTACAGCAAGAGAATAGCCGGAGCCAAAGAGGCCGTATTGAATTATGAAGGTATAAAGAAGAAAATAGAGAAGTCGGAGAAATTGGCATTGCGCAATACGTATTCGTTAGCCCTGATGCGGGAGATCAATGAGTTGCAGATTTATCCTGCCAAGCTTTTGCTGCTTTTGGAAAAATATGACAAAACCCCTGAGTCAGGCAAGCCGGCCGTCCGACAGGAAATCAAAAAACAAGTTGATGATTTTAGTCGATTGCGACAACAGTATGAAACGGTTTTCACTCAAACGCGGATATTGACGAATCCGGATGATTACATGCTGGATGGAAATCAACACGCGCATTTGGCGAATGCCACGAATAGCAGCGATTGGATGTATGTTTTCGAACTCGCGATGAACAACAAGATTAATAATTGGGTATCAATTAGCGGTAATCGGTGATCGGTAATCGGTGATCGGTAATCGGTGATCGGTAATCGGTGATCGGTGGTTGAGTCTAATCGACAAGGTTCTTCACTACCGATTACTGATTACCGATTACCGGTCACCGATCACCCTCTCCCGGTCATACACTATCCTTCCAGCGATCATCGTCAACTCCACACGGATATTCTGGTCAAAAATTACGACATCGGCATCCATGCCCGCTGCCAGGGAACCCTTCTTGTTGGACACTTCCAGAATGCGTGCCGGAGTGCGGGTAATCATTCGGACTGCATCAACGAGGGGAACGTCTGCCATGGACACCATCGTTCTCACAAGCCGGTCGGCTGTGGCAACACTGCCGGCAAAGGAGGTCCGGTCCGGCATCTTAGCAACGCCGTCTTCGACAATAACTTTCAATCCGTTCTGAACATGCCCCAGCATACTTTCGCCCGGCGGCATTCCGGCGGCGCGCATCGCATCCGTGATTAACGCCGTTCTGTCGGCGCCTTTGATCTTATACACAAGTTTGAGCAGGGGCGCGGGAAGGTGAATGCCATCGGCAATAATTTCCACATCCATTTCATCAATGATAAAAGCGCTCTCGATTACTCCCGCATAACGGTACGCGTTTCGTCGCGTAACCCCCGACATGGCCGAATACAAATGAGTCGCCAGCGAGTATCCATTTTCAAATGCTTCCAATACTTCTTCGTAAATCGCATCGGTATGGGCGACGGCAGCGAGGACCCCCTTTGATCTCAAGTACCGTCCAAATTCTATCGCTCCCTTTAATTCCGGGGCAACGCTCCATCGCTTGATAAAGGGGGACCGGGACAATATCTCTTTGTATTCCGACGGATCAGGATCCCGTATGTAACGAGGGTCTTGCGCCCCGCGCTGGTTCATGGCAAAGTATGGACCTTCCATATGCATTCCGAGAAATTGGGCCCCCTGTGTATTTTTCCGGTTCGCTTCCTCATATGCAGATAAAGTTTGCAACAATTCCTCTTTGCTGCCGGATAAGGTAGTGGGCAACATCGCCGTCGTGCCGTATTGAGCATGCAGTTCCGCAATTTTCAGAAAGGCGGTTTCCGTGCCATCCATAAAATCATGACCTCCTCCTCCATGCACATGGATGTCAATAAAACCGGGAGCCACGTATTTTCCTTTTGCATCGATTTCGATGGCATCTCCGAAGTCGGCATTTCCCTCGCTTACAGCAGCAATGGTATTTCCAGTCACGAGAATACATCCATTGGGAATTATTCTGTAGGGTGTTATTATTTTGCCATTATAAATTTTTAATCGCTGCATAAATCCCGGGCTTTAAACCTTAAACCGAAAGAGTCCATCTTCTTATCCGATGGCCCTGAAATGCATAAAACATAAGATAAAGATAGCAGGGAAATAATACCCAGTATGCCTCCCGGACAGTCGAGGCATCGGCAACGTATCCATAGAAAAGGGGAACGATCGCATTGCCGCACAGGCCCATGATCATTACCGACGCGCCGAGTTTTGTAAATCTTCCCAACCCATCCAGCGCCAGGGGCCAGAGGCCGGCCCAAACCAATGAATTGGCTAAACCCAACAAGACGACAAACCAGATGGAAATATCCGCAGAATGGCCCAGAAAGGTAACTTGTCCTTTCGCGTAGATGATCAACAACGTCAGGCTGGCTCCCAATAGGGTACATACTCGCAACGCATTGACCTGACTGATCCATCGCGGGATACAAATAATCCCGAGTATATATCCGCATATAGTCGCAAACAGGGTGTAGGACGGAAATACTTTCGCTTCCAGCAAATTAATGTGCATGGAATTGGCATAGCCGATGATAGTATCAATGGCAATCACCTGAGTCCCTACATGAAGGAAGATACTGACTGCCCCCAGGATTAAATGCGGAAATTGAAATATGCTTTTTTTATCTGCGTTAGCGGTGGCCACTTCTGCGCTCTCCTGTTCGGTATTGATTTCAGGGAGTGGAGAATAACGAACCATCAGGCCCAATCCGAGTAACACAGTTCCTACACAGGAATAAGGAAAGATGACTCTTCTGATCAATTCATCCAGGGCTGTATTTTTCGCGGCTTCATTCATCGTGCCCAATTCTCTGAATAGATCCGTGTCGGTAGCCTTGAGTATCACTGCGGCGAACAAAAGCGGTGCAAGGATACCGGCCCCTTTATTACAAATGCCCATGACACTGATTCGCTGTGCTGCCCTTTCCTTTGGGCCAAGGACAGTTATGTAGGGGTTGGCTGCAGTTTGAAGTACGGCCAATCCGGCCCCGATCGTAAACAGACCCAATAAAAATACTTCATAGGTTCTTGTCAACGCCGCTGGGACAAAAATAAAAGCTCCGGTCGCCATCGCCCAAAATCCCACCATCATTCCCTTCTTGAATCCGAGTCTTTTTAATAGATAGGCCGATGGCAGAGACATGACAAAATAGGAAATATAGAACGCAAACGTAACGAGGTACGACTGGAAATTGCTAAGCTCACAGGCAATCTTGAAGTAAGGGATAAGAATGGCGTTCACCCAGGAGACAAATCCGAAAATAAAAAACAGAAGTCCGATGATGAGTATTGAAATAAACGATTTCCGATTGCTTAAAGAACTGACATCAATCGTCGCGACTGCAGTTTTACTCATATCTTTTACCACTTCGTTTTCAGAAACCGAACTTTGAACTTTAAACCAAAAACGTTAAACTATGAATTATTTTAGTAAATTATCAAACTATGACACCTTCCCCAACAAACCCAACAGGAGAACGGCTTCTTTCCCTTGACTTTTTGCGTGGATTGATCATGGTAACACTCATGACCGGGGAGACGGGGTTCTTCCAGAAATGGTATCACGCGGCCCCCGGTTCATTCACTCAGTTGCTTGCAAACCAGTTTGAACATTCCGTCTGGCGTGGCCTGCACTTTTGGGATGTCATACTTCCCGCCTTTATGTTGATCGCAGGAACGGCCATGGCCCTTTCTTATCACAAACAACAGCAACTGCTACATTATACATGGACACAATCCTTCTCAAAGGTACTAAAAAGAAGCTTTTGGCTGCTTTTCTGGGGTGTCTTAATTTATTCCGTCCGCGATCAGCACCTGAATTTTCAGCTTAGCAATGTGCTGACGCAACTGGCGTTCACCACCGTGATCGCTTTCCTTGTTATCCGGAAGCCAGTGTGGTGGCAGTTGACGGCGAGTTTCTTCTGCCTTCTCATCCCTGAATTGATGGCACGGTTCACCCACTTGCCTGATTTTGATCAGCCCTTTGTACAGAACCATAATTTTGGCGCTTTTATCAATCAAAGCTTGTTTATCAAACTGGATGATGCCCACAAGACAACCTTTATCAATTTTATTTCCAGCGGTGCCCATACCATCTGGGGACTTATGGCGGGACAATTGCTCTTGAGTAGCAAAAGTGCGAAAGTAAAATTTGCTTCTCTTGTTGGATTCGGTATCCTGATCCTGGTTGCCGGATTCGTGCTTGATGGGACCGGGGTTACGCCCATGCTCAAATGGATTTCAACCAGTTCATTTGTTCTGGCCACCGGCGGAATCACCCTTATTATTCTGGCGTTGTCCTATGAATGGATAGACGTACGCAAACATCAAAACAACCTGAAATTCTTTACCATTGTCGGGATGAATTCAATATTCATCTATCTCTTTTTTATTTTTATCGGCGATAAATGGCTCAACGGATACATGGATGTCCTGTGTGGTGGATTATTAAACCTGGCCGGTGTTCCTATCGAAGTCGGAACTACGATCAGTTGCCTCGTGGTTTTTGCGATAGAGTGGTACTTGTGTTATTTTCTGTACAGGAAGAAGTTGTTTTTCAAGCTTTGAGTCCTGTCGTAGGCATTTTACGTCCGCTTCTAATTTCGGGGCTGCTCCGCCGTTTTGCACGAACGATTGTCATGCTGTCCGTAATTTGTCCTGCTACCTCACCGGTCGGTCCATGCACTGTTCAGACGTTCTTCAGACGTTGTTCAGAGGCCCTTCAGAGGCCTTCAGAGGTTCTTCAGAGGTTGGTCAGAAGCTCTTCAGAAGTCTTCAGACGTTGCTCAGACGTTGACCATACCTTGAACAGACACGCTTCGCTCGCCGTTCGCTAATTCGACGTTCATCATTCACTTGTTTTACCGCCATCCCGGGCTTTTTTTTGGGATTCTCAATCGGGTGGTTTCTGAATCAAGTCGCCTGCCATTCATCGTGACAACTATGTATACCGAAAATAACTCTTTGATGAACAATTCACCAGGCCATGACCTATGCACTTTTTTGTAGCGCGTGCACTAACCCGAACGTCGTAAGTAGTCGGCCATTTTGAAAATTTTCGTTCCGTGAAATGCCTTCAATTCTAATAGGTCGTTGTCTCCGGTTAGTAAATAGTCGGCCTTGGAATCTTTTAATAAGGAAAGTATGAAGTTGTCAAAGGTTGGTGTCGATGACAATTCGGTCAACCTTTTTTACCATACCTTTTTCCGCGGACCAGTTCTACTTCTTTCGTGATTTCCCGCAACGATGGAGTGTCTTTATTCCTTCTCAGTCGATACAATAGATTCTGAAATGATTTCATCGGACTCTTATCCTGAATGTTGATAAGGTTTAAGTCGGCCAACTCCTTCAGGATCTTCTTTGCCTTTTTGTTAACAATCTCAATTCTAAGCGTTTCCATCATTCAAATATACGATTCTTAGTTCAAAATGTCTTATCCCGGATTTCCTGGGCATTCACTGCAACATTATTAGCCAATGTCAGCAAAAGGCAAACCTGAGACATTCGGATAAAATTGCTTTACCAAGATAAAAATAAACAAAAGAGGGCAAATGACTTATAGCTTCTTGGGTCGGCCCGTCAGTCAACTATTTCCAAGCAACCCAAGTCCGTGTCGTTGGTGAATTCAGCAATTTGATCAGCCTTCTCCCGGAGAAGCCTTTCAACATTTTTCGTGGCACAATTCCCCGATCTAATCCAAATTAGCTTCGGCGGCTGTCCCTCGGTTAGACTGAATTCATAAAAATCAGAGTCAAATGTCACGATCACGAAACCTTCTTTCTTTGCCAAGTCCCAGATGTCTCGATCTGATTTGTTTATTAGTCCGAGGTTGCTGACATGTTTAGTTCCCGGAAATTTGGGTTCAAGTTTCTTAACAAGTCGAAAGGAGATATTCTGATCCAGCAGCAGCTTCACGAAGCAAAGCGAATTCGATGTTCTCGGTCCGCCGCAAAAGAAAGGCAGGCGTTGATTTGTTCGTCAGTCAATTCAGGAAAATCCCCAATAATGTCCTGTTTCGTCATTCCATTAGCCAACCAGTTCAAGACATCATAAACGGCGATACGCGTCCCTTTAATGCATGGCCGTCCAAACCGCTTTTCCGGAACTATTTCGATGAATTGGTTATAGTTCATAAGCCAAATCTACTCAAATTTTTGATCAGGGCATGCCCCACACCTAATGGCTACTGCTCAAGACTAAGGACCATGGACTAGACTAGGGACTAAGGCCCCGGCACCAGTCGATATACCTTCCCATCCGGCTTCATGACCAAATACAGTTCCCCCTTCGCGTCCCTGCCGAATCGCATATCGGCCCGGTTATACTTGGCGAGTTCCACGAGGGTCGTTCGTGCTCCACCCATGGAAATGCCCCACTCTTTGATGGGCGCCTGACTTCCTAGTTTGATATCAGCCATTTCCACATAAAAAAGTCTGCCGGCATTGATGTCTCCAAAAACGAATTTCCCGGTCAACTGGGGAATCGACGTACCCGAATATTCAAAACCGCCCGACATGGCAATCCCTTCATCGTGATCAAACTGCGCGACCGGATAGCTAACATGGTAGATCGAATCATCCGCAGGAAGGGCGTAGACTACGTCAATGTTTCCACGAATAAGAAACGTTCCCTCGCGGATCGGCCAGCCGTGAAAATGACCGGGCTCGACGAGGTACAATGATTCAATATTGCGCTGGCCAATGTTGCCAACAAACATCTGCCCTGCCTTGCTCCAACTAATTTTATGCGGATTCCTGAATCCGGTAGCATACACTTCCCGCAGCCCTTTTCCCTTTTCGGTTTTGCTAAAAGGATTGTCAACGGGAATACCATATTTACCATTGTCGCTGTTCCGTCCCGATGGA
>Ga0193731_1000473_pt1 | contig 13197 bp, 9 predicted proteins | sample U1a2metaG_FD_144920 | JGI IMG/M metagenome (GOLD analysis project Ga0193731, IMG submission 144920) | Soil microbial communities from a riparian zone of the East river system, Colorado, United States - U1a2 | ecosystem: Environmental > Terrestrial > Soil > Riparian zone | place: USA: East River...
ATTTTTGAGTCAAGTACGCCAGACCTTCCTCCAGGTCCAGTGCCGTCGCAACGTCTTCCAGGGTCAGCCCCAGCTGAACCATGGCAAAGGCCACTTCCGGCTGTATCCCCACAATCACCGTTTCCGCGCCCCGCAGCCGAATCATGTGCGCGATCTCCCGCAGCGTCCGCGACGCAAACGAGTCCATCACGTCCATCGCTGTCACGTCCACGATCACGCCACGCGAGCGTAGCTTTACCACCTGTTGCACCAGACCTCGCCGCAAGTGTTCCAGGTCCGCGTCCGAGAGCGCCGCCTGAAAGGTGGCAATCAGGACCTCTCCCTGTTTCAGAATGGGGACTTCCACGTAGCCCTTCTTTCCTAAGGTTTAGCGGGTTTCCGCCAGTGTCACCACTTTGTATCCCAGCAGTCTTTCCGCCTGCTCGATGCCGCCTTGCAGGTCGCCCACCGTGTTCATCTTGCCCAGGTCCACGCCGATGGTCACCAGGGTCTGCGCAATCTCCGGCGAAAGGCCCGTGACAATGACCGTTGCGCCGAGCAGCCGCGAAGCTTCCACCGTCTGCACCAAGTGGTTCGCTACCGTCACGTCCATGGCCGCCACACCGGTGATATCGATCACCACGACTTTTGCGCGATTCGTGCGGATGCCACGCAGGAGTTGTTCCGTCAACTGCCGGGCGCGTTGTGGATCGATCACGCCGATGATCGGCAGAATCAGCAATCGTTCGCGAACCTGCAGCACCGGCGTGGAGAGCTCGCGGATCGCTTCCTGTTGCTGGCGGATGACGCGTTCGCGCTCCTGCACGAATCCTACTGCCACGGTGTTCGCAATGCGGTTCGCGGCAGGCTCGTACGCATCCAGGATGCGATTCAATTTCTTGAAATCCGTCTGGTACTTTGCGAAGAGGGACCGCGCCAGGACGTCGCGCAGCAGCAGAACGATTCCCACGACTTCGTGCGTCTCCACCCCTCGCGGAATGATGCGTTCCGACAGGTTGCGCGCGTAAGCTTGCAGCGCTTCGAAGGCTTCCGTCTCCAAAGCCTCCACGTAGCTGTCGTACACCGAAGTTGCTTCCGCGAAGATCTCTTCCTTGGTCATCGCCGTCAGCAGGCGTGTCTCCGTGATGCGCACCACCCATTCTTCGCGCAACTGCGTGCGGTTTTGCCGAAGGTGCGCCACGAGTTCGCGAAGAAGCTCTGACGGCGCTTCACTCCGCACTATTTCCACCCCTGGACCGCCCCTTGCCTCCGAGTCCTTTGAAGTGAACTCTCGTTTGGACATGAATCGATTCTCCTTGCGCTGAACGGCTTGAACTTTGTACAGACGGTTTGCTTGAGCCCCCTGCAGATTTGCAACAAGTACCATGACTTACCTGCCCCTTCAAGCAGGTGAACCCCTGCAACTGTCCTCAGGTAAATACCTGAGTTGCAACCCATGTTTCAGTGAGAATAACAGGCCTTCTGCTCACTGGCGGCAGAACCCAGCAGAAACATGCAAGACCATGGCAATTGAAATACGTAGCGCCACGGAGAGCTAACCGTATAGTCTGTAGGGGTTTATCTCTTGAGGAAGGAATCCCTCATTTCAAACCTCTGGGACTCCTCCGCACCGATTCTCCGCTGAAGCACGCAACAGTTTTAGTCCAGAGAACGAGGCCTCGCGCATCGGGTCTCGCATCCGGTTATCACCTGCGCCGATCACCCATTGTGCCGCCAATGCTTCGTTTCATCTGGCACATTTCCGTGGCCACGAGTAGCATTTTGCACATGCTCAGACTACTCTATGCCCTACTCAGTTTCTTCGCGGCAGCATACTCAGCCGATCTGCCCACCAGGAAATTTGTGAACCTGGCGGCAATCAAAACGATGGTCGCGGCCGCTGAAGCGGAAGCTAAAAAGCTGAATGTTGAAGTGACTATCTGCATCGTCGACGAAAGCGGCCATCTGCTTTTTCTGCAGAAAGCGGATGCCGCCCCGCTCAACACCGTCGAATTCGCCCAAAAGAAAGCGCGCCACGCTGCGCTCTACAAGAGTCCTTCGAAAGACGGCGCCGAGGCATTGAAAAAGGGCCATCTCGATGTCCTCGCTTTTCCGGACTTTTTCCCCAACCAGGGCGGACTGCCCATCCAGGTGGACGGCCAGACCATCGGTGGTATTGCTGCCAGTGGCGCCAAATCTGAGATTGACGAAGCCGTCGCACAAGCAGCGCTCGACGCTCTCTTCAAGAAGTAATCAAGACCAACTTTCATCCAGCGGGCCAGTGAAATGCTTCGCGGCAATGCACAGGAGCGCATGGGAAGGTGTTGCGTTTCTCGGGCTCGAAATAGAGCTTGCCCCCGGGGTACCGCGATGGACTGGGGACCGCTGGTGCCTTTCGGCTGACTCGCCGCGCTCGGTTAAGCGCTTTACAAACTCTCGCCTAAAACGTACAGTGGCGCGGCCTTCCCGCCGGGCAGGCATATCACAACAGTTCTATCGGAGAGGAGACTGGCGTGGTCAACAGTCTGAAACAAAGGTCGCTGCCCTTGGTAGCTCTGCTTTTCGCGTTGCTGACCACGGCCGGGACAGCTGCTGCTCAATCGAGCTACGACCTGCGCTCCCCTGACAACAGGATCGAAATCAGAATCCGCTCCGCCCAACACCTCCGCTACGACGTGCTCTTGAAAGGCCGCACTTTGCTGCAGGATTGCACTCTGTCTCTCGACATCAACCACAAGTCTCTGGGCGTAGACCCGAAAGTCCTCGCCGCAAAAAAACTCACTTACGACCAGACCGTTGAGCCTCCGGTGCGTCAGAAGTTTGCCCGAATTCGCGAAAACTACAATGAATTGCGCCTCGAAATGGAAGGCGGGTACGCCGTTGTCTTTCGCGCATACAACGAAGGCGCCGCCTACCGATTCGAAACGTCGCTTCCTCAGCAGCAGGTGAAAGTCTTCAGCGAAGAAGTTCAGTTCAATTTCTCCGGAGATTCCATCGTCTATTATCCGCAGGAAGACAGCATGTTTTCGCACAACGAGCGAAAGTATCTTCCGCAACATTTGCGCGAAATCGATCCGGCGTTCATCGCCACCATGCCTGCAGTTGCGGATGCCGGACAAGGCGCAAAACTCGCGATCGCCGAATCGGATGTGGAAGATTATCCGGGAATGTGGCTGCGCGGCACCGGAGGCTTCGGACTTGCCGGTACGTTCCCTCCTTACCCGCTAAAAGAAAAATTGCAGAAGGACCGCGATTTTAGAGTCGTTGAGGCAGCCGAGTACATCGCAGTTACTTCCGGCACGCGCACTTATCCCTGGCGGCTGGTGGGGATCGTTGAGAAGGACGGAGACCTGCTGACAAACCAGCTTGTGTGGTTGTTGGCGAAGCCGTCGCAATTGCAAGACACCTCGTGGATCAAGCCGGGCAAAGTCGCGTGGGACTGGTGGAACTACAACAATATTTACGATGTGGATTTCAAGGCGGGAATCAACACAGAGACCTATAAGTATTACATCGACTTTGCCGCGAAATATGGCCTCCAGTACATCATTTTGGACGAGGGCTGGTACAAACTTGGAAACGTTCTGGAAATCGTTCCCGAAATCAATATGCAGGATCTGACTGCGTACGCCAAAGAAAAAAACGTGGGAATCATTCTTTGGGTGGTCTGGAAGTCGCTCGACGATCAGCTGATCCCCGCTCTCGATCAATATGCGAAGTGGGGCATCAAGGGAATCAAAGTCGATTTCATGCAGCGGGACGATCAGCTGCTGATCAACTTCTACCACAAAGTCAGCCGCGAAGCCGCCAAGCGCAAAATGCTCGTCGATTTTCACGGCGGGCAGAAACAAATCACCATGACCCGCACATGGCCCAACATGATCAGTGGAGAAGGAGTTCGCGGGATGGAGTGGAGCAAATGGAGCGCCGACTCTGAACCAAAACACAACGTCACGCTTCCTTTTACAAGAATGTTCCTCGGCCCCATGGATTACACGCCTGGAGCAATGCGGAACGCCACCAGAACCACCTTTGCACCAATCCATCAGCAGCCGATGGCGCTGGGCACGCGCTGCCATCAGCTCGCTATGTACGTGGTATTCGAAAGCCCCCTGCAGATGCTCTCCGACAGCCCGTCGAATTACTTGCGCGAACCAGAGGTGATGGAATTTCTTGCTCCCGTTCCATCCGTCTGGGATGACACCAAAGTCCTTGATGGCCGCATCGCTGAATACGTTTTGGTGGCAAGAAGAAACGGCAACGACTGGTATGTGGGCGCGATGACCGATTGGACGGTGCGCGAACTCGAACTGGATTTCTCCTTCCTGCCCGAAGGCAATTTTTCGATGGAAGCTTATCAGGACGGAGTAAACGCCGACCGCATGGCCAGTGATTATAAGAAAGTGAAAATGCAGGTCAACAAATCCACGAAACTGAAAATTAAATTGGCGCCCGGCGGCGGCTGGGCGGCCCGCATCCATCCGTAACAAATCCCTGTTAAGCGCCAAGACGCGGAGCAAACACAGGAAGCCGCGCTCCGTACAGCCGCCAGAATGGCTCTCCTGCAAGAAGAGTGCTTCCTACTCGAATTGCTTTCTGAACTGGGCGAATTCTTGTCTCAGGTCCGCAATCTCCTTTTGAAAGCGGGCTGCGTCGTTGCGAAGTGCGGCGACTTCCTTCTCCAGGTGAGCAATCCGTTCTCCTTCGCCGGACCGAGGAGGGAGTTGCGGCTCCGCTATTGACTTGGCATCCCACTCCTCCAGGTCGCCGGACAAAAGATGTACGTAGCGGGCCTCCTTGGTCCCGGGCTGCCGGGGAAGAACCTTGACGAGCGGGGGCTCGCGCCTCATCAGGTGCTGCAGGCTGGATTGCACGGCGCCCAGGTCGTCGAAAGGATGCATGCGCTCGGCGCGGGTGCGAAGTTCGCCGGGCGTCTGCGGACCGCGCAGCAACAAGACGCAGAGGATGGCGACCTCGTGACGATAGAAGTTGAAGGCTTCCTGGAGGCGGTGCTCGTACTTGGTGACGCGGCTGTCCGCCGCGCTGACGTAGCGGACTAGAGATTGTCCATCCAGAGAATGCAAGGCCTGGCGGGCGGCCGCTTCGTCCAGGTTCATGATGGGATCGCGATTCGATTTCTGGTTGCAGGCGTTGACGAGGGCGTTCAACGAAAGCGGATAGTATTCGGGAGTGGTGATTTCTTTTTCGATGAGGGAACCCAGAACCCGGCATTCGACTTCGTTCAGGAGGATGTTCACAGGGTGGAATGATACAACGTTTGGGGACTGGTGACTGGAAGAGGCAGCGAGGCAAGGAAGTAAGGAGGTAATGAGACAAGGAATGAGGATAGCGCCGGGCGGCCGCCATCGAGAAATGCGATAAGCGAGCGTACCGTAAGTTGGAGTTTCGGCTTAGGAACGCGCACCAAGCTGTCGGAGCGGATGAACGAGAAGCGCGGGATTTCTCCTGAAAATGGCCGCGCTTGTCCAAGGCGTTCGGAGGCAGCGCCGAAACCTGGCTTTCACAGCAAGCGCTTTATGATCTTGCGCGGGTCCGCGCCGACCGCATCAAGCTCAGGCGGCTGGCACTGGTTTGGCCAGTTTCAAGGCTGGCCATTTGCGGAAGGATCGTTCCCAAGCGCTGTTCAACGATCGTATAAAGTCAAAAGGAAGTCACTCTGGCTGGGGCATGAGAACCTGGGGTAGACTGTGCTCGTAAAGATTCATCTGCGACCTGAGTTGGAACAAATGATCAAGCAGGGCATTCAGCGCGGGCCCTACCAAACCGTGGAGTTTGTGGGGCGCGCCATTTCCCTGCTTCACGAGCAAGAAGCCTGTCTGGCCGAGCATAGCACGGAGATCCGGTTAAAAATCGAGCGCGGCTACGCAGTCGCGCAACGCGGAGAATTGATCGATTCCGACCAGGTTCGCTCCTGGCTGGATGAAAGGAAACGTGCTTGGCTGGCAGAAAAGCCCAAGCAAGAGCAGTTATCAATGTTAATTTCAGATGGAACCCGTCACCTCAAGTTTGTTGTACTGCTCCTTGCCTTGAGTTTGGCCGGTTGCAGGCAAGACGAAGCCAAGACCGCTTCCGCCGGAGCCTTTGACGATATTTCAATTAGCGTTGAGAGGCTATCAGACATTCACGCGGCTACGCACATCTGTGAATTAGTAGCGGCGATAAGCTTGAAGAGTCCCGGCAGGTCTGAAGAGTGTTCTAGCAGGCCCGCAGCGATGGCCGAAGAGTTGGAGAACGAATTTCTGAATGCTTTCCAGAAAAACCCGGCTTGCAAAGGGATCACGCTACTTGTTGGAACTGACGACCCCGCAAGGCTTGCAACGCCTGAGGAACAGCAAAGATTGGCGCATGCAAAGTATCGCCTCTATTTCCATCTCACGGTTACGAAAGAAGGAGACGTGAACTGGGACAATTCGAACTGGCAACTAGAGCGTATCCTTGGCGACAGCAAGCCAGTACACGGATCGATGAGGAACCTGGAAAAAGAGACTACCGCCTTCTGCGCCGTTGTTCGGGGTGAGGGTGGTTCCGTCCGTTAGCTGTACTCGCCGGCGCATTCGTGAGGACTTCATCGTAGATGCGGAGTGGAGTTGAGGGAGCGATGAGAACAATCAAAGGACCGGGGATATTTCTGGCGCAGTTTGCCGGCGATGCGGCGCCGTTCAACAGTTTGAAGACCATCGCTTCGTGGGCCGCGGGGCTCGGCTATAAAGGGGTACAAATCCCGTGCTGGGATGGACGGCTGTTTGATTTGCAGCGAGCGGCAGAGAGCAAGACCTACTGCGACGAGATCCGCGGCACGCTGGCGGGCCACGGTCTAGCGGTCACCGAGCTTTCGACTCATCTTCAAGGCCAGTTGGTGGCCGTGCATCCCGCGTATGACGTGGCCTTCGATGGGTTCGCGCCGGAAAAGCTGAGGAGCAACCCGCGAGCGAGGCAAGCCTGGGCGGTTGAACAATTATTGCTTGCGGCGCGCGCGTCCGCCAATCTGGGACTTGCGGCGCATGTGACATTTTCAGGGGCGCTGGCGTGGCCGTATTTGTATCCGTGGCCGCAGAGACCGGCGGGTCTGATTGAAACTGCTTTTGAAGAGCTGGCGGCGCGTTGGCGTCCCATCCTGGATGCATTTGAAAAAGCAGGAGTAGATCTGTGCTACGAAATCCATCCCGGCGAAGATTTGCACGATGGCGTCACTTTCGAAATGTTTTTGGAGCGCTGCGGCGATCATCCGCGGTGCAACATGCTTTTTGACCCGAGTCATTTCGTGCTGCAGCAGCTTGATTATCTGGAGTTCATCGATCTGTATCACAGCCGGATTAAAATGTTTCACGTGAAGGATGCGGAATTTCGTCCGACGGGCCGGCAGGGCGTTTACGGGGGCTACCAGGCCTGGGTAAATCGAGCCGGAAGGTTTCGTTCGCCGGGTGATGGGCAAGTTGATTTCAGCGCCATATTTTCCAAGCTGACACAGTATGATTTTCCCGGATGGGCGGTGCTGGAATGGGAATGTTGCATCAAGAGCGGCGAGCAGGGGGCGGCGGAAGGTGCGCCGTTTATTCAGCGGCATATCATTCAGGCTGCGGGCAGCACTTTTGATGACTTCGCAAGTTCAGGTGCGGATCAACCGGCGAATCGGCGGATGTTAGGACTAGAGTAGCGTCCAGAAAATAACCTTGGATAGTCTCTGAGCTCTTTGGGCGAGCAGAAGAATACTTAACACAGAGCTCGCAGAGAGCGCCCCGGCCGGGTGGGGGCAGGCGCCGGACACAGAGCGGAAAGAGACGGCGCGTACTTTTTCGAAGTATTTACGGGACGCGACACTAGCTTGAAATGGGACGAGGATCATGACAGCAAATCCAAAAGGCACTGATGCAATAAACCGGCGTCTCCGGCTAGGTATGGTCGGCGGCGGACCGGGCGCTTTCATTGGAGCGGTTCACCGCATTGCGGCTCGGCTCGACGATCGTTTTGAGCTGGTTGCGGCGGCTTTGTCGTCGAATCCCGAGCGAAGCCGCGCCGGGGCTCTTGAACTGCATATCGCGCCGGAACGTGCTTACGGAAGTTTCGCGGAGATGGCCGTTGCGGAGGCGAAGAGGCCGGACCGCATTGACGCCGTCTCGATTGTCACGCCCAATCACCTTCATTTCGAGCCAGCGAAAGCGTTCTTGGAGGCCGGCATTCACGTTATTTGCGACAAGCCGCTGACCACAACGGTGGAAGATGCGCTGGCGCTGGCGCAGATCGTGCGGCGCAGCGGGCTGATTTTCGGCTTGACGCATAATTACACGGGTTATCCCCTGGTGCGGCAGGCTCGAGAGATGATTGAGGCGGGGGAACTTGGGCGAATTCGCGTCGTGCAGGTGGAGTACGCGCAGGACTGGCTGACCACGGCGGTCGAGAGGACTGGGCAGAAACAAGCCGTTTGGCGCACTGATCCAGCGCAGAGCGGACCCGCGGGTTCCCTTGGGGATATTGGAACGCACGCGTACAACATCGCGTGTTTTGTTACGGGACTGCGTTGCGATCAGGTGGCGGCCGACGTTTCCATCTTCGTGCCGGGGCGGCGGCTCGACGACAACGTGCAAGTGCTCTTGCGATTTGAGGGCGGCGCGCGAGGAATGTTGTGGGCGAGCCAGGTGGCTCCTGGAAACGAGAACAACCTGCGCTTGCGGGTTTATGGGGAGAAGGCGGGAATCGAGTGGGGGCAGGAAAATCCGAACTATCTGCGGTTCACTCCGTATGGGAAGCCACCGGTAACGATCAGCCGGGCCGGGGCTGGGGCAACGCCTTCGGTAAAGCAGGCAAGCCGCATCCCGTCCGGGCATCCCGAGGGATATCTGGAGGCGTTCGCGCAACTTTATGCGGATTTGGCCGAGCAGATCGTTGCACGGAACGCCCGGCGCGCTCCGATGCCCGCATCTCTGCTTGTGCCGAAAGTGGAGGACGGTGTAGAAGGAGTTCGTTTCATCTCGGGAGTCCTGGAATCTTCTCGCCAAAACTCGGCCTGGGTGAAGATACCGCCGTCCGAGCTGGGCGAGAAAACCAGGCCGGCCTGAAGTTCGGCCCTACTCAAATCGATGAGAGGGAGTGCGCCGCGCTTGTTCGAAGGTGGGACGTGGAATCCCATTTCCGGTCGATTTGTGGAGATTTCGGCAAGAGAATGCCCGCTAAACCATTGAAGCAAAATATACTTAGCGAAGGGAACCTGGGGCCGGAGAGTTGCGTTCTAGAAGGTGACCAATATTATGGATATCCAACGACCATCAAACGCTCGCGCCAAGAAGATCAGAAGGATCGTTTACGGCACCGCCGCGCTCCTCCTCGTGGGAGGGGTAACCTATGGACTCTCCAAGCTTCGGCCGGCCGCACCAAGTGTGGAGCGGGCCACGATTTGGCCGGACGAAGTGAAACGCGGGCCAATGCTGGTGGAAAGGCGTGGCTTGGGAACGCTGGTGCCCGAAGACATCCGGTGGATCGCTGCACAGACGGACTCGCGCATAGACCGGTGGGTGCTGCGCCCTGGGGCCATCGTCAAGCCAGATTCCATCATTATGGAACTGAGTGACCCAACGTTGCAGCGAGAGGCGCTTGACGCGGAATTCCAGCTCAAAGGGGCGGAAGCGGACTACGCAAACCTTAAGGTGCAAGTTGACAGCGATCTGATGAACCAAAAGGCAAACGAAGCCGCCGTGCGCAGTGATTTCGAGCAGGCCCACCTGCAACATGTCGTAGACGAAAAGCTATTCAAAGAGGGCATCGGGTCTGACCATATCAGGAATCTCTCCAGAGTCAGGGAAGAACAACTGGAGATTCGCGTGAAGCTGGAGGGTGAACGGACGAAAATCTCCGCGGATTCGGCGAAAGCGCGGCTGGCTGCGCAGCAGGCGAAAATCGATGAACAAAAAGCTCTCAATCAACTGAAAAAGAGCCAAGTGGAAGCGCTGCATGTTCGCGCGGGCATCAACGGTGTATTGCAACTGGTGCCAGTGGAAGTCGGCCAGCACGTGACGCCCGGCACAAACCTGGCACGGGTGGCTGATCCGAAGAAACTCAAAGCAGAAATCAAGATTGCGGAGACGCAAGCGAAAGATGTGTTGATTGGGCAAAAAGCGACGATTGACACGCGGAATGGCGTAGTGAACGGGCATGTTTCACGGATCGATCCGTCCGTCGTGAACGGCACCGTGACCGTGGACGTGACCATCACGGATCCCCTGCCGAACGGTGCGAGGCCGGATTTGAGCGTGGATGGAACTGTGGAGATCTCGAACATAAAGGACGTGCTCTACGTGGGACGCCCAGTGCACGGGCAGGAGAACAGTACTATCGGAATTTTTAAGATCATTGATGACGGATCGGAGGCGGTGCGCGTCAATGTTAAGTTGGGGCGAAGCTCGGTGAACACAGTCGAGATCCTGGATGGATTGAAGGTCGGGGACAAGGTGATCCTCTCCGACATGTCCGCCTGGGACGCCTTCGACCGGATCCGCCTGAAGTAACGGTGTGTCGCCTTTCGAGGCCAGTTCGGAATTAAGGATTCCCGATTTCCGCGCCCGGTAAGAAATCGCGACGGGCGCCCGCGGAGGATTGAAGATGCACATGCTCTTTGAGGACGTGCGGTACGGCCTGCGGATGCTGGCTAAGAATCCGGGATTTACGCTGATCGCGATCCTCACACTAGCGCTAGGCATCGGCGCGAATACGGCAATTTTTTCCCTTCTGAATCAAGTCCTGTTGCGCCGTTTGCCTGTGCGCAACCCCGGAGAGTTGGTAGTGCTGAAGTCGCCAGGACCGAAGCATGGACATGTGTGGAGCGATGGCGACGATTCGGAGGTTTTTTCCTACCCGCTGTACAAGGGGCTAGCAAAAAACACGGCTGTTTTTGATGGCGTGATGGCGCGCTATCAATTTTCCGCCGCCATTGCGAGCCACGGACAGACCGACCGTGGCTCCGGTGAACTGGTGACCGGGAATTATTTCGAGGTGCTGGGCGTGCGGCCGGCCCTCGGCCGAGTGCTGTCGGCTGCCGATGACGATGTCCAAGGCGCCCATCCCGTCCTGGTCCTGAGCCATGGCTATTGGACGCGGCATTTCGGCGGGGATGCCGGAGTGCTGAATCAGACGATTCTGGTGAACAACACGGAAATGACCATCGTCGGCGTTGCGCAAACAGGATTCAGCGGCGTCCAGGTGGGACAGACGCCGGACATTTTTGTGCCCATGACCATGAAAGGGCAGATGACGCCCATCCGCAATGGGTTGGACGACTGGAATGATTCGTTTTTGGCAGTGTTGGCGCGGCGGAAGCCGGGCGTTTCCATGGAGCAGGCGCAGGCAGGGATTAACGTGGATTACCCAGGGCTGCTTGAGCAGCAAGCTGCCACTCTAAAGCTGCGCGCAGACGGAAAAGACAAGAAGGAGTTTCTAAGCAAGAAGATACTGCTGTCTCCCGGAGCGCAGGGGAGGACGACGGTTCAGAGGGATTCGGGGCCGGCGCTGATGGCGCTGTTTGCCATGGTGGCGTTGGTGCTGCTGATTTCGTGCACCAACGTAGCGAATCTGCTGCTGGCAAAGGCCGCTGCACGGCAGCGCGAGTTTGCAATCCGTTCGGCCCTGGGAGCTACGCCCGGGCGGATGATAGGACAACTGCTGGTGGAAAGCTTCCTCTGCGCACTGGGCGGAGGGGTCCTGGGACTGATTTTGGGCGTCTGGATAATGAACATTTTGACGCAAGCCGTCGTTTCTGAAGCAGGGATACAAGGGATCACGGCGCAGGTGGATGGAGATGTATTGGGATTTGCGGCGGCAGCGACGGGGGTTTCGGCGCTGCTCTTCGGGCTGATCCCCGCGTGGCGCGCGACGCGAACTGGGGTTTCGCAGATGCTGAAGGATCAAGGATCAACGACATCCGCGGGGCCGGGGCACGTGCGATTCCGGAAGTACCTCGTTGCGGGACAGGTGGCGTTCACGCTGCTGTTGCTGACGGGCGGGGCGCTGTTTTCCCGGACGCTGTGGAATCTGCGGAAGCAAAACCTGGGATTGAGCACGGAGAACTTGATCACGTTTTCAATTGCGCCGCAGCTGAGCGGCTATGACGAGGCGAGAACGGTGGCCCTCGTCGACCAGTTGAGGGAACGGCTGGGGGGGCTTCCGGGGGTGCTCGGGGTGGGATCGTCGCAGATAGCGGTGCTGACCGGAACCGATATGGGCGGCAACATCACCGTGGAGGGCCGTCAAAACCTGGACACCGATGACCGGCACGTGAATTTTGACGCGGTGAGCCCGAATTATTTTTCGACCATGCGGATCCCTCTGCTTTCGGGACGCGAATTCAACGCCGGAGACACAACCACCGGCACGAGAGTGGCGATCATCAATGAAGCCATGGCCAAAGAGTTCTTTCCGAAGAGAAATCCGATCGGGGTGCACTTCGCGCTGGGCGGGGGAAATGACGTCAAGCCAAACATCGAGATCGTTGGTGTGGTGAGGAATGCAAAAGAGGGACACGTACGGGATGCGGAGCGGCCGTATTTTTATCAGCCGTATTCGCAATTCGGAAAACTCTACGGCATGAGTTTCTACGCTCGCAGCCAGCAAGACCCCCTGCTGATTGCGAATGCCATGCGGGAAACGGTGCGGGGAGCAGACGCCAATCTGCCGGTGTACGACCTGAAGACGGTCGAGCGCGTGGTGGACGAAGATCTATTTGCGGAGCGGGTGATCGCGGGGCTTTCAGCGGCATTTGGCGGGTTGGCGGCGTTGCTGGCGGCGCTCGGGATTTACGGAGTGCTGGCATACCTCGTCGTGCAGCGGACGCGGGAAATTGGAATTCGCGTGGCGCTGGGGGCAGGTAGCGGACACGTGAGAGGGCTGGTGTTCAAAGAAGTTGGGTCGATGGTGCTGGCGGGGGCGTTGGTGGGATTGCCATTGGCGTACGGGCTGGCGCGGCTGAGCGAGTCTCTGTTGTACGGGGTGCACGCGGGCGACGTTCCCGTGTATGCGGCATCGCTGGGGGTCATCTGCCTGGTAGCCTTTGCAGCGTGCTACATCCCATCGCGGCGAGCCACGCGGATCGATCCCATCGTGGCGCTGCGCTACGAATAAATCATGCCGCCTTCGGCGTCACAAGCGAACCATGAAAATATTCTCGAGAAGAGGTATCTTGGAGCACCGTCAAGTGGACGAAGGCCGACCTATTCT
>Ga0193731_1000474_pt1 | contig 13176 bp, 12 predicted proteins | sample U1a2metaG_FD_144920 | JGI IMG/M metagenome (GOLD analysis project Ga0193731, IMG submission 144920) | Soil microbial communities from a riparian zone of the East river system, Colorado, United States - U1a2 | ecosystem: Environmental > Terrestrial > Soil > Riparian zone | place: USA: East River...
CTTCGCGCGATCGGCATCGGAGGCCTGGTGTTCATCGCGGTGGTCGCAGTCACATTGATTTTTGTACAGTGGCGCGCTGCCCGGCGATGAAGATGCCCAGCCCTCCGATGATGAGCAGGGCCCCCAGCCCTCCGATCACATGCGCAGTGCCGATGGCGTCGGAGAGCGCTGCGGCGGCGAGCACTGGCAGCGCGGTGACTCCGTTGATGACCATATAGAGCAGAGCGAAGATCCTTCCGCGGATCTCATCTGAGGTGGTCTCCATCAGGTACGTGATCGCCGGGATCATGATCGCCCCGAACTCGATCCCAAGCAGCAGGCTGATCGCTGCTCCGGTGATCCTTGCGTGGACCCGAAGATCAGGTAGCTGGGTCATCGCCTGCGGCACCGCTGCCAGGGCGAGCAGAGTCAGGCCATTCGCGATCAGCGAGCCGATCAGCAATCGCGACCTGTCGATGTTGCGGACGAACTGCCCCAGCAGGATTGCGGCGAGGATGGCTCCTAAAGTCGCCGGACCGATGATGACGTAGCTGTCCTGGGGCGCGATCCCGATCACATTGCTCACATATGCCGGTGCGAGCGCGAAGAGCATGAACAGGACGAGAACCGCGATGCTTACCTGTCCGAAAGCGAGCATCAGGCCACGCGATGCGCGAAGGGCATCGAGGCCCTCCTTCAGATCGACCAGCATGATGTGGAACCGGTTCCGGCTCGCCGCCACCGGCGGCTCGGTGGTCCGCTCCAGCGGAGGAATGTCGGAAGCGAAGATGAAAACGCCACCCACGACCAGCAGCACCGCAGCCACCCAGTAGGGTGCGTACAGGTCGATGCGCGAAACGATTGGCGCAAGGGCAACGCCGACGACCAGCGTAAGGACCATTGTCAAAAGGGCCATCGAGTTGGCGGTGATGAGGGCTGAGCGCGGCAGGATGGTCGGAATCGTTGCCGCCTCCGCCGGACCGAAGAGCTGGCCCACTGCTGAGAAGATGAAAGTGATAACCAGCAAGTGGACGAAGTCTCCGCGCAGCTGCGGGATCAAGGCTGCAATCGGGATCAGCGCGACAGCGGCGGCGCGGCCGAAGTTGCACCACATCATGATCTGCTTGCGGTCCAGCCGGTCCGCGATCACTCCAGCAGGCGGCGCAAACAGCACTGCCGGCACCGTGTACGTCAGCAACGTGATCGCGACAGGCGTGCTGCCTCCCGAGACCTCGTAAGCGAGGATCATCAGCGAGAAGAGGAGGAACTTGTCAGCCAGCTGCGCCGCGAGCTGCGCGAACCAGATGTTCCTGAACGTGGTGACGCGCAGCACAGCTCGAAAGCCACCAGGACCTTCGACCTCGAACTTGAAAGGGGATGTCACCGCGCGAATCTTAGATAGACCTTCTCCCATTCGTCGAGGGTCAGCGTTTGGGCTCTTCGCTCCGGGTCGATGCCCGCCTCGCGCAGGCGTGAAGCCGCGGCTTCGCTGCCGATGCCGGCGATTCGGCCCAGCGCCCCGCCCAGCTGCTTGCGCCTGAACTGGAACACCGCCTCGACGAGGCGAAAGAAAGAATCCATGTCAGGCACGTCCACCGCAGGCTTGTCACGCACATCGAGCACCACGAGAGCCGAGTCGACACGCGGCTCGGGAGTGAACGCGGCAGCAGGGATGGTGAATGCGTATCGCGCTGTCGCGAAAACCTGCACTGCGACTGTGGCCAGGCTGGCTCCCGTCGTGGCCGTCCACCGCTCGGCGACCTCTTTCTGCACCACCAGCGATAGGCGGCGTGGCCGGGGCGGGCGGTCGAGGACCTTGCGGATCAGCGCCCCTGTGAGGTTGTAAGGGATGTTGCCCGCAATCAGCTCTCCACCCTCTGGATAGAGCTTGGCGAAGTCGACCTTCAGGATGTCGGCTTCCACCATTTCGACGCTGTCGCGACCCTCAATCACCTCGCGCAGCGCTGGAATCAGGCTGTGGTCGAGCTCGACCGCGATCACGCGGCGGTACCTGTCTGCGAGCGCGATGGTGAGAGTGCCTACGCCGGCGCCCACCTCTATGACTTCGTCATCGGGCGCGCCTTCCACCGCCTGGGCCACCGAGTCGCGTATGCGGCCGTCGACGAGGAAGTTCTGGCCCAGCCTCTTCTTCAGGTCGATCCTGTGCTTTCGCAGCAGTCGAGCCAGCTGGTCAGGGTCGGCCGGGTCGATCACTTCATCCTGCTGAACAGTGCCAGCGCGTTCCCACTTTCGAGATTCCCAAGGTCGTCGAGGTTGATGCCTCGAAGCTCGGCCACGAGCTCGGCGGTGTCGATGAGGTAGGCAGGCCGGTTCTGCACCCCCATGCGCTTGTGCGCATTGCCGTAAGGGGAGTCGGTCTCGAGCAGCAGCCGGTCGGCGGGACATTGCCTGACCACGTCGCGAAGCGCGTGCCGGCTCGGACGTGTGACCAGGCCCGCGAACGACAGGTAGAAACCGAGGTTGAGAAAACGCTGCGCCCAATCCCACTCCAGCGCGAAGTAGTGCATGACGCCGCGGAGCCCCGGGTGCTCGGCGATGATTTCCGCAATCTCAGCCGCAGCGCCACGATTGTGAATCGAGATCGGCAGGTCGGCGTCAACTGCCAATGCGCATAGCTCGTGCAGGCGCGAAACCTGCTCGGCCGGGGGCGGGACGCCCCCCTCCTCGAAGTCAAGCCCTACCTCGCCGACCGCGACCACGCGCGGATCGGCCATGAGGCTGCGCAGGTCATCGAGGTCTGGCGCCGACGGCTCGGTCGGGTGGTGGCCGACGCCTGCCCAAACCTCTTGATAATCGTGGGCCAGTGCGATCGCGGTGCGGCTGCGAGCCGCATCCACCCCCATCGTGACCATGCGGGTCACGCCGGCGTTCACCGCCTCTCCCACCACCTCCCGCGCCTCACCCAGCTCCTCCAGGTGGAGGTGGGTGTCTACGAAGATGCCGGCCCCTCCATTGCCTCGGACACGTCGTCAAGGCGCTTGAACAACGCTTGAGGCTGCGGCAGCGGGTGACCGGGTGCGAGCTTCGAGGCCAGCCAGCGGTTGGCGATCGGATAGTTTCCGGTCAGGACGTTGTGGACAGTCCCGTCCTCCGAGAATTCGCGCACCTCAGGCTGCGGTGCGATCACATCCGTGTAGCCGAGCATCTCGTGCAGTCGTTGGGCGGAAAAGGGCAGGAACGGGGTGAGCATCGTCTTCAGGTTGTCGACGCACCTGAGCGCCACGTACAGAACTGTCCCGGCTCGATTGCGATCGGTCTTGATCGTGTGCCACGGCTGTTCGGTACCGAGGTAGACGTTCACCCTCGCCGCCATGGACATGGCGTACTTCAAAGCCAGCTGGAACCGCGCCTGACCCAATTGAAGAGCTACGTGGTCGAGGGCGTCCTCAACCTCGCTGATAAGTCCCTGGTCTGTTGGTGTCAGCGGCCCTGGCTTGGGCACCGCGCCGAAATTGCGGTGGGCGTTGACAAGCGTGCGATGGACGAGGTTGCCCCATGTGGCAACCAGCTCGTCGTTGTTGCGGCGCACAAACTCGGCCCATGTGAAGTCGGAGTCCTGGTTCTCAGGCCCCGCGATCATCAGGTAGTAGCGCAAGGCGTCAGGGTCGTAGCGCTCCAGCACATCGCTCACGTAGATGACCTGGCCGCGGCTCGTCGAGAACTTCTTGCCGCCCATGTTGAGGTACTCGCTGGCAACGATCTCGTCAGGTAGGTGAAGGTCCCCGGCGCCCATCAGGATCGCCGGCCACAGCACCGTGTGGAACGTGATGTTGTCCTTCCCCATCACGTAGTAGTGCCACGCGTCGCGGTTCTCCCACCAATCCTTCCAGGAGTCGGGCTCGCCGCGCTGCTGCGACCACTCGATCGACGCCGAGAGGTAGCCGATCACGGCGTCGAACCAGACATAGATCTTCTTGTGGGGGTTTTCCTCCCAGCCCGGGAGAGGCACAGGCACTCCCCAATCGAGGTCGCGGGTGATCGCGCGGGGCTTGAGGTTGCGAACGAACTCGAGCGAGTACTTGCGCACGTTAGGGCGCCAGTCGTCGTGCTGCTCGATCCAGTCTTTCAGCTGCGCGCCGAAGGCGGGCAGGTCGAAGAAGAAGTGCTCAGTCTCCTTGAACTCGACCGGGGCATCGCTGCCGCGCTGGTGCGGGTTGATCAGGTCGATCGGGTCCAGCTGGTTGCCACAGTTGTCGCACTGATCGCCGCGCGCGTCGGGGAAGCCGCAGATCGGGCATTTGCCTTCGATGTATCGATCCGGCAGCGTCCGCCCGCTGACCGGGTCGAAAGCGCCCATCTGCGTCTTCTTGACCAGGTAGCCCTTCTCGTAAAGCTTGAGGAACAGGTCCTGCGTGACCTTGTAATGGTTGGCGGTCGTCGTGCGCGTGAAGATGTCGTAGGTCATCCCCAGGCGGCGCAGGTCCTCGACGATCAGGGCGCTGTTTTGGTCGACGAACTCCCTCGGCGGGATGCCCTGCTTGTCGGCCTCGTACGTGATCGGAGTGCCGTGCTCATCAGTACCACTCGCCATCAGCACGCGCGAACCGCGCAGCCGCTCGAAGCGCGCGAGCACGTCGGCGGGCACGGCAAAGCCCGCCACATGACCGATATGGCGAGGGCCGTTGGCATAAGGCCAGGCCGGCGCGACAAGGACAGTTCTGCGACTAGGCTCCACTGATCACAAGGGTAAACTCGCCGCGCGTTCGATCGCCCAGGGCCGAAATCACGTTGAGTGCGGTGCCGCGAACCACTTGCTCGTGCAGCTTCGTCAGCTCTCGTGCCACGGTGAGCTCGCGCTTGGGCATCATCTCAGCGATGATCGCAAGCGATTTCAAGACGCGATAGGGCGAGTCGAATGCGACAGCAGGACGTGGGTCGTCCGCAAGCGTCGCGAGCAAACGCTTCATCTCTCCTGGTTTGCGCGGCAGGTACCCAAGGAAGGTAAAGCCGGGGCCACCGTAGCCTGCGACCGAGAGCGCGGCGGTGACTGCGCTCGGGCCTGGGATCGGCACCACAGTGTGGCCTGCCGCCCAAGCCGCCTCGACCAGAGCCTGCCCGGGGTCCGACACGGTCGGCGTGCCCGCATCGCTCACCAGGGCGACATCGTTTTGGTCAAGAGCCGAGAGGACTCGGGGCAGGCCCCGGCGCTCCACCGGCGCGCGATAGCTGATCAGCGGTTTCTTGATGCCGTGGCGCGCAAGCAGCCGAGCCGTGACGCGCGTGTCCTCGGCCGCGATGGCTCCCACCTCGCCCAAAACGCGAACCGCCCGGGCAGTCGTGTCCTCGAGGTTGCCGATGGGAGTGCCGATCACGAAAAGCGTGCTCACGAGGGCTCCAGCCACTCTCCAACCTGGTCGGCGATCTCGTGGGCCGGGCCGACGAACCTCGAGGCCGGCGGCAGGACGTCAAGGAACGCCTTGCCGTAGTCCTTGCCGAGGATGCGGTTGTCGAGAATCACCACCGCCCCACGGTCGGTGGATCGGCGGATCAAACGCCCGAAGCCCTGTTTCAGCCTCAATGCCGCTTGCGGCAGCGCGAGCTGGGCGAAAGCGTCGCGAACCTGCTCAGCTCGCGCTGCGTATACCGGCTCACTCGGCACAGGAAAAGGCAGCCGGACCATGATCACGCAGCTGAGCCTCTCGCCTGGCACGTCGATGCCTTCCCAGAAGCTCGCAGTGCCCAGGAGCAGCGGCCGGTCAGCCTCCTCGAACGACTTGAGCAGGTGGCGCCGCTGGCCGTCGATCCCCTGCCCAAGAATGAGCACCTGGTCGAGGTCCACCCGATGCTTCAGGGCCGTATGGACGTCGCGCAGCTGTCGGTGCGAGGTGAAGAGAACAAGGGTGCGTCCGCCCACCCGCCGCGCCACTGCCGCCACCACTTCCTCGACCGCGCGATCGAAGTCCTCGTGCTCCGGCGCAGGCAGGTCGACCGGGAGGCACACGAGCGCCTGGTGCAGGAAGTCAAAGGGCGAAGGCAGGATGAGCTCCTCTGTATCGGGGCCCAATCCAACTCGTGAGCGAAAGTAGTCAAATGTCCCCCCGACGGCAAGGGTCGCAGAGGTGAACACCGTCGACCGTCGCTCCGTGTACACGCGCTCACGCAAAAGGGTGCCTACGTTGATGGGCGCCGCCCGCAGCACAAGATTGTCGGTGCGGGCGAAGAGCGTGAACCAGTAGACCCGGTTCGGATCGGGCGTCAGCAGGGCTTCATCGAGCAGCTCCCCCGCGGCGTGCAGCCGGCCGCGGATGATCTCGAGCTCCCTGACCCCCTGGTCGGGCTCGGTGCCCCCAAGCCAATCGCGCGCGCCGCTGACTGCTCGTCGCAGCGCTCCATCGAGAGCCGCCAGCGAGGTCGCAGCGTTCTCGCCTGCTATACCGACTGATTGCCAGCCTGGGTCGGCGCGTTGCTGTGGCGTCAAGCGGAGTGAGTCGTCACGGCGATCAACCTCATTCAGGCGGGCTCCCACCCACACCACCGCGAACTCGAACAGCTCGCGTACGCGCTGCGTCGCTGCCAGCGCCAGCGGCACAGCTTCAGCCAGCGCATCGCCCGAAGCGCCGAGATGTGGCTGCTTGCGAAGCTCGTCGAGCAAGCCGGTACCCCCAAGTCGCTCCAGCAACGCTCGCAGCCCGGGACCGTCGACCTCCTGGCGCAGGCCCCTCGTCGCCGCATCCTCCAGGTGATGGGCTTCGTCGATGACGAGGTGATCGAACGGCGGCAGGAGGCCTCCACCGATCTCCGCGTCGGCCAGCAGCAGTGCGTGGTTGATGACCACGAGGTCCGCGGCTTCGGCCTCTGCGCGTGCGCGGTGCACGTAGCAGTCCTCCTTCGTGCAGTGGATCCCAACGCAGTCGAGGGGATCGGACGCGATCCTCGCCCACATCACCTCTTCTCTACCGTGCAGCCTCAGCTCGGAGCGATCGCCGCTTTCAGTCGAGTGAAGCCAGATGAGGATCTTGAGCTTGAAGCGCAGCTCCTCGGAGTCGCGGCAAACCTCAGCCAGGTAACGGCGCCAACGGCGGAGGGATACGTAATTGGATCGCCCCTTGAGAAGGCAGGCGGTGAAGTCCCACGGCAGCCACTCACGCAACCCAGGGAGATCCTTGGTCATGAGCTGCTCCTGCAGCGTGTGGGTGTTGGTCGACACCACGATTCGCTCGTCATGGCGGACCGCTCGGGCAATCGAGGGCACGAGGTAGGCAAGGCTCTTGCCAGTGCCGGTGCCGGCCTCCACCACCAGCGACCCGCCGCGACCCTGGATCTGCGCGACGGCCAGCAGCATCTGCAGCTGAGGCTCGCGATGCTCGTAGCCCGGTAGGACACCCGCCAGCGGGCCCTCCGGCCCCAGCAGCGCGGCCACAAGGCCTGGGTCCTCCGGAGGCTGGCCCGCCGACTTACCGGTATGCGTCGAATGCGCGCGCGCAGCGGATGCCGGCACGGGATCGGGGTTCGGAGCCGTCAGCGACTCGGCGAAGAAGCGCGCCACCGGCCACTCGTAGGGCGCGACAAGCGCCAGCATCGACTCCTTCAAGCCATCGTCAAAGGCCGCAGCCTCTTCGCGCAGCCTTAGCAGGAGCTGGCGCGTGGCGTCCGCGTCGTCAAGGGCGCGATGAGGTCTCGGCTGTGAAAAGCCGAGCTCCACCGCGAGCAGCGGCAGGCTGTGGCTGGGCGCCGCGGGGAGCAGGATTCGCGCGACGTCGAGAGTGTCAAGGATCTCCTGGTTCGGGTCCCAGAGCCCGGCGGCGGTCAGAAAGTCGACGTCGAGGCGCGCGCCGTGCCCGACGGGCTGGCGGCCTCGCAGGAAATCGGATAGCTCCCGCAGGGCGATTTCTGCGCTGTGAGCGCCTCGAAGCTCGTCCTGCCTGATCCCCGTCAGGCGCAAGATCGCCTCGGGCACCGGCCGGCCGGGATCCACCAGGCGCTCCATCGTGGCGCTCACGTGATCGGGCGTGAAGGCGACTGCGCCGACCTCGATCACTCGGTCCCGGGCCGGGTCGAGACCGGTCGTCTCGAGGTCGAGAGCTGCGTATTCCGGCACCGCTAACACTCTAGTGGGGGTCGGATCGGAGCGCCTGTTGCTATATTTGCGCGCGATGCTGACCGGAGCGATCGAGGCACCCAAGCGAATCGAAGACCTGCACGTAAGGCGGGACCTTGTCGCCAGCCTCCTGCTGCGTACTCTCGCTTTCGCCGATCAGCTGAGCGGCGCCTCCCTCGAGACGCGACTCGGCCTTCCCTTTGAGACATTGCTCCCCCTTATCGAAGAGTTTCAGAAGACCCAGCTCATGGACACGCTGGGTTTCTCGAACGAACCGGCCGTCGAGGGCCGCCCAATCCCCGTGCGTATGAACTACACGGTATCCAGCGCCGGGCGGCAGCGCGCGGCTGAAATGTCGGCGGTGCAGACACGATATCTGGGGCCGTGTCCAGTCAACTTCGAGGACTACCTCTCGCTCGTGCGCTCGCAGGTGACTGGAAAAGCGAATGTCACCGACTCCGCGCTGAAGAAGGCGCTGGGCACGCTGGAGCTCGAGCAGCACGTCATCGACCAGATCGGCGGCGCCATGGTGTCGAGGGCGTCACTTTTCATCTTCGGCGCCCCCGGCAATGGCAAGAGCACCATCACCGAGCGCATGGCGCTTCTCATGGGCGCCCCTATCGAGATCCCTCACGCGGTATCGGTCGGCGACGAGATCATTCGCGTCATCGACCCCGTCTATCACAAGATCGCCGAGGGCGACCAGCCGATCGATCGGCGTCTCGTCAAGGTTGAGCGCCCGGTCGTGGTGGCCGGCGGCGAGCTCAAGCTGCAGCAGCTCGACCTCACATACGACCAGTCGAACCGCTATTACGAAGCGCCGCTCCAGTGGAAGGCGAACGCAGGAGTCTTCGTCATCGACGACTTCGGACGGCAGGAGGTGCCGCCGATGCGCCTTCTCAACCGCTTCATCGTGCCCATGGAAAAGAAGGTCGACTACCTCGACCTCTCCGCGTCTGGTCGAAAGATCGAGCTTCCCTTCCTCTGCCAGGTCGTCTTCTCCACCAACCTCTCGCCCACCGAGCTGGTTGACGAAGCCTTCCTTCGCCGCATGGCGTACAAGATCGGCGTCGGCAACCCCTCGCCTGAAGCGTTCGGCCGCATCCTCAGGTACGAGTGCGACAGGCAGGGTGTGAGCTTTGACGAAAAAGCCATCGGATACCTCTTGAACAACCTGTACGGCAAGAAGCCCCTTCGGGGTTCGCACCCTCGTGCGCTGATTGCCCGATTGGTGGACCTCGCCAACTACCGGCAGGAGTCGCCTCGCCTCACACCGCAGACGTTGAAAGAGGCGTTCGACGCCTGCTTCAACCCTGCCCTGGGCAGCCTCACCGAGGACGACTGGGCCCGACCCGCGATCAACTGATCGGCTGAGTCACCCCTGCCAGGCGCTTCCGAAGCGTTGGCAGGTCGCTGAAAGCCCCGCGCTGGTGCTCCGGGAGCAGCTCGGCAATCTCGACCATGATCGCGTCGGCTGCTTCCTGGTGCGTGATCTTCGTTCCGTCAGGCCTCCGTGTCGCGACGAGGAAAGGCTTGCCGTAGGTGATGGTGACCGGCACGCGGCGGGGCCAGTGCGCTCCCTTGGGCAGGCACTCGCGGGTGCCTGTCAGCCCGACTGCCACCACCGCGCAAGCGGCTTTCTGAGCGATGAAGCCGGCGCCTGGCTCAGGCGTCGCGAGGACTCCCGATTCGACTCGAGTCCCCTCCGGATAGATGATCAGCGCCTGGCCGGCCTTCAACACGTCGAACGACCGACGAAGAGCGTTGCGATCTGCCGAGTGACGCACCACCGGAAATGCGTGGTATCGCCGGAAGAAGAATTCAACGACGCCGCCCCTGAAATACTCCGACTTGGCCATGTTCCAGGTGTCGGCTCTGGGGGTGAAGGCAGGCACCATCGGCGGGTCGAGCGTCGCGGAGTGGCTCGGGCAGATGATCAATGGCCCTTTCCTGGGCAGATTCTCGGCGCCCACCACATGAAACAGTCCGATCAGATACGTCCTCGTGATCGCGCGCATCAACCAGCGCAGGGCCGCGTAAATCATTGCGCCGCTCGTTGTTCACGCACGTGTCGCAGGATGAGATCACGTACCTCCTCGACGTCGAGGTTGTCGGTGTCGATGATCACAGCGTCTTCAGCAGGGCGAAGAGGAGCGACGGCGCGCTGGGTATCGACGCGATCGCGCTCTTCAACCTCGCGCCGCATCGCCTCCCTGTCGACATCCTCGCCGCGCCTCTCGAATTGCGCGGCACGCCGGCGCACCTTCTCGTCGAGGCTGGCGGTCAGAAAGAACTTGTGGGCGGCGTCGGGAAAGACGACAGTGCCGATGTCGCGCCCCGCCATGATCACGCCTCCGTGGCCGAGCCGCCTCTGCTGCTCCACCAACGCCTCGCGCACGCCAGGGATCGCGGAAATTCTAGGCAGGGCATCCGAGTTTTCAACGTCGTAGATCCCCTCGGATAGATCGACGCCATCTGCCCAGATCCGCTCTCCATCGATCTTCAGCTCGACGGACCGAGCGAGAGAGGTGACCGCGTCGGAATCACCCGGATCGATACCTCTCTCGACTGCAAGCTTCGTCACTGCGCGATACATCAACCCGCTGTCGACGAACGGCAGCCTCAGCGCCTCGGCCACGCGGCGGCCCACCGCTGACTTCCCGGTTGCCGCCCCGCCGTCGATGGCGACGATCACTTCGTTTTTATGCCGACGGCGCGATGCAGCGCGACGATCTCAGGCTCACCGAGGACGCGCCAGCCACCTACTTTCAAGCGGCCCAGCTTCAAGGGGCCGAAGCCGGTACGAACGAGGGTGTGCACCTTCCGACCTATCGCATGCACCATGCGGCGGACCTGCCGGTGCCTTCCCTCGCTGATCACAATCCGCAGCTCGGCCAGCACCGAGTCACGGCTGCCGGGAGCGACGGCGATCACCTCGACCTCCGCAGGGGCCGTCATACCTTCCTCCAGCTTGACGCCTGTCCGCAGCGCTTCGAGGTCGGCAGTGCTCGGGCTTCCAATCACCACTGCGATGTACTCCTTCGAGACTTTGTATCGCGGGTGTGTCAACCGAAACGCGAGCTCGCCATCATCGGTGAGCAAGAGCAGTCCCGAAGTGTCAGCGTCGAGCCGCCCGACGGGAAAGAGGCGGTGCCCGCTGTGTCCCTCCTCGCCCACCACGTCAAGGACCGTCGTCCGCTCCGACTCGTCCTTGGCGGTGGTGATCACGCCGAGCGGCTTGTTGAGGACCACGTAGCGATGCTTCGTGACGGGCTTGACGACGCGGCCGTCGACAGTGACCTGGTCCAGGCGCGGATCGATTAGCGTTCCTGACGGCGGCGGGCGCTCGCCGTTGACCCTGACCGCGCCCGAGGAGATGAGCTCGTCGGCAGCGCGGCGGCTGGCCACCCCCGCCCTCGCGAGAAAGCGGTTGAGACGCTCCTTCAGCTGGTCTTGTTCAGGTGACTCGCCGGCGATGACCCCACCTCCGTGCGGTCTAGCCGCGGAGTTGGCAGGTGATCGAGCGACTCGAGACCCATCACCTGGAGGAACCTCATGGTCGTGCCGTAAAGCTTGGGTAGGCCGGGACCTGTGCCACGACCGACCTCGGCAATCAGACCGCGCAGCTCGAGATTGGTGAGAACGCTCTCGCAGCTCACCCCACGCACCTCCTCGATGCGCGAGCGCGGTACTGGCTGCTGATACGCAACTATCGCCAGCGTTTCGTACGCGGCCGGCGAGAGCTTGCCCGAGACTTCAGGACGAAGAGCGCGGCGCACGGCTGCCGCGTAGGCAGGTCGCGTCGCGAGATTCAGCTCGTCCTGGTGCCTCATCAGCATCACTCCGCGCCCCTCGAGCGCTTGCTTCAGCTCTTCGAGGGCCTGTTCGACTGCGGTCCGGTCACTGCCCGTGGCCTGCTGAAGCTCGCGCAGCTTCAGCGGACGGTTGGAGCTGAAGAGGATCGCCTCCAGCGTGGCTGCGAGGTCAGTCATCGTGGAGATTCCTGCGGTTGGTTCCTGGACTCGATGTGAATCGGCCCAAATCGTTCCTTCTGCTTGATGCTGATTGCCGATCGCCTGAGGAGCTCGAGCACAGCGACGAAAGTGACCACAGCCTCGAGCCGGTCCTGCGACTCGAGGATCAGCTCGAGGAGCTCGATCGGGCCTCGCAACAGCCGCTCAGTGATGGTATCCAGCTTCTCCTCCAGGGTCCAGGTCCGGCCCGTGACGACCAGAGGCCGGGGCGGGATTCGTGCAAGGACGCTGTTGAATGCCACCACGAGCAGCCCCACCTCCAGCGGCTCCTCCTGGCCCGCCGCCTCGACAGGCCTCGCGGGCGGTGGAAACGCAAATGGCTCCTGCTCGGCCCGCGTCATCAGGCCCTGCGCCATCTCCTTGTAGGCCCGGTACTCCTCCAGGCGCTGGCGCACATCCTCTTCCCAGCCGAGCAGCTCGGTCTCCTCATCGGTCATCGCCTCGCCGGGCAGCAGGCGGATCGACTTGAGCAGGAGCAACCTGGCGGCCATCCACAGGAACTCCGCCATCTCGGCGGGATCGGCCACCTCCCGCGCGGCCAGCTCGATCAAGTAGGCGTCGGTCACCTTGGCCAGCGAGACTTCGAGGATGTCGACCTCTTCGCGCTCGACCAGCGCCAGCAGCAGCTCGAGCGGCCCTTCGAACACCGACGTCTTGACGTCGAGGCGCGGAGTAGCCGCCGGATGTTCCATCGACGGGTAAGGCTAGCGCAGGTTGACTTGGTGGAACCTCTCGACGCGCGCGGTCGCCCGCCAGCGTCGCGTGAGAGACGCGGGGCTCTTGGTTTGGCTCGAATGCGCAAGGCGCGCCTCGATCTTCTTGCCCAGCACATCGGCAACATCGACCTCGAACGTTGGCTGAAGGCCTCCGAAGCACCATGCCTCGGCCGTCTCGTGCGGCGGGCCGGCTTTCGGGAAGGTGAGCGGGTCGCGAGCGCTGGGCCACGCTGCGTCCAATGCGACTCGCCCGACAACGCGGTGGTCGGGATGAAATCGATAAGGGACGTTGGGGTCGAACGTGAGCAGCACGTCAGGCTTCGAGACGCGAATCTCATGCACGAGCTCTTCTCGCAGCTCGAGACTCTCGACCAGCTCCGCATCAGGG
>Ga0193731_1000476_pt1 | contig 13166 bp, 8 predicted proteins | sample U1a2metaG_FD_144920 | JGI IMG/M metagenome (GOLD analysis project Ga0193731, IMG submission 144920) | Soil microbial communities from a riparian zone of the East river system, Colorado, United States - U1a2 | ecosystem: Environmental > Terrestrial > Soil > Riparian zone | place: USA: East River...
AGATTGATCCGCGTTCAAAAATATTTACCGCCCTGCGTTTATCATTTGCCTCATACGTTCCTTTAACGCTTGCCTCAGGAATAATAATTCCATAGGCTCCGGCATGCACATATTTACCGGGAGGCCCGGTAAATACAGGCGCCCAGTTTCCTTCATTATTACCCCACCCGCCTGTGCCGGCAACAAATTGTACTTCAAAAATGGATTCAATACCATTTTCAAAAGCAGTTTGGAAATTTTTTATATACTCGTCATGAAGATCGTAGACGTTGAGGTCGATGACTTCTTTGGCCTTGTCTGATGCCTGCTGAACCTTCCCCTGATACAGGTAGCTTCGGGCAAGAAATGCTTTGGCGGCTCCTTTGGTAGCTCGGCCGGCATTGGTGGCAGCATACTGCAAAGGCAATGCTTCGGCCTCTGAAAAGTCCTTTTCAATCTGCGCCCAGATCTCATCTTGAGATTGCCGGGTGACGGAATTAAGTTGTTCCTGATTCAGTTCCGTCAGGATGAGCGGAACATCTCCCCAGATGGTCACCAAATTGAAATAACAAACGCCTCGCAAAAATTTCGCTTCATTTATCAAGCGCGTTTTTAAGTCCTCGTCCATTTGAATGTTGGGTACATGATCCAGCACGGCATTCGCCCTTGCTACACCCGCCCACCAGGCCCTCCAGGCACGAAGCGCCTGTTGATCGGAGGCATTGAGGGTGAAATTATCATATTGGGCAAACCAATTCACATCAAAAGAGGTCATATCATCACCTGCAACATCTCCAAAAACCATCATCCCCAGCCGGTACCCCAAGTCCATTTGGAGTGCATCGTAGATCGCCGTTACGCCGGAGGAAGCATCTGTGGCTGTTTTCCAAAAGCTATCCTGCGAGATTTGATTTAACGGAGGTCGCGTCAGGAAATCTTCTCCACATCCGATCAGGATTCCCAGCAGGCAGATCCTGCCGAATTTATACATCATTTTCATAGTCATGGTCATTTTGTGTAAGAAGAAATTTTAAAACTCAAGATTGACACCGCCCAGGAAAGTAATACTTTGCGGGTAGACAGAATTGTCGATGCCGTAATTGAGATTGCTTTGTTGTTGCGCCCCGATGTCCGGATTGAATCCTTTATACCGGGTCAGGGTGATCAGGTTCTGCGCTGACACATAAACTCTCAGCGAATGAATGGATAATTTTTGCAGAAGGGGTGAAGGCAGTTTGTAGCCCAATTGAATATTGCGCAGTCGCAGGTAAGAACCATCCTCAACAAACCGGTTTGAAAAGCGACCATTAAAATTGGGATCGGTAGCAATGGCGCGGGGGTAGGCATTGGTAGGATTCGTATCGGTCCATCGTTGCAGCATGTCCTTGCTTTTGTTTTCAAATCCTCCGCTGGATTCAGTGATAAACCGGTTTACGTTTGCAATCTTACTTCCCTGGACACCTTGAAAAAATAAAGACAGGTCAAATTGTTTATACCCCAGATTGGCCTGAAATCCATACGTAAAATTCGGAATAGGGCTGCCGATGTAGGTCCGGTCCTTGTCGTTGATAACGCCATCGCCATTGAGATCCCTGAACCGGAAATCGCCCGGTGAGGTGCTGCCATTCTGAAACGGTACGTTGGGGTCGCCTAACGCATTAGCCTGATTGACTTCATTCTGATTCTGGAAAATGCCATCCGTCAGCCAGCCATAGAATTGGCCTACGGAACCACCTTGCACCGTTCGGGTCAGATTTCCCTGGGGGGTGTTCCCGGTATTTCCTCCCACGATCTCATTGTCAAGTTTGATTACCTTGTTCGTAAAGGTCGTGAAGTTAGCACCAAGGGTATAGGTGAAAGTACCTTGCGATTTTCTGTAGTTCAGGGCAAATTCAAAACCCTTATTGAGTACGGTGGCGCTATTAATAGGTTGGCTTACCGTGTTTTCATAATAACCATCATTAACAATTCCCGCATAGACAGGAATAAGCCGTTGGGTGATCATATTGGTATATCGTTTCGAAAAATAGTCGGCCGTCAGACTGATCCGGTTGTCGAACAGGCCCAGGTCAATTCCCACATCACTTTGGGTTACCGTCTCCCATTTGAGGTTGGAATTAGGAACACGATTGGCAGCCATTCCGGGATAAACCGTATGCCCGAAATTATACAGGTATCCGGATGCAATCGTGGCATACTCTGTGCCATTGCCCAGATTACCATCGATACCAACTTGTCCCCAGCTTCCGCGGATCTTCAGGTCACTGATCAACGGAATGCCGGCCATGAAGCGCTCCTGCGATATCCTCCATCCGGCGGAGAAGGAAGGAAAAACAGCATACTTGTGCAACGAGCTAAAGACCGACGAACCATCCCGCCGGATATTTGCGGTGAATAGGTATTTATCCTGAAAGGCATAGTTGATGCGGCCTAAAAACGATAGGTAGCTGCTTTGACTTTTGCTTCCGAAAGCCTGACGATTGGGATTTGGATCGCCGGCATCGATCGTGGTGACGGTGTTCGTGAGCTGATTTTTTGAGCCGGCGGCAATAACTTCAAAGGTAGATAACTGGGCTGTGTATCCGGCGAGTACTTCGAGGTGATGGTTCGCCTGGAAGGTCTTCTTGTACGTAATCGTGTTCTCAGACATGATATTGGCCAGTGTACTTTTGGCGGCACTTTCCGATGCAATCGTGCTTGCCAACACCCCCTCGGTCCAGGTTGGACTGAATGAATCCGTATTCGTCAGCAAATAATCGATCCCCAGGCTGGTTCGCAAATACAGATCCCTGATGACTTCCAGCTCCAGATACATATTTCCCAATGCGCGGATCCGTTCGGTTTTATTATTATTGAGTAACGCTATTCTGACCGGATTTGCCGTCTGACCCAAATACGGAAGTTCCTGGGCATCGGGCCCGCCCCATCCCCCGTTTGCATCGTATATCGGCAGGGTAGGAGACCGCCTGATCGCCTGGGCTACAATGCCGCCGAATTTGTCGTTGTTGGGCAAGGCCAGGTTGTACGTTCGGCTAATGGTAAGGCTGTTGCCAAATTTCAACCGTGACGTAATTTGATTATCAAGATTAAGCCGGAGCGAATAGCGATCGAACACCGAACCGATAATGGTTCCATCCTGTTTGAGGTACCCCGTTGAGACCAGGTACTGATTTTTATCATTTCCCCCGGAGAGAGTGAACTGATAGTTCTGAATAGGAGATGTACGAAATATCGAATTTTGCCAGTTTGTCCCTTCTCCTAACGATGCAGGATTTGCAAATCTGCTAAAGGGGGGTTGACCGGCTGCCGAATAGGCATCATTACTAAAGCTGGCGTATTCACTTGCGTTCATCATGTCTAACTTCCTGGCCACTTGTTGAAAACCGACATACGTATCAAAGCTTAATTTTGACTTCCCTTCTTTGCCCCGTTTGGTGGTAATGATCACTACGCCATTTCCCGCCCTGGCCCCATAGATAGCGGAAGCGGAAGCGTCTTTTAATACGTTAATGGACTCAATATCCGCCATGTTGAGGGTGGACAGCGGATTGAAAGAAGAGTTACTATCATTATACGTGATGATCACACCGTCAATCACATAAAGCGGTTCGCTGGCGCCAAACCCACCCATGCCCCGCACGCGAATGGATACACCTCCACCCGGTTCTCCCGAATTGGTAGTCACGAACACGCCGGCTAATTTTCCCTGTAACGCCTGGTCCACGCTGGCGACAGGAAAGGATGCAACCTCCTTTCCTGAAATCGTACCAACGGACCCTGTGACATCTTTCTTTTCCTGCGTACCATACCCCACCACGACAACCTCTTGAAGGGCATTCAGGTCAGAGGCAAGGACTATATTTATGGCAGACCGGTTATTAATGGGTACTTCCTGTGTGACATAGCCGATAAAGCTAAAAAGCAGCGTACCGTTTTCATCCACGTCATTCAGTCGATACTCGCCGTTGTTGTCTGTAGCCGTACCGGTGGAGGTGCCTTTTATAAGAACATTGACCCCGGGCATGCCAACCCCTTTCTCGTCTGTGACACGGCCGCTGATCATGATGGCAGCGCTTGCCTGAGCGTCCGTTTTGTCTGTCACGCTATTCGGTTGCACTTCTTGATTTACGTCAGGACGATCGGCAGTCTGCGCGCTACTCCGGATGATGACATAAGCGTTCTCTTTCATTTTCGCAACGTGAAGGCCTGTCGTGGATAAAATACCTTCTATTGTTTTCTCAACAGGCTTGGTCAGGTCAAGCAGACTATCGCTCGTCGTGAGGCCCTCCAGCAACTTCTCTTCAAACAAAATATCAATCCGGTAATGATCCTTGATTTTCAACAGCGCATCCCGCAACGTAATCGTGGAAGGACGAATCTTCTCACTATGCATTACCTCCTTTCGGTCTGCAAACGTTTGTGGGTAAAGGTCAAATGAAATTGTCGCCAGTACGATTGCCAATACGACATGATTGCGGTGGGGGAAGAATGATTTCATAGGCATAGTTAGGGTGAGCCCTATTTCACATTTAAATAAATCTTTTGTCTCTGCGTAACCTTTGCGCCTCTGCGCCTCTGCGGTTTAAAATTTTCGCCTGGTTATCTACTATTCATCACATCAACTCTTTTTCCGGTCTGCTTCATTTCAACATTCAATACTTTAGCGAGCACGTCCAGCAAGTCGCGGGCATCGTTCGCTTCATAGGTTCCGGTCACCTCGCGTTCCGCCAGGACCGCGTCGGCGATTTGCATTTTCACGCCAAAACGTTCTTCCAGTTGAAAGGCAATCTCCTGAAGAGAGGTGTGATTAAACACAAACCGGTGTTCCTTCCAGGCGGAATGGATTTGCGTGGGCTGCTTTTCGCGGAGATTGAAAATGCCGTTGCGGATGGTCACCACGTCACCGGGTTTAATGACCATCGTCCCTCGCACTGTATCCTGAAGCGACCGCAATAAAATTTTTCCTTTGCGAAGTACGACTTTTGAACCCCGGTCGCGGGAGTATACGATGAATTCCGTACTCAGCACTTCCACTTCGAGGTGATCGGGAGTATGTACTAAGAACGTTTGCTCGCTGCGGGTATGTGCAACAGAAAACTCAGCTTCTCCCCTTAATCGTACTTCCCTCGTTCCCGACCCAAATCCGAAGCGGGGGACCTGGAGGGATGAATTCGCGTTGAGTGTTATTTTGCTGCCATCGGATAAGGACAGGGTTCGGACTTCGCCAAATGCTGTTTTGTAGGTTTTGTAGTGAATAAAATCCCGACCGGAGTAGAGTATCACGCCGAGCAACGCGGCTGCTGCAGCGGCATAGCGTATCCACTGGAATTGCGATGAGGGCTTCCTATCCGGCAGGGGTGTCCAGACATCCGTTATTTCCTTATTTTTCAAACGGAGAAGAATATGCTGCCATGCTTTTTCCATATCGGGTGCAACCTGGGGGTGCTCCCGTTCCCATTCCTCCAGCCGCTCATAGTAGGATTCAGTATTGTCTTTGTCCTCAATCCATTCTTCGATCAGTTTTTTTTGCAAAGGCGTAACATGACCGGAGAAAAAATTGAAAAGACTATTTTTAGAAAGCTGCAATCTCATGTGTTTATCTTTTAGCGGGAGAACCCTGAACATTGCGTTTACCCTAGTTCCTGAAATAGTAAGACCAACAGGACAACCGTTATTTGATCCCGTACTGCCTTCCGCAGCACATGGAGCGCTTTGCTGATATGCGCTTCCACGGCCTTGACGGATATGTTCAACTCCGTCGCGATTTGCTGGTATTTCTTTCCTTCAAAACGGTTCATTAGAAATACCGTCTGATTCCGTGGAGCGAGGGATTGAATGGTGCGCTCAATTTTTTTGAATAGCTCATCATACACCAGTATCTGCTGGGGGGAGGGCATACCATTTTCGCAGGAAAGACTTTCTACGTCCCGGGCATCCTGTCCTCTTCCAAATTCCTTGCGAAGGTGTTTCAGCGAGCGGTTTCGCGCCGCTGCAAACAGATAGGCCCGGTAGGAGGAGGCGATTTGAAGGTATAATTGCTTTTCCAGCAGCGAATAGAAAATATCGCCTACGATATCTTCGGCGATTTCCCGAGAATAGACGAACCGCACAACATGACTGCAAAGGGGTTGATAATATTGTTTGAATAGAAGTTCGCAGCCTTTCTGCGGATCATCGTCAAACGTCTTTCGGATAAACTTTTCTTTATCGTCCCAGGAAACGGTCTGGGCAATTTCATGGTTAGTCATTCGCATCCCTGGAAATACGCTGTGATCAGAAGGTTCAAACTTGTATTCGTGCTCCATGGGCGCTGGTTTGGTGAGTTAGGCTTGCGAAAGGTCCTTCTAGTTAAGACCCTTTTCTTCCCTGGAACCCTATAGTCAACCCACCAAAAAGATCAGAAAAATGGTCAGGTGGAGAGTAAAACAATTGAACGGAAACCTGATTCTTTTCCTTTTCCGGACGTCCGCTGCCGTATTTTGCAAGGATAAGTAATCCCTCCATCCAGGGCTATGATCAATGTTTCAGTCGGGCATGATCATCATTATTGAAATTATCTGCCGCCCTCCTTAGATTATTGCAATCGGCCCTTGGCGAATACGTAGGGGTAGCGCTTGGTAGTTTGGACTAGTAACTTAGCACGGACAAGAATTTAATTAACGTCAAGATTAGAGTTTCTTATATGACGTCCCTATGGGACTTTTGACGAGGCTGTAGGTTGGTTACCAATATTTCGTCTCTATGAGACTTCGGTTGAAAGTTTGTTATACGGTTACCAATGTTTCGGCTGCCGATCGGAGATTTATTTGAAAGGTCAAACCAAATTATCTCTTGCCTCTGCGCCTACTTTGCGTCCCTGCGCCTCCTCGGTTTAGAATTTTTCACGTGGTACAAGAGGATCACCGATGTGGTAAATCAGAACGTTGCTGCTGGTTATCATGAAGCAACCTGGACGCGAACGGACAGCTTCGGCAATAAGGCGTCCCAGGGGATGTACCTTTACAGCATCAGGACGAATGAAAGCAATGGTGTTATGCGGGGAACGTTGGTAGCGAAATAGGGTTGCCGATGGTTCCGGTTCAGCCATTTAAGCAATCAGTAGGCAGTAGGCAAAAAACAGTAGGCAACAGGTTGTTGCTAATTTGGTAGGGGTTCCCGTGAGCCTGTCCGAAGGACTCCGGACTCCTTCGGAGAAACAAAACGCCTCCTTTTCTCAAATGGACAAAAAGATCCAAAAAGAAGGTTCCAGGCACCTCGCTTGGAACCTCTATGAATGTGAGAGAAATGGATTATCCGGGAGGTCCCGTTGATTATTTAATTTCTGAGACGGCAACGGATTTACTATTGTTCACCCAGGTCTCAACAATATACTTTCCAATGGCCCTGCCCATGACAAGTGCAGTTTCATTATCGGTACGAAAATGGATGCCGGCATAGAACCGGGAGTCAGCACAATCTTGCGCCAGGCGTTGAAACTCTTTCGCATCTTCAGGAAAAAAATATTCGAGTACGGCGCCGGAAGTGGCGGCGCCTGCAGCATGACCTGAAGGATAACCGGGGAATGGCGGAGTATTGATGAGCGGTTTGTAGGTGCTGTCATACTGAAAGGGCCTGATTCCCCAATAGGTGTATTTCGCATCAAAGACAGCAATGGCCATATCATGATAGGCTGTATTCAACACTGCATATATACGCGCTACGGCAGGCGCATCATCCGACATACGATTCTCAAACATTTTCTGGTTAGCGAGGTCGTTCCAGATAGTTCCTCTGCTGGCCCAGTAAAAGGCAGTGGAACGCGAATCAAAAGTTTGTTTGAAATTTTTCAACTCCTTCATTTCACTTTCAAAATCAGGCGGAGGTGCAGGCCTGAACTGATCAGCAGAACGCAATACCATCAGTGAAAACAAGGGCAGCGTTATACCCATCGGAAATTTGCCAGTCCATTTTTTCGGATCTTTGTTCATCGAACCATTCCACTTTGCAGCCGATCCATCGTTCTTTGCTTTTTCAATAATTCGTTTGGCAACCTCTTCACCCAGTTTCCATCCGGCTTCACCATCGCTTGGAAATTGTACGCCTGCGTCTATACGGGATTTAGAAGCGGCATGCGCCATCTTTAAAATTGAATCTGCTTTCGCTGGAAAAAAATAGGCCAGCATCGTAGCGGCCGCTGCCGCCGTAACGGAATGTTCACACGGGTAGGAATACGTAACCGGCGAATGGACTAACGGCTTTATGGAATGATCCAACCCCTCCGGGCGGGTCCGTTTGTATTTGATCTTTTCTTTCGACGCTAAAATGGTCGCATCATAGATCGCTATGTTCATCCACGATGCGGGGATACGCAGCATCACCGCAGGGCTCTGGTCCACCAATTGAGGAAGAATTTGATTCCACCGGTATGCGGGCGCTCCGGCATCCCAGTATTTTATTTCTCTCATTTTGGTTTCATCCACGGTACTGATCCTTTGCCTGACCGTTTGTAGTTCGGCTTTTGATTGGGTACCGGAAGGCGGAGGAGGTACTGCTATTTGCTGAGGATCATCTAAAAGCCATGTTTTCCAATTCGCGGCTTCATACTTTGTTGACGGGCGCGGTACGTTACCCTGGGCCATTGCCGCTGCAGCAATGAGCGTGATCATAGTTGAAAGAATAAACTGTTTCATATGTGTATTAATTAAAGGTTAGAATTGAGATTTGCAGGATTCATTTTTACCCATCCTGCCCGATCGGGTAACACAAAATTATCGGATGAAGGAGCGAATCAGAGGCTCCCGTCAATACACGACGGATCCCGGTATACAAACCGCATGCTTTCGTCAATCACCGCATCCCGGAGAGGGATACGCAGAACAAATTATCCCCTGGTAATCAGGAAAATGGACTCTACTTTTTTTTGATCGACTCTTCTCTGGTATTGGTTTACCGCAACATTGATTCTGTAGACTAAAAAAATTAAAACACAAAGATTTGCCGACCTTTATCAGGATAAACAAAAGAAGATGAAAAGATCAATCGATATAAAGAAGGTCCGGTTTTATTTATGGGTTGGGCTCGGTTATTTTTTCCTCGGGGTCTTTAGCATTGTGGGAAAGTATCCCGACCGGTTCTTTTCCGTTCTGTTCAACAATGTGTGGGGAGTGCTGTACCTTATTGTTGCCAATTTTACACTTTTTGAATATGCGATTCCCTTTGTATTGAAGCGAAGGAAATCCATTATTAGTAACATTCTTTTGGGAATTCTGATCTTCTGGGCTTATTTGATCTTGTATTCTTACGGCTCTTATGTCTGGAGGCAAACAGGAATACTGTTGCATATATATGCTTCATTAAAGCAGTTCGACTCCCTCGGTCACTTGCTCGAAAATCAAATGGGCTATAGCGTTGGTTCCGTTGTCCTCTTTGGCATCAGCAGGCATGTTTATAATTACATCAAACTGACGCAAGCCGGACAACAGTTGCGGATAGAAAAGCAGGCAGCAGAGTTGAATTACCTGAGGTCACAGACGAATCCGCATTTTTTATTTAATACGTTAAACAATATTTATTCACTGGCGAGGGACAAGTCGGACCTCGCGGCAGAGTCCATTGTACGGTTGTCGAAAATATTGCGTTTCATGTTGTATGAAACGGGAGGCGAGTATATCGCGATCGAACAGGAGCTGCAGATTATGAAGGATTATATTGATCTTGAAAAATTGCGGTACGATGAATCGCTGCGGATCAATTTTAACCACGATATTGAGGATATGAAACAAGCGTTATCACCCCTGTTGCTGATGCCCTTGGTTGAAAATGCGTTCAAACATGGTGTCTCAGAAACAAGAAACCAACCTTTCGTTGATATTCATCTATCCGTAAATAAGAGGGTGTTAACATTCGTTATTAAGAATTCTGCCGACTCCTCTTCCGGAGCACCGCCTGTAAAAGAGAACATTGGTCTTTCAAACCTCCGGCGTCAGTTGGAATTGCTCTATACGGAATACAATTTATCCGTACAGCAGGGGGATGCTGCCTTTACGGCTACGTTGAGAATTAACCTTGCCAGCCATGTCTGAGATTGGCTGTATTATCGTTGAAGATGAGCCGCTGGCAGCGAAAGTGCTAACCGATTACATTGCGCAGGTACCTTTCCTGCGTCTGCAGGGAACATTCAAGGATGCTATTCTGGCAACGGAATACCTCAGGGATAATGCGATTGAACTTATCTTTTTGGATATTCACCTGCCGAAATTAAAAGGGATGGCTTTTTTAAAAACACTTCCGCATCCCCCCGCCGTCATTATTACAACCGCCTACCATCAATATGCGGTCGAAGGGTTTAATCTGAACGTCACCGATTACTTGTTAAAGCCCTTTGATTTTGAACGTTTCCTGGTCGCAGTAAACAAGGTGACGTCAGCACAGCGCGGCAGCCCCGGGCCGACGGAAAATAGCGACACAAAAGAGTACCTGTTTCTGAATGTGCAGAAAAAGAAAGTGAAGATCATGTTCTCCGAGATCGCTTACATTGAAAGTCAGCGGGAGTACATCAAAATCGTCACGACAAAGAAGGAATACACGTCGAAAATGAGTACGCATGAAATCGAGGGTTTGTTGCCCGGCAACCTCTTCAAACGTATTCATCGGTCTTTTATAGTTTCACTCCATAAGATTGACTCTTACAATGCCGAAACAGTAGATGTTAACGGCGTGTCCATTCCCATTGGCAGGGGATATAGGGATGTACTTGAAAATTTGTAATCCTCGGTGCTGACTTGTGATGGCTGTTTTTACGGCCCCCGGAATCAAAAATCAAACATCAACAATCAACAATAAACAATCCGTGTGACAGATTTTTGATTGTTTATTGTTGATTTGTGATTGCTGATTTTACGGCGACCTCCACCGGTAATCGCGATCGATACTATTTATCATAATAATTATAAATATAGTTGTATTACTATAAAAATAGTTATATGTTTGGGGCATGGAGAACAGGGAACTGACGAAAGCGGAAGAACAAGTCATGCATTATTTGTGGGACATGGAACAGGGCTTTCTCAAGGACATTATCGATAAATTCCCGACCCCTAAACCTGCCTACACTACCGTGTCGACAGTGATCCGGGTTTTGGTAAAGAAAGAGTTCATTGGGTATAAAGCGTATGGCAAAACGCACGAATACTATCCGCGGGTATCCAAGACCCATTATTTCCGGAGTCGCTTGAAACCCATCCTCTCAAACTATTTCAGCGGATCTCCCTCCGATTTTGCGTCCTATTTTACGAATGAGAAATTGAACCTGTCGGAACTGGAAGAGATAAAGCAACTCATCGAGGAAAAGATCAAAAAACTGAAAGCCAAAAAGAAGTAATATGATCGCCTTCGGATTGTATTTGTTGAAAGTAAGCGTTTGCCTGGCCGCATTTTATGGTCTGTACCTGTTGTTATTCAGGAACAATACTTTTTTCAGTTTAAACCGGGTCTGGTTGTTGGCAGGACTTGTCATTTCATTCGTTCTTCCTATGGTCGACCTCCCCCTGCGTGAGACCGGGTACGATGTCATCTCATTCGATTCTGTAGTAAGTTCTTTTCATGAATCGGATGACATGGGCTCATTTCCAAAAGTGAGAAGTGACAATCGTGCAATTGACTATGTTTTCATTTTGTCACTGATTTATATCGGGGGCCTGATTTTTGTCTTTTCCCGATTTTTACTTTTCACGTTCGGGTTGATTCGGATCAAGAACCGTTCGGAGACTCACCGCTACGGCAAGGTGAAGATCATAAAAACGAAAATGCCCCAGCCTTTTTCATTCCTTGACCTGATTTTTGTACCGGAAAAAGAGATCAACCCAATGATCATCGAGCATGAAAAGGCGCACATTGACCAATTTCATTGGATTGATTTACTATTGATGGAAACCGGAGCAATGCTGCTGTGGTTTAACCCGATGGTGGGACGTTACAAGCGATCAATGAAAATTCAACACGAGTATCTTGCGGATGCCTTCACCCTCGGAAAGGGTGTTCAACCCCAGGATTACCTGGCGTGTATGCTAAGTCACCTTCAGCTTGAAACGGCCTCCGGCCCTATCAGCCATTTTTACTCCCAATCCATTAAACAAAGAATTGCCATGATCACGAAAAACAAAACATCCGTCCGGTTTTACGCCCTATACCTTGTATTGGTACCCATCGTTTTCGGTCTGCTATTTGCTTTTTCCAACAGACCTTCGCCCGTTCGTTCGAATGTCCCCCGTAGTGTAACCGTGCCTGCAGGCGAAGACAAACCGTCTATTGCCCCGGTAGAATTGGCGAAGGTAAAAAAAGGCACGAGTGGGTACGGAAAGCGGTGGCACCCGATATTGAAAAAAATCCAGTTTCATACCGGAATCGATTTTGAAATGCCGGAAGGGGAGGTTGTGATGGCGGCAGCGAATGGCGTTGTAGTGGAGTCAATTTTTCATTCGCAGAGGGGCAATTATGTTGTCGTGAAGCACGGGGACAGGTATACTACTTCCTATTCGCATCTTAGAAACGCCGTTGTTAAGGCCGGTGATAAAATTGAAAAGGGACAAACCCTCGGCTACGTAGGCTCGACCGGGTGGTCAACCGGCGCTCACTTACATTATGAGGTCCTGAAGAATGGACATACGGTAGATCCCATTGGTTATTTCTAAAGCAATTAGTCCTACTTCATGTTTGATAAAGCGTACCGTAGCACTTTGTATTGAGAATGTTCGACCCCTACAGTGTCGCCCTGACAATGTTGTAAATAAGGTTCTACAAATATTCAATCCCTGGGACTAATAGCAAGAATCTCACCGCCCCCCATATCCCTGGAAAGTCCCATACTGATCAACTATTTAATACAATTATTGTCAAACATTAAAGTAGACCCCAAAAATTTGAATAACCATGTCTACCGATATTTTGGCTCTCTTGGACTAAAACCAAAACCTGTCGGCTCATTTCTTAGGAAAGTCCCAGCGGGACGAAATATCGGTAAACAAACTAGCTGTTAGGAATGGAGTCTCGTAGAGACGAAATAGGGAACTCCTTATTTTAGTATAACCCGCCACTAAGCGGTACATCTTGATTTCGTCTCTACGAGACTTCGTATCAGGGGGTGAGATGTGTTTACCGATATTTCGTCCCGCTGAGACTAAACTATTTCACACCGAAACTGTCACCTTTCA
>Ga0193731_1000479_pt1 | contig 13110 bp, 11 predicted proteins | sample U1a2metaG_FD_144920 | JGI IMG/M metagenome (GOLD analysis project Ga0193731, IMG submission 144920) | Soil microbial communities from a riparian zone of the East river system, Colorado, United States - U1a2 | ecosystem: Environmental > Terrestrial > Soil > Riparian zone | place: USA: East River...
CTAGTTCGCAGTCCGCAGTTTAGTCCGCAGTTCGCAGTAGTCCGCAGTCACCAGTCCGCAGTCCGCAGTTTTACTTGGGATCCCCGATCATGGCGTGATCCTTGGCCATGTGGTCATCGTGCCAGATGGAATTGAGATCATTCCCTGCGAAAGTCGTCGCGTGCAGCATCCAGCCAAATGCCTGGGGAATGAAGCGCCCACCTGCTGCCTGACACTCGTCGCTGGTTGCCACGCCCAATGGGCCGAAAATCGGCCGGCCATCCTTCGTCTCGTACCAGCGCTCTTTCGGGTTGCGCTTGGGGATGCACCAGTTCACGTGTCGGTGCCAGTGCGCAACGCTCAGCGGCACTCGCTCGTTGAGATCTTCTTCGGATGTGCGTTTGGACGCGGTGTACATCGCTCCGATCAGCTCGAATTCCCCGCGATCGTTCTTCTTATATAGAAGCGAGGTCGGGCGCGCCGGATCGAAGCCCCATTGGTTGCGGATCGCGTTCAATCCCTTCGTGAAATGGTATTGCGGCTGATTCTTGATCTGCGGCGCGAACAGCTTGTAGCCGTCGGCCTCAGCGACCTTCACGTCCCGATACTTGGCAATCGCCTGTCGCAGCTCGTTGACGACATAAGCGGCGCGAGCTGAATCGGCGGCTGTAAGCGGCCTGCTACTCGTGTAGGCCATGTGCTTCGCCATGGCAGCCATTTTCCAGTCCATCGCGGCCATTGGATCCGCGGAGCTGTGCGCAACAGAAGTCATCGTGTCGGCGTGCTCGTGCGAATGTTGAGCAATGAGCCGCTCTGAGGTCACGACGAGGAATGCCACAGCCAGCGTCGACCGCGTGATGAACCGAGTCATGCGAACCACCGTCTTTTACGGGTAGCGGGCAACAGGAAACAGGAAACAGGAAACAGGAAACAGGAAACAGGAAACAGGAAACGGAGAACGGGTAACGCGTCCTGTGTACCTCTGTTAGACGATCAGTCGAGCCCTCGGTTAACCCCCGTATTCAGCCAACAACTTCTCGAGCGCCTTGGCAACCCTCTCGTGCGGCATCTGGTGGATTTCGTCTTCGTTCCAGGCGATGATCTCGCCGGGCGTATTCCACGGCGCGTAGGGCTTGTGCTCCCTCTTCAACAGTACGAGCGAGGGTTTACGAAATGCCGATGCCGCATGCGAGATGCTCGTGTCCGGCGTGAATACGAGATCCGCCGTTCCCACCAGCGCGATAGCATCACGGAGCTGCGGGGTCAGAACCGGCAGCGCACCAACCGCATTTGCCACGGCCTGAACGCTCTCCCATTCCACCGGAAGACCGATCACGACAATGGGCATGTTCGGAGCACTATCGCGCGCAGAGCGAAGCGTCGCGATGAATTTTCCGTCCGGCCACCTTCGTTTCGGCTCGGACGCGGAGAGGTTCACCAGCAGCCGCTTCGAGCTTCCCACCGTTCCGGTATCGCTTTTCCCCGCCAGCGCCTCCGCTTCCTTCCAGCGCTCCTCCGCGGCTGATCGTTCCCCCGGAGACAGAAATACTTCCGGCTGCCAGTCCACCACTTCCGGATTGATTCCGAAAGGGATGGCCAGTTGCTTCGAGCCTTCGATGTAATGTTCGACCCGGTTCCATTCCGGCACTGAGACGTTGTAGATGCGCGGCTTGCTGTCACCACCGGCGCCAACTCTGAACCGCGCCCGCCCCGCGAACATGAGCAGCGGCGTCGAAGTGAAGATCGGCTGATTGTTGATCCTCCCATCGACCATCACAGTGTACCGCTCTCTTCGTAACCGTTTCATCAACTGCCTGTAGCTGCGCATGGAATTGCGATCGAGCACCAGCACGTTGCCGACGTGAGGATTCCCCTCCAGCACCGCCGCGGTCGCCGGATTGGCGAGGACATCGACTTTGCCGCCCGGCAGTGCCATTGCAATGTTCCGGATCAGCGAAGTTGCCATGATCATCTCGCCAATCCGCTCGTAGCGGATGAAGAGCACGCGAAAATCCGGGGTCGTTGGCGACGGCAGCGCGGTTTCCGCCGGTCCGGGTAGCATCAACCCGAGCAAGCGCATCCACAACGCGCGCCACGCAACTTCAATCTTTCTCAGATCCACCGGCCAGTGACAGCTCGAGGAGCTTTCGTGAAGGTTGTGGATCACGCGTGTGATAGACTTGCATCGCGTTTATCACGAACGGCTCCGGCAATCGGGTCTTGAGCAGCTCACGGATTGACTTGGCGTCGAGCGATTGGTACAGGCTCAGCGTGACATGAGGGCTAAAAGTGTACCGCGCCCGCGCGAACGGCAGTCCACTGGTGATGATTCTGTCGTGCAGAACCCTGAGCGCACCATGCGAGTCGATTGGAAGCACGATGATATCTGTCTGCATGAAGCGCTGCGCTGCCCGAAACGATAGCGTGATCGGCGCGGTCTCGGCCGCAATCGGCTCCAGCTTGTCCCGGATTTCCTCAACACCGACAGTGGGAGGAATAGGACCGGCGCCCGAAGATCCCGTCAGCGTGATGTGCGGCGGCTTATACCGGGCAAGCCTTGGGTCGTAACGCTCATTGAGCTCCCGTACTTTCTCGGACACTTCTCCCGGAAGCTCCGCCAGAATGAAGATCCCATTCAGCTGCAAGCATTACTCGTGGTGATGAGGGCGAGCCTCAGAACTGGAACGAGATCACGAGCGGCACTGACCGCGTCTGTGAGCCCCGTTTACCCTTGATGAGCTCTCTGTCGATGTGGTTGCCCGGATGCGAGTGGGTGAACTTCACGACCTTGACCCCGATCAGAGTTCCGATTGCCGCTCCTCCCAGCACGTCGCTCGCCCAATGCTGATTGTTGTAGATACGGGAGAGTCCCATCAACGCTGCACCGCTATAAAACACCGTGCCCACATAGAACGCGGAATGCGGATACCAGAACTGTACCTCGCGGGTAAGCGTCGATGCGAAGGCGAAGGCATTGATCGTATGTCCGGATGGAAAGGAGCGGTACTTGTTGTCCGAGAACCCTCTGAACAGCTGAAAGTCAGCGGGATTTTCGATATCGACGTATGGACGCGCGCGCCCGGCCACGAATTTGATCGTGCCCCCGACGATGTCGGCGATGAGTATCGACTCCACGCTATGAAGTCCCAGAGCCTGAAGGCGTCTTTGACCGTCAGCTCGGCCAATCCCGTACAGGGCCGCTCCAGTGATGAGTGAACCAGGCACAGCGAGCAACCGCAACCCCGTTGCCGATGTTTTGAGGAACCGATTCTCCTGGACCCACGGATACTGCAGCCTTTTTGCGACCGCCACATCGAGCGGCGCAACCGCGACCGTGCCCAGGGTAAAGGCGCCCAGAATTAGCGCATCTTTCCCGACAAAGAGTGGAGTCTTCTTGTTGATTGTATCCTCAACCTGCGCTTCAGTGCTCGTCGCAAGTGTCATCGCTAGTAGTACGACACTGATCAACTTTCCGAACAAGAATGGCTCCGGTTTGGAGGTGAGACTTGACTGCTTGCATTGCCGAAATGCAAGAGTCTTACCCCTTGTCATTCAGTACCCAAATCGCGATATCACCCAAATGCTGACAATCGATCTCACCGGCAAGCGCGCGTTGGTAGCTGGTGTCGCCGACGACGCCGGATTTGGCTTTGCAATCGCGAAATCCCTGGCCGAAGCGGGGGCAAGCGTTTCTGTCGGGACCTGGCCTCCCGCACTCAACATTTTCATGAACCTGCTCGAGCGCGGGAAGATGGACGAGTCGCGAAAGTTATCCAGCGGACAGCTTCTCGAGTTCGAGAAGATATATCCGCTCGACGCGGCCTACGACACGCTTTCGGACACACCGGAAGACATTCGGACCAATAAACGGTACAAGGAGACCGGTGACTTCACGATCGACGGCCTTGCCCATCGGATCGAATCCGATTTCGGCAAGAGCTCGCTCGACATTGTGATCCATTCGCTGGCGAACGGCCCCGAAGTGAAGAAGCCGCTGCTCGAGACGAGTCGCGCCGGCTACCTCACCGCCGTTGGCGTCAGCGCCTATTCGCTGGTGTCGATGGTTTCGCGGCTGGCGCCGTTGATGCGACCGGGCGGCTCCTTTCTCTCGCTAACATACATGGCGAGTGAGCGGGTGATTCCCGGCTACGGCGGCGGCATGTCGTCAGCGAAGGCAGCGCTGGAAAGCGACACCCGAGTGCTGGCGTTCGAGGCGGGCCGCAAATACGGCATTCGAATCAATACGATCTCTGCTGGCCCGTTGGCGTCACGCGCCGCGAGCGCAATCGGAATCATCGAGAAGATGGTGGAATACTGCGCCGGAAACTCGCCCCTCACCCAGCCACTTCAGGCCGAGGAGGTTGGAAAAGTCGCAGCCTTTCTATCCAGCCCGCTTGCTACGGGAATCACCGGCACCGTCGTGTACGTGGACAAGGGCTACCACTCGATGGGAATGGCGCTCCAGGACTAGGCACGGAATAGTCAGGGTTTTTTCCTGGCAGCTGCGGCCGCCGCTGCTCTCTCCTGTTCGATCCTGAATTTTATCAGCTGAAGCTGTGTTGCCGGGATGCGTCCGGAAAGCTTCAGCACGCTTCCGCTGGTGGCATCCTTCCAGGTGATCGTGGTCACCCCGTTCGCGGTTTCGATTCCCGTTACCGGTGCGGGCGCTGGGATGGCAACAGCCGCATCGGCGCGTTGCTGCTGCGGAGCTGCGGCCGCAGATGATTTCGCAGCTCGGCCTTCTTGTGGCAGTGTAGCCATGCCGGTTGTGACTACAGCTTCCAATTGTACGCTCATGAACTCGGTGAGAGTAACCGTGTCATTTGGCGCCACTTCGTACAACGTGACCCTTGCGCCGATTTGCCTCCTCGTACCTACGATCTTGAGTGGCGTAACCGCAGCCACGGAATCTCTAGCGGTGAGAAGCGACGAGTTACCTCGAATGAGAATGCGGGGCGGTGCCGGTTCCGCATTCACGTAACCTGAGGATGGAGAGATTGGCTCGGCTGTTACACCACCAACTTGTCCAGCTGCGGCGTTTGCACGCGCCGGCATATTGGGCTGCGGGGCGGGAGCCCGCGTCTTTACAAGGTCGCTAACCGACGGAGGAGCAGCTGCCAATGTCTGCTTGGTGTCTCCCACCGCATCAGTTGCTCTCCTCCTTTCCACGCTTTTCTCAGTTAGCTTGGCGGTCGGTTGCGCGCCAGCGATTGCTGTATTTCGAGAAGGATTCCCGAGTATCGTGATCGGCGGTGCCGGTTCAGCGGTCGTCCTTGGGGTCACATCACCATCTGAAACCGTTGGTGCGACTGCTTGGGTCGTGGTCGCGGTCGTATCGAAGCTAGCGGAAGAAGTCGTCGCCTCCCGTCCACCATTTCTGAACACGGCCAGTGTGCCCGCCGCGACAACCAGTAGCGTCGCAGCCACGCGCCACACGATCGGATCCACGCGTCTCTTCGGCGCAGCCACCGGAATTACTCCCCGCGGCGCATTGTCGAGGGCCGTCAGAATCCGCGAAGACGCCGCGATGAATCCGCGCGCTTCCGCAACGGCCGCTGCGCACTCCGGGCATTCCCCGACGTGCGCCTCGACCCGCGCGGTTTCATCGGCAGCCAGCGCCCCATCCAGCCACGAGTGAATCGTTCCTTCGTCAAGATGCTGCATTCTTCTCTCTCTCTTCTCGACTCTTCTGCAATGCTTCGTAGCTCTCCACCAGCCGTCGGCGCGCACGTGAGAGCGTAGTCCCTACCGAGCCGGGCGACAGCTCCAAGGCCTCGGCGATCTCGTTGTAATCCAATCCCTCTTCCCGCATGAGGAGCGCTAGCCTGTCGCGTTCCGCCAGAGCATCGACTGCTTTGCGAGCCATCGCTGCTTCCTGGGCGCGCTCGAGAGTCGTCTCTTCCGGCTCGACCACTTCATCACGCTCCTGCTCCGCGAGAAGTGCCAGATGCTTTCGGCGTCTCATGTCCTTCCTCGCTTCGTCCCTGACGAGATTGGTCGCCACCGCAAACAGCCAGGCTCGTTCGTTCTGTATCGAAGTCTGCCTCAACGCTCGCACGAATGTCTCCTGCGCAACTTCCTCGGCCCAGTCGCGATCTCCCAGCCGCCGCGTCAGATATCGCACCAACGCGGCGTTGTATGTTCGGAAGAGTCGTTCTACGTCGGTCACTCGCTCACCAGCGGTCCCGCAATAGCGCCAGGTCTCGATCGGTGAGACGCTCTTCTCCCGACGGAGTCAGCTCGATCGCCATGCTGCGGCCGGACACAAGCACACGCTCGCCAACCGAGAACGGCTCCCGCAGATCAGGCATCATCTCGAGCAGCTTGAAGTAGGCGTCCGAGAACGGCTTCACCTGCAGCACCGTTCCGGATTTCTTGTACCGGACGTCGGTCCACACACTGTCACGCAATACGAGCGTCACGTTGCCGGCTCTGCGAAGGTTGGCATCATCCCTCATACCCACAGCTGCGTCCGCTGCTGCAACGCTCGTCGCCGACCGTTGTGCAGCCGCTGACTTTGCGGCTTCGAATTGAACGGCGGCCGGAGCTGGCGCAGCAGCTGCGCCGGTAGCTACGACGCCATTGAGCTGCACTCCTCCAGCCCCCATGGCTCTCCGACGGTTCATTCCCGGCTCGACCACCAGATACGACGAGAACTCTGTCGGAATCCCGTACCGTTCTCCCAGCTCGCGAATCTCGTCATCGACCTCCCGCGATCCGCCGTGCTTTCTCTTTTCCGCGCTCAGATAGCCGACGCGCTGGGTGGCCCACAACCGCGCCACGAACGGATTCTCGCGCGAGCGGTCAGGGAAAAAGACACGCGTCGCCCAGCTCACCGGCCCATTCGTCGTTTGACCGTCGAAGCGCACCACCGCATTTCCACTCCCGTCGTAGCGAGCCAGAATCACGAGATCCTCGCCGGCAAATATGTCCACTGGTCCCGACGGGTGCATCTTGCGCAACCGTACACCCTCGGCCCGAATTCGGACGTCGGTGACGAGCGGACTCGTGAGCCGGCTCGCAACGATTCCCACCGCGCGTTCAACCGATTCATCCGGCCGCACGAAGCTGGCGGTGCCACGACCCTCGAGCGCGAGCTGCTCGATCAGCGACACGTTGAGATCCGCGCCGACGCCAAATGTGAACACTCGCCGCGATCCACGCTGCTTCGCGACAGTCGACGCGATCACCGAAGCATCGCGCTCACCAACTGTGGGCTGCCCATCGGTAAGAAACAGCACGATTGGCAGTCTCCCAGACTGCACGGGGGAAGAAAGCGCTTCGTCCAATGCGCCCGAGATATTTGTCGATCCCTGTGCTTCGAGTTCATCCAGGTAGCGTTCGGCTGCGCGGATGTTCTCACGGGTGGCTACAGAAAAATTGTCACGAAACGTTCGGACGTCACTCGAGAAATCGATCAGGCGGAAACGATCCATCGCCGACAGCGAGCGCAGCACTTGCTTACCCGCCGCTCGTGCCTGTTCAATCTTCTCGCCGCTCATGGAGCCCGAGACGTCTATGACGAAAGTCAGGTCGCGTGGCACGGCACGCGGCTGAACCGCTGGCGGTGACAGCGTAATCAGCGCAAAGCCATCGTCGTTGCCCGGCGCATTTGCCAGCAGCGAGATTGCCGCGGCAGCCGAGCGCCGGATTGGAATAAGAAGCGTGACCTCTCCATGCGCGTCTCTTATTGCAATCCGACGCGTCGACCCGCGATTGATCGAGGCGAAGGAGCGGTCGTCGACGGCACGATCGCCATAGTAGCCGTCCGTCGCGTACTCGCCTTCGTCGATCGAGTGCGTCGGTGAATAAGCTCTTCCGTACATCGGATCATTGGGATACGTGAGCACGAAGGACATCCGGCCTTCGGGCCGCTGATTTGTCTCGCGCTGACTTGTGCGCGCTCCACGGAAGTAGTCGATCCTCAGTGCATCGCCCTCCCGCTGGGCAACGGTCTGAAAGCGCACCACGACTCTCTTCTGCTCACCTGGCGCGATTGGAAAGATTCTCGCGCGCAGCAGTCCATATCCCATCCACTCCAGCAGCGCTGGATCACGCTGCCGTCGCACGATCTCTTCATAGATCTGCCGCGCCTGGTTGGCGTTCATCGTTTCGCCGGCTACCATCTCGCCATTGATCTCGAGCTTGAGATCCTGAAAAGCCGCGCCCTTAGGCAGCGGGAACATGAAATCCGCCTCACCGACTCCGCTCCCGCGATTCACGAACGTCTCGGTGATCTCGTAGCGCAGCACTCGATCCACGAGCTCCACTCGAACATCGCTGCTCTGGCGGAACACCGCGGGCGACGTAATCCCGCACGCCGGCATAATGCATGGCCTTCCTCGTTCGCACGGTGGAGGCACAGGGCACGGCCACGGACGTGGCGGCCTCTCAACTATTTGGGCGGAGGCGAGACCGGGAATGCAGAGAGCGGCTATCAAAAGAAGTGAGCGCATAGAGATTCCAGTAGAATGGGTTCTACTGTGGGACGTGTCTCCGCCGCTCCCTTGCACAGCCCGCGCTCACCTTACCACTTCGCCGGACCTAAGCCCCTCCAGAGGGGATTAACTGGCCTTAGGGCGCTTCTTTCGGCGTTTCTGCAGGTCTCGCCGTTCGTCCACTCTCACCTCGAGCAGCCGGTGGTCGGCGCGAATCATCGTCTCCTCGAAGCTCTCCCCATTCCGGCGCGCAGCCCATCCCATCGAGAACTGTACTGGCGCTGACATCGGTGCGGCGGCGCGTAGGCGTGCGGCGACGTTCTCGGTCTGTTCCTCACCCGAGTCACAGAGCACCACCAGAAACTCGTCTCCCCCGACTCGCACCACTGCCTCTTCGGCACGGACGTGTCTCATTAGAAAGCGCGCCATTTTCACCAGACAGCTGTCCCCCTCGGCGTGACCGTTGGTGTCGTTGTACTGCTTGAAGTGGTCGATGTCGAGGTAGATGCACCCGAACTCTCCCTTTGGCTGCGCTTCGCACTGTCGTGTGACCGTATTCAGATACCGGCGATTGTAGCAGCCCGTGAGCGGATCGCGGATGCTGAGCTCGAGAAGCTGGGTTTGAAGCTCCTTGCGCTGAGTGATGTCAACGAGAATTCCGTGGCAGTATTTCTCGCCGGTTTTGGGATCAATGGAGAGAAAAGCGCTATCGGTGACCGTTCTCACCTCCCCGTCGCGCCGTGTAAGCTGGAACTCGATGTCCCTGACCGAGCCATCGCGCTCCAGCAGTGCCATCTCTCGCGCCCGTACCTCGGGCCGCACAAAATCGCTGGTACGAGAACCCTTGAGCTCCTCCAGCGATTCGATTCCGAACATCTCCAGAAAGGCGGGATTCGCGTCGATGATCTCCCCATCAAGCGTCGTGATGTAGATTCCTTCCTTCAGTCGCAACGCCAGCTCGCTGAGCGTCTTAGGATCGCTCAGATTCCGAAAACTCTTCTGTTTTTTGGGCTTTCTCGGGGCTTGGGTACGACTCACATCAACGCCTCAGCAAACGGCATATCCGTTGCTTTAATGGAAGGGTAACGAGTGGAGATATTATGCCATCCAGACGAGAGCGGGAACAAGGTACTCCACCCCTCTCCTAGGCAAGAATCGGTACGATGACCTTCCGTACCGCCGGTATTCATCACGTCACCGGCATTGCCAGCGATCCGCAACGGAATCTCGACTTCTACGCCGGCATTCTCGGCCTCAGGCTCGTCAAGCGGACGGTAAACTTCGACGACCCCACGACCTATCACTTCTACTTCGGCGATGAGCAGGGAAGTCCGGGAAGCATCCTCACCTTTTTCCCGTGGCCCGATGCCCGACGCGGAAGGCAGGGCGGTGGCCAGGTAGCCGTAACCTCGTTTGCGATCCTGCCCAGCTCGGTGGGATTCTGGATCGAGCGGCTGATCAAGAAGCAGGTGCAATTCGAGCAGCCGGCCGCGCGCTACGAAGATGAGCGCGTAATCGCATTCAAGGATCACGAAGGATTCATGGGTGAGCTCGTCGCCCATCCAGCCGCGGATTCTCGTACCGGTTGGGCAGGAGCAGGGGTGCCCGCCGAGCACGCTATCCGCGGCATCTATTCGGTCACTCTCTGGCTCGATGCCAACGAGCTCACCGGGCAACTGTTGACCAATACTCTGGGATTCCGGCTCGTGCGCGAGCAGGGAAGCATCTTCCGGTACGCCGCCGGCGATGGCGGTCCCGGTACCATCGTCGACCTGCGTTGCGTTCCCGGGATCTGGCGTGGAGTAATGGGAGCGGGAACGGTGCACCACGTCGCCTTTCGCTCTTCGAGCGAAGAAGAGCAGATGCGGGTTCGCACCGAGCTGGCATCGCTCGGCTATAACGTCACTCCCCAGTTGGACCGTGACTACTTCAAATCGATCTACTTCCGCGAGCCCGGAGGAGTCCTCTTTGAGATCGCTACCGATGGTCCCGGATTCGCAGTCGACGAGTCGGTAGACATGCTCGGCCAGTCACTCAAGCTGCCGGAATGGCTCGAGCCCCGAAGATTCGAGATCGAAGCTCTCCTTCCCAACATTCACGCACCCCTCGAGCTGCATGGGCCCAATGCATGACTGACGATCTGGGCTTTATCCATCGTTTCGTGCCCGCGGAAGAGGCAGCGTCCGGTGAGACGTTGATCGTGCTCCATGGAACAGGAGGCAACGAGAACGACTTGATCGGAATCGGTCAGGCGATTGCTCCCGGCGCCGCCATTCTGAGCCCGCGCGGCAACGTGTCGGAGAACGGCGCCCCACGCTTCTTCAAGCGTCTCGCCGAGGGAGTGTTCGATCCGAAGGAAGTGCGCTCGCGAGCGGAAGAGTTGGCTCGCTTCATTCGGGCGGCAATAACCAAATACGGCTTGGACGTAACTCGAGTATATGCGCTCGGTTACTCGAACGGAGCGAACATCGCCTCGACAGTGATGTTCATTGAGCCGGATTTGCTGCAGGGAGCGATACTGTTTCGTCCGATGCTCGTGTTCGAGCCGGAAGAGAGAAGTGATCTGAGCGGCTCCAGTGTGTTGATTTCTGCCGGTCGCATGGATCCGATCGTACCGGTGAGTAGCGTCGAGCGGTTGGTTGAGCTATTCGAGGCATCGCGCGCGGAAGTGACTCTCAAGTGGCAAGCGGCCGGCCATAGTCTGGCGCCGAGCGAAGTCCGTGAAGCGGCAGGTTGGCTCGCCCTGCAACGTACGCGCGTATGAGCTAGCTTCCAGACACGAATTCCGCCCCGCGTGACACGCCGCATACACTTCATTTCTGCCGCACATAGCTCTCCAATGTCCGAGCCAACCGATACCGCCCCCCCCTCCGCTCTGCGGTCAGCTCCTTCCTCCTCGTCGTCCTCCTCGGGTCAGTCACTCGAAGATCTCTGTATCAACGCGATCAGAGTTCTCGCGATGGATGCTGTTCAGAAAGCGGACTCGGGACATCCCGGCACGCCGATGGCGCTCGCGCCGCTTGCCTACGTTCTCTGGACGAAGCACCTGCGCTACAATCCCGCGAATCCGGGCTGGCTCAATCGCGATCGCTTCGTCCTGTCCGCCGGCCACGCGTCGATGTTGCTGTACAGTGTTCTCTATCTCACGGGCTATGATCTCACTCTCGATGACCTGAAGCAGTTCCGGCAATGGGAGAGCAAGACGCCGGGACATCCCGAGCTTGGCTACACACCCGGAGTCGAGACGACTACCGGCCCGCTCGGACAGGGAATTGGCAACGCCGTCGGAATGGCTGTTGGGGAGGCGCACCTCAGCGCCGTTTTCAATCGCGACCAGAAGATCATCGACCACAACGTGTATTTCATCGCCAGCGATGGCGACATGATGGAAGGTGTATCGCACGAAGCGGCGTCATTCGCCGGCCATCTCAAGCTCGGCAAGCTGATCGGCTTCTACGACGACAATCACATCACCATCGAGGGTGACACCGCCCTCACCTTCAGTGATGACACCGCGACCCGTTTCTCGGCCTACGGCTGGCACGTGCAGCGCGTCGCCGATGTGAACGACCTCTCGGCGCTCAATCGCGCTATCGATGCCGCGAAAGCGGAGACGTCCAGGCCCTCTCTCATCGTCGTCCGCTCTCACATCGGCTACGGAAGTCCAAACAAGCACGACACCGCCGAAGCACACGGCTCCGCTCTCGGTCCGGAGGAAGTCGCTCTCACCAAGAAGGCGCTGGGGTACCCTTCGCAAGAGCCATTCTACGTCGCGCCAGAGGCGCTGCAGTACTGGCGCGAAGCAGGGAAACGCCGGGCAAAGTTCGAAGACGAGTGGAAGAAGACCTACGATGCCTACAAAGCGGGTAACACGGGATTGGAGAAGGAGCTGCAGCGGCGCTTGAGCGGGGAGCTTCCGAGCGGTTGGGAGGAAACAATTCCCGTCTTCACCGCCAAGGATGGCAACATCGCCAGCCGTGCTGCTTCAGGTATCGTGATCAACGCCATTGCAAAAAAGATCCCCGAGCTTTTGGGTGGCTCGGCTGATCTCGCAAGCTCGACCAACACGATCATCAAGGGCGAGCCGAGCTTCTCTGCTGAGAACTACACCGGTCGCAATTTTCATTTCGGAATCCGCGAGCACGGCATGGGCTCGATCATGAACGGCATGTCGCTCACCGGCGCAATGATCCCCTATGGCGCGACTTTTTTGATCTTCTCGGATTACATGCGCCCTCCAGTCAGGCTCGCCTGCATCATGAAGCGTCATGTCATCTACGTATACACGCACGACTCAATAGGCCTGGGCGAGGACGGGCCAACGCACCAGCCAGTCGAGCAGCTGAGTGGATTGCGGGCGATTCCCGACATGACGTTGATCAGACCGGCCGATGCATCGGAAACAGCGGAAGCCTGGCGAGCGGCGCTCAAGCACAAGAAGGGTCCCGTCGCACTCGTGCTGACGAGACAGAAGCTGTCATTCATCGACAGAACGAAGTACGCGTCGGCGGGTGGATTGGCACGCGGAGCCTACGTATTGGCAGATGCGCCCGGGGGTACGCCGGACGTGGTTCTGATGTCCAGTGGTTCTGAGGTCGCGCTCGTGCTCGATGCGCAGAAGAAACTCGAAGCCGATGGCATTCGGGCGCGCGCCGTAAGCATGCCCAGCCACGAGCTGTTTGCTCGACAGGAC
>Ga0193731_1000480_pt1 | contig 13095 bp, 8 predicted proteins | sample U1a2metaG_FD_144920 | JGI IMG/M metagenome (GOLD analysis project Ga0193731, IMG submission 144920) | Soil microbial communities from a riparian zone of the East river system, Colorado, United States - U1a2 | ecosystem: Environmental > Terrestrial > Soil > Riparian zone | place: USA: East River...
TCGGAAGGGCAATGATAGATCTTGAATAATCGGACATAGTACGCTAAGGTTGTATGTCTAAAGGGAAACAGCCCAGAACAAGAGTTAAGGTTCCAAAATTATTCTTAAGTGAAAGTAAGGAAGTTTGTATCGTATACGACTAGGAAATAGGCTTAGAAGCTGCCATTTTTTGAAGATCTCGTAACAGAGCACTAGTATAGTAGATATTTTATAATATTTACATTGATATTAGCACCGAAAATTCAACGGATCTAAATAATATACCGACACCTTGTCCATATATATTAATATAAAAAAGTAAATTTATAATATTATTTATAATGGGGTAGTGGAACGTTGGGTAAATCTTAGATTTTTTTCTTAAAAAGATTAGTTATTAGATAACCCAAGTGATAATGCTGACATGAGTAACGAAAAAGGGGTAAATTTCAATAAGATTAGGTTAGTCTAATTAGGCTAATTTAATAATAATTGATGATAATAAAAACTAAAATTTTAATTATATATCCCTCGCCTAAAGCTTATGGTTTTATTAAAGTAACGGCCTCTAAGTTTATAAACCTAAAGGACTAAACGATGAGAAAATCTTATTTACATAGTAACAACCTTTAATATTAAAAGTAATAAGGGTTCTGGAAAAACAGTAATAAGTATTTTTCATTACAATAAACTAAATAGATGAGTAGTGTTAAAAATTAATAAAATAACCGTACCTAGAAACTATCTCAAGTAAGCAAGTAGAGAATACGAAGGCGTTTGAGTGAACAATCATTAAGGAACTCGGCAAACTAGCTACCGTAACTTCGGGATAAGGAGAGCCATTCCTCCTGATTAATATCAGGTAAAGAATAGGAAGCATGGAATAGTGTTGTACGACTGTTTAATTAAAACAAAGCACTTTGCAATAAGATAATAAATCAAAGTATTAAGTGTGATTTCTGCCCAATGTCGGCTGGTTAACGGATATATTAAGTTGATTAAGATAAATTTGGTATTAAAGGAAACCCCGATGAATGGCGGCCTTACCTATAAGGGTCCTAAGGTAGCGGAATACCCTGGCCGTTAAATGCGGTCTTGCATGAATGATTTAACGATACAACAGCTGTCTCAAGGATTGGCTCAGTGAAATTGGAATAACTGTGCAGATACAGTTTACCTCTAGTTAGACGAGAAGACCCTATGCAGCTTTACTGTTGCTAGTTATTGGATATGATTTGCGAATTTTAGTGTATAAGGTAGTTGATTTTATAAATAAAGATTTGTTCTAATTTATACATATATTGCGTAATTGAAACACCTTTATTTTGCTAATCCTATTTGAAAAATTGTATTATTTATGATGTATAACCCTATATTTTTTATCATAGGGGACAATGACTAGGAGGCAGTTTATGCGGGGCACAGATCCCATAAAAAGTACCTGGGTGTATCCAAAGTTAATCTTGTAAACTTGTTGTTAATTAACTTAAAACAACAGATAATTTTACATTATGTAAAATAAAAGTTTTAGTTTGTTATTTTTTGTGGCTTAAGCTATAATTTATCCAGCTATATATCTATTAAGTTAGAACTAATATATTTAATCCAAGTAAGATTTTAACTATATGGAGAATAGATGTAATCAAAATATTAAAATTAATATCATATTAATGTTTTGATTTATTATTAGATAATAATATAAAATATATTAAAAAATTGGACATCAGTGGTTTATATCTAATCAAATAATTATGTGTATTACTTGTCAAGTTTAATGGCTTAATCTTGCTTTACTGTTTGATTTACATATCTATCAGTCGCGTAAGCGGGGCATATGATCACAAGATGCAGAAAGGAAAGGTCTTGGATTTTTGAAAAAGCTACGCTAGGGATGTTAGTCCTCTAATGATTAATTTTTTTTTAAGTAAATATTAATTCATTAGTAATTTATTGGGTTAATTTCAAGAATAACATATATATATATATATATATAATGTGTACTTGAAGCGAAATTTACTTTAGCTCTTTACAAAAAAAACTGTTTACTTATCATTTTAATATATTTTATTATGAAGGATACATTTTTTTTTATTTTTAGTAAAATCGTTCAACGACTAGAAGGTGAATAGTGCTAATAATAATCCTTTTAATAATGCCCAACTTTTTACAAACATATAGATAGTTAAGCATAAATAATAGTATTATAATATTATTATTTATAATATTATTATTTATAATACAGCATTTTTATTATTAATAATAGGAATGTTAATAAACATATTGAAGTTTTAATTCAAAACTTAATATAATAAAGCAATGTCTTATAAGATTTTGAAAATATATGAAATATACAAATATTATGTATAATAATAAGTTTAAAATAAATAAACCTTTAATTTTTATTAAGAAATTAAATAATAATTATAAGGTAATACCTTTTAATAAAATAATAAATACCTTAGGTCATATGAGATATTTTCCTCCTACCATTCAGGAATGGTATAATAGTATTTATTCATATAATAATAATTATATTAAAAATATAACTATTGTTGATAAAAATTTGACTAAATTAATAAGAAGTTATTTTAATCTTTATTTTAGCAATAAACTTTTGCGTAGTAAACGTATAATAACTAGATTTAGACGATCTTCTATGGATAAAATTTTTATTAGTAAAACAGAGTTGAAACATACTAGCTCTAAAGTAATTATTACACTATATGTTTATAATGAAGAAAGAAGAATTTTACTTAATAAAATTAATGGAATTGAAACTAAGCTTTTTTCTTACGTTGATTTACCAGAAGATAAAAAAAGAGTTTTGTCTTTAAAAGAAAAGATAAATGTTTTTAAAAACATTAGGAAAAACTTTAATCTTTTAAAATATTTAAATGAATTAAGTTTTTCAGTTTCTGAAGAAATTAAAAAAATATATAAAAATTTAATAATAATAATAAATCCAGAAGGTAAGAAAGAGAAAGAATTAGAATTAGAAATATTAGAAACAAAGTTGAAGTATTTAAATGTTATTATGCTCCTTTGTGAAAAATATTCTAGTTTTAACAAATATTATAATAATAAATTTTATACTAAACTTTTAGGAAATACAATTTTAGAGAAAGAAATGTTGATTATTGCTTATTATAAGTTATTAATAAATTTAAATCAATCTAAATTTGAAGATAAATTTCTTTTTAAATTAAAATATTTAATTAGTAAAATATTTAATAAAGAAGTAGAATTTAATATAGTTGACTTAAAGGCTGTATATCTAAATAGTCATTTACTTACAGAAGTTGTTTCTTTAAAATTAAGAAATAGAAAAAATAAATTACTAGATATTTTAAGCTATTTCCTATATATGGTTAAATTACCAAAAGTAAATATTTCAAAAGAAAAATTTGCTTATATTAATCCCAAAACATTATTAGATAATAAAATAAAAAACTTTAGGGTTAATCGTTTAATTATGAATAATAATTATAAAGATAATTTAAATAAATTTTTATTAAATATATTTAAAAGTTCTAATTTTATTAAAAAATTAGAAGAACATATACCTAATAAACAGAATATTGGAAACAAAACAGTAAGTTTATTAACTAATGTTTTAAATAGCTTGAAATATAAAAAAATGGGAGGTATTAGATTAGAGACTAAAGGTAGATTAACTAGACGTTTGACTGCTTCAAGATCCGTATTTAAAATAAGATGAAAAGGTAGTTTAAAAAATATAGATTCTTCTTATAGAGGATTATCTTCAGTGCTATTAAGAGGCCATAATAAGTCAAATGTACAATATTCAATAGTTAATTCAAAAACTCGTAATGGGTCTTTTGGACTTAAAGGTTGAATTAGCGGTAAAAAATAAATATATTTTTAATTATATATTTATTATCAAATATGATACTGTATTTTTTTAATATAAAAAAATATTTAGTAATTTTCGCGTTGGATTAATTATCTATATGTAGTAAAAATGAAGAAATAGTCTGAACCATTTTGTAAAGGATGGAAATAAAGGATAAAGAACCTTTATGTTAACAAATATTGAACAGGCTAATCGCGCCAGAGAGTACAAATTGAGTGCGGGGTTTGGCACCTCGATGTCGGCTTAACTTATCCACATGAATGTAGAAGTCATGAAGGGTTCGACTGTTCGTCGATTAAAAAGTTACACGAGCTGGGTTAAATACGTCGTAAGACAGTATGGTTTCTATCTTCTAGAGGTAGTTTAAATAAAATAAAGATTGGCCCATCGTACGAAAGGAGCTGGGTATATTAACCTATGGTTTACCTGTTGTTTATATGTCCAATATTAATTTAAATTTAAGTATGAGTATATACTTAAATTTAAGTGTATAATAATATATATATATATATATACTTATGTTATACAGGAATGTTACTTTTACTTTAGTAAATTTATTTTATAAGCATGGCAGGAAAGCTATGTTAGTTAAAGATAAGTGTTGAATGCATCTAGACACGAAACTTACTTTAAGATATTTTTTAATATACGTGGTTTAACACCACGATTTTAAACTTTTTATTAAAAAGTTTAATTAATAGGCTTTAGTTGAAAGAATTTAAATGTTTTTAGGCATAAAGTACTAATTTCTTAGTTTACTAACTTTTTTTTATCTCACATAACTTAATATATATATATATAATTTAATATATATATATTAAATTATATAGTAATAAATACTATTATTAGCCTAGTTAGCATAAAAGTAATGTAGCTGTTTTGTAATCAGCTGAAGTAAGTGCAATACTTGCACTGGGTTTGTATATTTTATATAGGCCTCATAGTCAAGTGGTTTAAGACGTGATGTTTTCATCATTATATTCAAGGGTTCGAATCCCTTTGGGGCTATATATATATAATGGCATGTATAACGCGGATTGATGTAATAGTAACATAACTGGTTCATGCCCAGTAAATATAGGTGCAAATCCTTTGTCCGTACAATAAAATAGATTGTAAGAGTAATAATCTATACTTTTCTCTACTATGTTGTAAGGGTTATAGCTTAATAGGTAAAGCAAACTGCTCATGACGGTTTTTATGAGTGTTCGATTCACTTTAGCCCTATAAAATATATTTAGCATTTTATTAATTTAGTAATAATATATTAATAACCCGAGTGTTGAAATTGGTAAACAAAATAATTTTAAGCATTATGGGCCATGAGCCTTAGAGGTTCAAGTCCTCTCTCGGGTACATTATAGTATATATGTGGATATATTGTTTATTACTATATCTATTTTTTCATACTAAATATAAATAAATATATATATATATATTTATTTAATAGATATTAAGTTAGTGAAAGAAATTTTATTAAAAAGAGAACTATATTATCCAGATAGTATAAGCCCTTCTTTAAATGTATGTAAAATAGGTGGTTCCACATTATAGGTAAAACATGAATGATTTTTAGTCAAAATTAAATGAAGTTCGTATAGGAAAAAGTAACAGAAATAAAAAAAAATGATAACAAAGAATCAGAAAATTAATATTATTATCATAAGGGGAAATAGTATAATTGGTAATACAGTAATTTTGCATATTGCTATTCTAGGTTCGAAACCTAGTTTCTCCATTTTTTATCCTAATATATTAAAAAAAAATAATGAATTTTAATTATAATAATGATGTCTAATTGTAAAAGTAATATAATTATATAAGATATACCTAAGTACTTAATGATATAAATAAGATTATATAATATAGCTCGAGAAGCTCAATTGGTAGAGCGGAACTCTGAAGATGTTTAGGTTGTAAGTTCAAATCTTACCTTGAGCAAAAACAAGATATATTGTTTTTTTTTATTTAGTAATAAGCATGATGGAATTGGTATACATCCAGTACTTAGGATACTGGGGCTTAATTGCTATGTGGGTTCAAGTCCCTCTGCTTATATTTTTAATAACTAACACTAATAATTTTAAAGTAATAATTATTATATTAACTGATATAAATAAATAATATTATAATATATAAAAAAATGTTTATTTTATTATAGTAATATTTAATTAATTATTTTATATATTAATATCTCGTGGACTAAAGGGTAAGTCATAAATTTTTGGTATTTAATATTGAATGTTCGAATCATTCCGGGATAATTATATAATTATTTAGTATGTCTAATCTATTTAGGTGGATATAGCTCAATAGGTAGAGCAATTGTATGTGGCACAGTGTGTTCTCTGTTCAAATCAGGGTATCCTCCCATTAAATATATAATATAAGTATGTTTATTATACTTGTAATATAATATGTGTTTTTAATAAAAATATAGCCCGAGTAGTTCAATGGTTAGAACATTAATTTCATGCGTTAAAAATGAGAATTCAAATTTCTCCTCTGGTTTCATTCCTTAGGATATATTGTATATATACAATAGTAGTATATACAAATATGATTAAATATAAAAGGTTCGAATCCTAAAAAAATAATGTTAGTTTATTCTATTCTGTTTTTATTATTATCTAATGCCGTCACAATAAGACGAGATAAATCAATACTTTTTAGTAGAGTTTCTATAAATATGTTATGCTATTCTATTATTATAGCAAATACTAATTTATATATAGCTTCTTTAAAAAGGGGTATAGGTATATATAGTGGTTTATTTCACATTAGTAGTATTACATTAATATTTCACATACTTATATTTATAATAAGTTCAGTAATATTACAACTTACTGGATTTTACCCCAGAAAATTATGATTAAAAGAGTTTTCCTCATTAAAAAAATTATTTTTCTATAGTTTTACTTATTATAGAAGTAAGATAACAAATAAAATGGGAGAACAATTTAAAATAATAGAATATCCTTTAATAATATTATTTATCATAACAGGATCTGTTTTTTTAATATCAACCAATGATTTGGTTTCTATCTTTTTGAGTATAGAATTACAAAGTTATGGTTTATATTTATTGTGTACTTTATATAGGAATTCGGAGTTGGCAACCACAGGAGGTTTAACTTATTTTTTATTAGGGGGTTTAAGTTCTTGTTTTATATTATTAGGTAGTAGTTTATTGTATTCAAATTCAGGTATTACTAATTTAGATGCTTTATATGTTATAGTTAGTATAAGTGATATAGCAAATAATAATAATATATTGTATTGATATAATAATAATTATATAAATATATCATTACTTATTTTAAGTGTGGGGTTTTTATTCAAAGTAAGTGCTGCTCCTTTTCATTTTTGATCCCCGGATGTTTATGATGCAATACCTACAATTGTAACTACTTTTGTAGCTATAATAGCTAAAATATCTATATTAATATTTCTATTGGAATTAGTTCATTATACTAGTAATTGCTTATTTATATCAGAATATTCTTGAACTTCTACTTTATTGCTCAGTTCTTTACTTTCACTTATAATAGGTACAATAGGAGGTTTAAATCAATTTAGAATAAAAAGATTATTTGCTTATAGTACTATAAGTCATATAGGCTTTTTATTATTAGCTTTAAGCATAAATAGTATAGAATCTATTCAAGCATTTATATTTTACTTAATACAATATTCTTTAAGTAACTTAAATGCCTTTATATTACTTATAAGTATAGGTTTTTCATTGTATTATTATGTTAATGATAATAAAGAATACGAAAATTTATCTGATAAAAACAATTCACCTATACAACTCATAAGTCAAATAAAAGGATTTTTTAATATAAATCCTATTTTATCTCTTAGTTTTGCAATAACCATATTTTCTTTTGTAGGTATACCACCACTTATAGGATTTTTTGCTAAACAGATGGTATTAAGTGCTGCTTTAGATAATGGTTATATATTCCTTACTTTAGTTGCAATATTAACTAGTGTAATAAGTGCTGTGTATTATCTAAATATAATTAAACGAATTTTTTTTGATGAATCGGAATATAAAATAAATCCAGATTTGGATAAATTAAATATGCACGGTAGTGTTTTAAAAAAAGATTTGTTTATTGAGAAATTAACCTTTAATTGTAGTAATATTGTTTTATCTAGTTATCTAACTATAACTATTTCTATATTAACATTAATAATTTTATTATTTATATTTATGCCTCATTCTTTATTAAGTATTGCTAATATATTAGCACTAATATTATTTAATCCTTAAATGACAAGTATAACGTTCTTTATGATATTTATACCTTTATTAGCTTTTATTTTATTAGGTATAAATTTAGTGTTTGCTCCACATAACTCTTATCAAGAAAAAAACTCGTCATTTGAGTGTGGATTTCACTCATTTCTTGGTCAAAATAGAACACAATTTAGTATATCTTTCTTTATATTTGCACTTCTTTTTTTATTGTTTGATTTAGAGATTCTTTTAGTTTATCCTTATGTGGTAAGTTCTTATATAAATGGTATATATGGTTTAACTTTAATGCTTATATTTTTTTTGGTTTTGACTTTAGGATTTGCTTTTGAATTAGGTAAAAATGCACTAAAAATAGATAGTAGACAAATGTTTGCGCTCAAAAATATTAATTCAAATATTACTAATTATATAGGTAACATTATGCCAAATATTATATTTTTAAATATAAGTATAAGTTTACTTTTTTCTTATATTGTATAAAAACATAGTACTATATTATATTTAAAAGGATGTGATAACTAATTATAATTAGTGTAGTATTATTAAGTTATAATATTAATTAAAATAAAAATTAAATTTAAGTAATAAAGTATTGTGGCTGCTAAAGGTTTCCTAGCTTAAAGGGAAGAAAACTTGTATTTTTTTTTATTTTTCGTTAAAATATTTAATAAATATTAATATATTTATTAAATGTATTGATATTTCTATCACATAATGATAAAAGAGCTAGGAGAATTATAAAAAAAAATGATATATTACGAATTAAATAATTGAAAAGCTAATTGTGATACAGCTAGTCCTTGAGGTTTGTACTTTCAGGATAGTGCAACACCACAGATGGAAGGTTTAGTTGAATTGCATGATAATATAATGTTTTATTTAGTTATTATATTATTTGCGGTGGGATGAATAATGCTTTCAACAATTAATAGTTATATTAATACAAAGTCTCCTATTTCTCATAAATATTTAAATCATGGCACATTAATAGAATTAATATGAACTATTACTCCTGCTTTAATATTAATACTTATAGCATTTCCATCCTTTAAATTATTATATTTAATGGATGAAGTTAGTGATCCTGCTATGTCTGTATTAGCGGAAGGACATCAATGATATTGAAGTTATCAATATCCTGATTTCTTGACTTCAGATAATGAATTTATAGAATTTGATTCTTATTTAGTACCTGAATCAGATTTGGAGTATGGAAGTTTGAGAATGCTAGAAGTTGATAATAGAGTTATTATACCAGAATTAACACATGTTAGATTTGTAGTTACTGCGGCTGATGTTATTCATTCATTTGGTTGTCCAGCATTAGGTATAAAATGTGATGCTTATCCTGGTAGATTAAATCAAGCTTCAGTGCTTATTAATCGTGAAGGAGTATTTTATGGACAATGCTCAGAAATATGTGGTATTTTACATAGTAGTATGCCTATTGCAATAGAGTCTGTATCTATAGAAAAATTTTTATCATGATTATATGAACAATAAGACTTTAATTTTTTTTATTTTGCAATAAACATTATTTAAAAAGTAAATTACTTTTTTATACAAAATTCTTATTAGCTCAAAGGAAGAGCGAGATACTTCTAATATCTTGATCCTAGTTCAAATCTAGGATAAGAATAAATTAGGATTTAAGTTAAATTCTTAACTATCTTAATAATATTAGTAAATTTCATTTGAATAAGAAATTGTAAAAAGTCTTTATAGCTTAAAAGTAAAGTAGAATGTTATTAATATTTTCACAGATGTTCGATTCATCTTAAAGACTTTAAATAAAGTTATTATCAGATTAGTGGTACGAATTTATTTATAATAGATGTTATATGAATTTATAGGCTTAAATAATAAATTAGTAATTATTTATTTATAAAATAGTTATTAATTAAACAATAGTTTTAATGAAAATAATATATAATGAACTTATCCTTAATACTTTTTCTAATAGGAATTTTAGGATTCGTATTAAATAGAAAAAATATAATATTAATGCTTATTTCAATTGAAATAATGCTTTTAGCTATAACTTTTTTAATATTGGTAAGTTCACTTAGCTTTGATGATATATTAGGTCAAACATATGCTATTTATATTATAGCAATTGCTGGTGCAGAATCAGCAATAGGTTTGGGTATTCTAGTTGCTTTTTATAGATTAAGAGGAAGTATAGCCATAGAATATAAATAATGTATTTAGCCATAATAACTTTACCTTTATTAGGAGCAATAGTTTCCGGGTTTTTTGGTAGAAAAGTCGGAGTTAGTGGAGCACAATTAATTACATGTTCTTCTATAGTTGTAACAACATTATTATCTGTAATTGCCTTTTTTGAGGTTGGTATAAACAATATAACAGTATCAATAAATATATTTAGATGAATAGATAGTGAATCCTTGGATGCCTTATGAAGTTTCCATTTTGATAGTTTAACAGTAAGTATGTTGATACCAGTTTTAATTGTATCTTCTTTAGTGCATATATACTCTATAGATTATATGAGTCATGATCCACATAATCAAAGATTTTTTAGTTATCTTAGCTTATTCACTTTTATGATGATTATATTAGTTACAGCTAATAATTTTTTATTAATGTTTGTTGGTTGAGAAGGAGTAGGTATTTGTTCATATCTTTTAGTTAGTTTCTGATTTACAAGAACAGCAGCAAATCAAAGTTCTATTGCTGCTTTTTTAACCAATAGAGTAGGTGATTGCTTATTAACTATAGGTATGTTTGCTATATTATGATCTTTTGGTAATGTAGATTATAGTACTGTATTTTCATTAGCTCCTTTTATTAATGAGGATATAATAACAATTATAGGTATATGTTTCTTAATTGGAGCTATGGCTAAAAGTTCTCAAGTTGGATTACATGTTTGATTACCTATGGCTATGGAAGGTCCTACACCAGTTAGTGCATTAATACATGCAGCTACTATGGTAACTGCAGGTGTATATTTATTAATGCGTGCTAGTCCTTTAATAGAATATAGTTCAACTGTATTAATTTTATGTTTATGATTAGGAGCCATAACTACGGTATTTAGTAGTCTTATAGGTTTATTCCAACAAGATATTAAAAAAGTTATTGCCTATAGTACTATGAGTCAATTAGGTATGATGGTTATAGCTGTAGGTTTATCATCTTATAATGTTGCCTTATTTCATTTAGTAAATCATGCTTTTTATAAAGGACTTTTATTCTTAGGAGCAGGTGCAGTAATACACGCAGTATCTGATAATCAAGATTTTAGAAAATATGGTGGATTAAGATCTTTCTTGCCTTTAACCTATTCTGTTATGTTAATAGCAAGTCTTAGTTTAGTAGCTTTCCCCTTTATGACAGGATTTTATAGTAAGGATTTTATATTAGAATCTGTCTATGGTCAGTTTTATTTTAGTAGTACAGTTGTTTATTTTATAGCAACTATAGGTGCTATGTTTACTACTTTATATTCAGTTAAAGTTTTATATTTAACTTTTTTAACTAATCCTAATGGACCTATAATTAATTATAAACATTCTACTACTTCACATAGTGCACAAGATGGAGGTATTTTTATGAGCTTACCTTTAATTATATTAGCCATATTTTCTATATTTTTTGGATATATTGGTAAAGACATATTTATTGGATTAGGTTCAGGATTTTTTGCAGATAATAGTATTTTTATTCATCCAATACGAGAAATTATGTTAAATACTGAATTTGCTGTACCTAGTTTATTTAAATTATTACCTTTATTCTTCACCATTTTACTTAGTATTATAGCTATAATCCTTTCGGAATTTATACCAAAATTTATTATTAATTTTAAATTGAGTAGAGTGGGTTATAATATATTTAGTTTTTTAAATCAACGCTTTTTTGTAGAATTTTTATATAATAAATATATTACTGGTATTATAATTAAATTAGGTGGTCAAACTACCAAAATTTTAGATAAAGGAAGTGTGGAACTATTAGGACCTTATGGGTTAGAAGTGGTATTATTGTGGTTAAGTAAAACTATATCTTCTTTAAATAGTGGTATAATTACTAATTACGCTTTATATATTCTAATAGGTCTTATTTTTTACAATTTAATACCTTATTTTTATTTATTTGATAACAGTTTGGTATTATTGATATTATTATCCATTACTCCTATTATATTATTCAAAAAAATATAATGCATAATAGTATTATTGATTTAATATATATATATATATATTTATATAAATATATTATTGTATATATCTTGCTAGTTATTTGTAATATGCATTTCTTAATTATTAATATAATAATTACATACATTTTGTTCTATTTGAACTATAAGATCTTTTCTTATTTTTCCTTTATTTACTTTAAGTAAATAAAGGAAAAATACTATTAATTTGTTTAAAAATCTATTAAAATAATATAAGTTTTATTCTAAATTCACCTATAGACATCTAAAAGAAACAATAAATTAAATAAATGAGTTTATCTTGCTTCTTTTCTTTTTGTGTAAAACAATTATTATTAAATATAAAAATATATGAGAATTTTAAAAAGTCATCCGTTGTTAAGGTTGGTTAATTCCTACATTATAGATTCACCACAACCTAGTAACATAAGTTACTTATGAAATTTTGGATCTTTATTGGCGGTTTGTTTAGTTATACAAATTATAACAGGTGTAACTCTAGCTATGCATTATAATCCTAGTGTTTTAGAAGCATTCAATTCAGTAGAACATATAATGCGTGATGTAAATAATGGTTGATTAATACGTTATTTACATAGTAACACTGCTTCAGCGTTCTTCTTTATTGTATATTTACATATAGGAAGAGGTTTATATTATGGATCTTACAGGGCACCTAGAACATTAGTTTGAGTTATTGGTACTATTATATTTATATTAATGATAGCTACAGCTTTTTTGGGTTATGTATTACCTTATGGTCAAATGTCTTTATGAGGAGCAACA
>Ga0193731_1000481_pt1 | contig 13083 bp, 11 predicted proteins | sample U1a2metaG_FD_144920 | JGI IMG/M metagenome (GOLD analysis project Ga0193731, IMG submission 144920) | Soil microbial communities from a riparian zone of the East river system, Colorado, United States - U1a2 | ecosystem: Environmental > Terrestrial > Soil > Riparian zone | place: USA: East River...
CAACACCGGTGTGGCACGTTGAGAGTTGGAGGTCGTAGCGATATGAGACGTGTGACTTTGCTCGTAGTGGCCGCGCTCGGCCTGGTCGCCTGTGGCGGTACCACTACGCCGACGACCACAGGCGGGGCGTACAAAGCAGCCTGGATCTATGTCGGGAGCGCCGCCGACGCGGGCTGGACCAAGGCTCACGACGACGCCCGCCTCTATGTCGCCCAACAGCTGGGAAACAATGTGAAGACGACGTTCAAGGAGAACGTTCCGGAGGGTCCCCAGGTGACCCAGGTGATCGATGGTCTTGTCGCGGATGGCAACAAGATCATCTTCGCCACTTCGTTCGGGTTCCAAGACCAGGTGGCGGCGGCGGCCAAGAAATATCCAAACGTGTACTTCGAGATGGCGACCGGCTACAAGCTGGACACCAACCTCGCCGAGTTCTTCGGTGCGGCTGAGGATGCCGACTACCTGACGGGCATGGCCGCCGGGGCGGCGTCCAAGTCGGGAAAGATCGGCTTTGTCGCTCCCTTCCCGATTCCTGAGGTGATCAGGGAGATCAACGCCTTCGCTCTCGGCGCCCAGGCCACGCACCCTGGCGCGACAGTCCAGGTCATTTGGACCAGCACGTGGTTCGACCCGGCCAAGGAAAAGTCAGCGGCCGAAAGCCTCATCTCCGCCGGAGTCGACGTTCTCGGCCAGGGCCAGGACAGTCCGGCCACCGGAGAAGCGGCCAAGGCACACAACCTGAAATGGGCAGGCTACGACTCCGACCAGACGGCATTCGCGCCAGAGCAGTGGCTGACGGGGACCGTCTACCACTGGGGCCCTTACGAGCTCACCCGCGTCAAGGCCGCGATGGATGGCTCGTGGAAGAGCGGCAGCTACTACGGCAGCCTGAAGGACGGCTTCGTCGACATCGCCCCATTCGGAAAGTCGGTGGACGCCGCAACCCAGGCCAAGATCAAAGCCAAGAAGGATGCCCTTATTGCCGGCACGTTCTACCAGTTCACCGGGCCCTTGAAGGACCAGTCGGGCAAGGTGAAGGTGGCTGACGGCGCGAAGCTCACCCTCGACCAGATCCTGACCATGGACTGGTTCGTCCAGGGCGTCATCGGCAAGCCCAGCAGCTGAGAGTCGATAGCGTGAATGTGGTCACCGCCGGGCCAGTCCCGGCGGTGGCAATGCGCTCGATCACCAAGCGGTTCCCCGGCGTCCTCGCCAACGACTCGGTCGACTTCGAAGCCCAAAAGGGTGAGGTTCATGCCCTCCTGGGTGAGAACGGCGCCGGCAAATCGACTCTCGCCAGCATCCTGACCGGCCTCTACCGCCCCGACGCCGGCGAGATCGCGATCGACGGGCGCACTGTCGAGTTTCGCTCGCCAAAGGACGCCAGGGAGGCTGGCGTTTCGATGGTCCACCAGCACTTTCGCCTGGCTGCCTCCCTGACCGTCTCAGACAACATCGTCCTGGGTCAGCACGACGCGGGCTGGCTGCGCACGTCGCCGAGAATCATCGACTCGAAGGTAGAGGAGCTTGCCAAGCGATATCGCATGCCTGTGGATCCGCGGGCGCGGATCTGGCAGCTATCGGTCGGTGAGCAGCAGCGAGTCGAGATACTGAAGGCTCTCTATCGCGGTGCGCGAATCCTGATCCTCGACGAACCCACGTCGCTGCTCACTCCGCAGGAGGCCGACGACCTGTTCGAAACATTGCGGCGGATGACCGCCGAGGGAAGGACCGTCATTTTCGTCTCCCACAAGCTCGACGAGCTGATGGCAGTCGCTGACCGGGTGACCGTCCTGCGTGGGGGCCGCTCGATAGGTACTGTCCTGACTCGCGAGACGAGCCCCTCTCAGCTGGCCAGGATGATGGTCGGTCGCGAGGTGGTTTTCGCGCAGACAAAGCAGATTCACGATCTCGCCGGCGCGGCAGTTGTTCTGGAGCTCCGCGGAGTGTCGGCCGCCGGCGATCTCGGGATCCACGCGCTCGACGGCGTTTCGTTCAGCGTCAGGGCGGGCGAAATCGTCGGCGTGGCGGGTGTGTCCGGAAATGGGCAGCGTCAGCTGGCCGAGGTCATCTCCGGCGCGCGGCCGCGGACAGCGGGCGACGTCTTGCTTGCCGGCAGTCGATTGCGCAGCGGAGACCCGGAGGACGCGATTCTCAAGGGGATCGCCCACGTGCCTGAAGACCGTATGCACACAGGGGTGTCGCCCAGCCTTTCGATCGCTGACAACCTGATCCTCAAGTCGCACCGCCGCCCCCCGATATCGTTCCAGGGCATCCTGCGGCACGGCAGCATCCGGACCAACGCGCGGGACATGATCGCCCGCTTTTCCGTCGCAGCCCCTGGTCCTGACACGCCCACCCGTCTCCTGTCAGGTGGAAACGTGCAGAAGGTGGTCCTTGCTCGCGAGCTTTCGAGCCGGCCTGTGGTGATCGTTGCCGCAAACCCGACTCGCGGCCTTGACGTGGGAGCGACAGAGGGTGTGCGCGCGCTGCTGATCGAGGCTGCGTCCAAAGGTGTCGGCATCCTGCTGATCAGTGAAGACCTCGACGAGATCCTGCTCCTCGCAGACCGGATCGCGGTCATCTACAACGGACGCATCGTCGGCCTCGTGCCGAGGGCCGAGGCCGACATCCAGCAGATAGGCTTGATGATGGCCGGCTCCTCCGGTTGAGCCCCCGCCTTGTTTAGGATCGAGCGCCGGCAGACGGCGCCTAGATGGCTGCTCTTCGCAGTGCCCGCCATGTCTTTGATGGCGGCTTTCGCCGCTGCGTCGGTTGTTCTGCTGGTGGCGGGTAAAGACCCGATTGCGACTTACGAGAGAATCTTCGACCGCGCTTTCTTCGCGCCTGGGGCGTTGACGAGCACGCTGGTCACGGCAACTCCACTTCTGTTGACTGGCCTCGCCGCGGCAGCCGCGTTCAGGATGAGGCTCTGGAACATCGGGGGAGAGGGTCAGCTGTACCTGGGCGCAGTCGGGGCGTCCGGCACCGGCATCGCCCTGCACGACCAGACCGGGCCGATCCTGATCACTGGGATGATCCTCGGCGGCCTGCTTGCGGGCGCGGCCTGGGCGATCGTCCCCGGCCTGTTGAAGGCTTACTTCAACACCAACGAGATCATCTCGACCCTGATGCTCAATTACGTCGCCGGCCTGCTCCTGCTTTACCTGATCTTTGACAGCCAGTCCTACTGGCGCGACCTGTCCTCATTCAGCGCGCGTCAATTTCCGCAAGGCAAGGTCTTGGCCGACGCCGCATCCTGGCCCACCTTCAACTTTGAGATCGCGATCGTCCCGCTCGGCTTTGGGCTGGGCATCGCCGCCGCCATCGGGCTCTGGGCGCTATACCGGTCGACTGTTTTCGGGTTCCAGGTACGTGTGCTGGGCGATTCGGCTTCTGCTGCGCGCTATGCAGGCATCAAAACCCGCCGCATCGTGGTCGTGATGATGGCTCTGTCCGGGGCGCTTGCCGGAATTGGTGGGGCCAGCCAGGTCGGCGATTTCCGCCATGTCCTCGATCCTCGTGGTTTGCAGCAGGCGGGACTCGGCTACTCGGGGATCGTGGTCGCGGCGCTCGCCCGCTACAACCCCTTCGCCGTGCCGGTGGTCGCGGTATTGATCGGCGGGCTGGCAAATGCCGGCTACAGCCTCCAGGGCCCGGATTTCCCGGCCGGGCTGGTCGGCGTGCTGCAGGGGATGATCCTTTTCTTCGCGCTGGGCGGAGAGCTGCTTCTTCGATACAGGTTCACGCTGGGTTCGCGAGGCTCTCTTCCCGTCGGCGCCCAGCCAGCGGGAGCCGCTCGACAATGAACGTCAACGAGAGCATCGTCGTGGTGCTGGCGGCGTCAGCGATCTTCTACGGGACGCCGCTCGTTTTCGCGTCGGTCGGAGAGCTTTTGGCCGAACGCTCCGGAGTGCTCAACCTCGGCGTCGAGGGAATGATGCTGATCGGCGCCGTCACTGCTTTCTGGAGCGTGCAACACCTCACCGGCCCGGACTGGATGGTCCTGTTGCTGGCGACGACCATCGGCGGGCTTGCGGCGCTCGCCACATCTTTGATCCACGCGATCCTGGTCGTGGGACTTCGAGCGAACCAGATCGTCTCCGGCCTTGCGCTCACCATCTTCGCGGGAGCGACTGGCTTGTCTTCATACGTTGGCAACGTGGCGCGGCTAGGCGGACAACCTGCCCACCACGAGTTCCTCGCGCTCAACGTGCTCGGCCTGTCCGGCCTGCCTGTCGTCGGACCGATCCTGTTCCATCAGAACGCGCTGGTTTACGCCTCCTGGGTCCTTGTGATCCTGGCGCTGGCGTATCTCTACCGCACGCGACCGGGGCTCCACGTACGAGCCGTGGGGGAGTCGCCTGAGACTGCAGACGTCATGGGCGTGAACGTGGCGCGGTACCGCTACGCGCACACACTCGCGGGCGGGCTGCTGGCGGGAGTCGGAGGCGCCTACTTCAGCCTCGCGATCACCCCGAACTGGATCGACGGGATGACGTCGGGCGCCGGCTGGATCGCGATCGCGCTGGTGATCTTCGCCTTCTGGCGGCCGGAGCTCACGCTGGTCGGCGCCTATCTATTCGGCCTCTTTTCCAGCCTTGGGTTCGTCCTGCAGGCCCGACAGGTGCACCTACCGCCGGAGGTGTTCGCCTCCCTGCCCTACGTGATGACAGTAGTGGTCCTGGTGGTCGTATCGACCGGTTGGGCCAAACAGCGCCTTGGCGCCCCGGCCGCCCTCGGAACGCCTTACGTGCGCGAAGAGCGTTGACAAGCGTGAGGGTCGCGCCAGGCTTTGCAAACCTGAACGTTCGCTCTGGGACTATCGCCTGCGCATGGCTCGGGCAAGCGGGTTACCTGTTGAAGAGCCATGGCGGGCTCACAGTGATGATCGATCCTTACTTTTCCGACGAATGCGAGAGATTGGAGGGCCTCAGGCGGCAGTTCGAACCACCGATCACCACGGCGGAGCTCCAGCCGGACCTCCTGCTCGTCACGCACGGCCACCTCGACCACTTCGATGAGCCCACCATCCGGGCTTACGCCTCGGCCGGCCGCACCACCCTGTTCGCCCCGCCTTCGTGCACTGCCCGCGCGTCAAGTCTCGGTTGGCCGGCGTCCAGGCTCCGTGCTCTTCAACCAGGCCAATCCGCCACCAGGGGCGGTTGCCGCGTCACTGCGACGTTCGCAAGGCACACCCTGCCCGACGCGATCGGCTTGCTTTTGACAGTCGACGGTATCCGTCTGTGGCACTCGGGAGACACCGAGTACGACGAGCACCTGCGCGCCGGCGCGACTCAAGGTGTCGACATCGCTTTCATCTGCATCAATGGCGGCGGCGGCAACATGAATGCTCGCGAAGCCGCACTCCTCGCGTGGCAGCTCAAGCCGCGCACCGTGGTGCCGATGCATTACGGGATGTGGCCGCTTGAGGACTACCGCTACAGCGGAGCAGCCCCCGACGCGACACCGGACCCTGCCTTATTCGCCTCCACGCTCGCCAAGCTCAACCCAAGAATGCGGGTGAAAGTGCTGAAGGTCGGCCAGACGGTGACGCTCAGTTAGAGGATTGCGACCCCGGTCATGGGCTCGAAGAGGTGCAGGCGCCTGGTGTCAACTCCCAGCCGCACCCTGTCACCCGGGTCGACCTTTAGCTGGGGATCCACGCGCGCGGTGATCGCGTCGCCGCCAACCTGCCCATAGAGGAACTGGTCCGGGCCGAGAACCTCTGAGACCTCGACTTTCAACTCGAGACCGGGATGATCCGGGCGCGGGCGCTCCGTCATCGCTTCGGGGCGTATGCCGAGCACGCCCTTCTCAACGCCAGGGGCGCGGGGCAGCTCCATCTCGAAGCCCGAAGCCTTGGCCGTCGTGCCCTGGACCGTCACAGGGATGAAGTTCATGGTGGGTATGCCGATGAAGCCTGCGACGTACATGTTGGCGGGGTTTTCGTAGATCTCTCGCGGCGGCGCCACCTGCTGAAGGATGCCGTCTCGCATGACGGCGATTCTGTCGCCCATCGTCATCGCCTCGACCTGATCGTGCGTGACGTAGACAAAGGTGGCGTGCAGCAGGCGGTGTTGCTTCTGAAGCTCGATCCTGGTCTGCACTCGAAGCTTGGCGTCTAGATTGGACAAGGGCTCATCAAGCAGGAATGCCTGCGGCTCGCGGACGATGGCCCTGCCGAGCGCCACGCGCTGACGCTGGCCGCCTGACAGGTGGCGGGGCTTGCGCTTCATCAGCGGCCCGAGCTCGAGAATGTTGGCGGCTGCATTGACCCGCCGTTCGATCTCGGCGCCCTCCATCCCTCGCATCCGGAGACCGAACGCCATGTTGTCGTACACGGTCATGTGCGGGTACAGCGCGTACGACTGGAACATCATGGCGATGTCACGGTCCCTGGGCGCCATGTCGTTGACCACCGTGTCGCCGATACGGATCTCGCCTTCGGAGATCTCTTCCAGCCCGGCCAGCATCCGCAGCGCAGTCGACTTACCACAACCCGACGGGCCGACAAGGACCATGAACTCCGTGTCCTTGATTTCGAGGTTGAGGTCGTTCACGGCAACGATGCCGCCTGCGAAGCGCTTTGTGACGTGGTCGTAGCTGACCGATGCCATCCGCGTAATCCTAATTCATGAATTCCGGGAAACCGGCTGCCGGTGCCTGTCGGTTTTTGCCCCTTTTCGAGCAGCGCTTCGCAGCTGCGCGGCCGTGTCCTCGGGCTTGGTGTCGTTGACGAATGTCCCCGCGCCGAGCTCGACGCCCGCCAGATGCTTCAACCTGTCGCCACGGCGGTGCGGTGGATAGAACTCGATGTGAAGGTGCGCCTCAGGCCACGCTCGACCGTCAGTTGGAGCCTGGTGCATCGCCATTACATACGGGGTGGAGAACCCGAAGTGCAGGTCATAGGTGGCGGCGACGCGAAGCAGCGCGTCGGCGAGGTCCCACCTTTCGCCTGCGTCGAGCTCATCGATCGACCCGACGTGCCTGCGCGGGTAGACGTGCACCTCGTAAGGCCATCGCGCAGCGTTTGGGACGAATGCGGCCATCGACTCCTCGGCAAAAAGTAGACGAGGTCCTTCGGTCTCAGCCTTGAGCTGGTCGCAGTACAAGCAGCGTCCTGTGGCCTCGCGGTGCTCTCGCGCGGCGTCAAGCTCGGCTTGCGCGAACGGAGGCACGAAGGGCAGCGCGTAGATCTGCCCGTGAGGGTGATGAAGCGTGACGCCGATCTCCTCGCCCTTGTTTTCGAAGATGTAGACATAGTCGACATCTGAGCGCGCGCCGAGGGCCTTGTATCGATCCGCCCACACATCGACAAGGAGCCGCACCCTCTCCGGCGGCAGCTCGGCGAGGGTCTTGGTGTGCTCGGGGGTGTAGACGACCACCTCGCACCCGGTGGTGGCAGGCCGCACGGCTCGGTCGCCGTTGCGGTCAGGGCCGAACGCTGGGAACCGATTCTCGAAAACAACGACCTCAAAGTCATCGAGCGGAATCTCAGATGTCCCGCCGGCGCCGCTTGGACAGAGCGGGCAGAAGTCTGTCGGCAGGAATGTGCGGTCGTTACGTTCGGTCGCATATGCGACCCATTCCCTCCTGATGGGGTCGAAGCGAAGATCAGGCATCGCCGGCGTTGGTGGCGTCTTTCGCGTAGGCCAAGAGGTAGCGTCCATCCGGGAGCTCAAGCTCCAATTTCGACAGCAGCCCCAGCGCCTTGGGCCGAGCGCCAGCCGGGCGCGTTGGTTGCTGAGCTTTGCGGTCAGACAGCTTCTGTGCGGATCTGCTCACGATCGCCAACCTCCGCCACGCGTACCTCCACTCCGCTTTCCCGAATCGCCACCAGCTCCGGAGCGGCTGCTTTGGAGTCGGTTATGAGGGTGTGAATGCGAGCCGCCGGAACCGTTTGGCACATCGTTTCCTGGCCGATCTTGGTGTGGTCGGCGAGCACCACCACCTGTTGGGCTGCGCCCGCCAGCGCGCGGTCGGTTGACGCCACCAGTGGGCTGGGGGTGCTCAGTCCTCTCTCGGCCGAGAACCCGTTCCCGGAGATGAATGCCTGCGATGCGCGCAGCGCCCTCACCGACTCTTCGGTGGCCGGGCCGACGAGCGCGTGGATCGACCTGCGCAGCGTTCCGCCGGTCAGGATCACCTCCACGCGGGGAGCTTCCATCAGGGCCTGGACCACCAGCAGCGAGTTGGTGACCACTGTGAGCTCCGGGAAGTTGACGAGCAGCCGCGCCAGAGCCAGGGTCGTCGTGCCGGGGCCGAGCAGGATGGAGTCGCCAGGACGGATCATGCCGAGGGCCAACCGCGCGATCGCCGCTTTCTCGTTGGCCGCTTGCCCCGACTTCTCGTAGTAGCTTGGCTCGTGTCCGAGGCCGGCCGGCTGCACAGCTCCTCCGTGGGTCCTGACGAGCAAACCGTCCTTGGCCATGGCGCGGAGGTCGCGCCTCAGGGTGATCTCGGTGGTTCCCAGCGTTTCAGCCATCTCGGCCACGGAAACGACCCCGCGCGAGCGGACGCTCTCCGCGATCAGCCGCCTTCGCTCGACCGCCAGCATCCGACGGATCGTAACGTATCGATCATTCCCAATCAATAGCGAGCAGAACCGAAACTGCCTAATTGACAATCCTGACCGAATCTGTATCTTTCCGTTAAACGCTGCGATCCAGAGTCCTCTGGGAGCGGCGCCCAAGAAGTGACGTTGGAGGCTGCTGAGTAAGACCTGCTGCCGGCGCACTCTCGCCCCGGATCACAAGTCGGGAAGAAGGCTGCAGGGTCGTCCCGGTCCGATCGAGGAGGAGGAGTCCTATGGGTGATTCAAGGATAGTTCGGCGTTCGCCGTCCTCGAGCAAGATCAGCTTGCCGTACACCGGCAGCGACCTGCCGCTCAACCTCGACCTGTCACGGCGCGACGTCTTGAAGCTCGCCGGCTACACGAGCATGGCGGCGTTCCTTGCCGCCTGCGGCACCACCACCACAACGTCAGGCGGATCGACAGGCGGCTCGCTCTCGCTGGGGAGCAACGCGTCGGACGCAGGGCCCAAGAAGGGCCTCGCCAACGTTGTCGCAGCCTTCACCGCGGCCAACGGCGGCACCAAGGTCAAGATCAACACTGTCGACCACGGAACCTTCCAGGACCAGCTCGGCTCATACCTCCAGGGCACGCCCGAGGACGCCTTCACCTGGTTCTCCGGATACCGTATGCAGTTCTTTGCTGCGCAGGGTCTGGCGACGCCGATCGACGACGCGTGGGACCACGTGAAGTCGAATTACACCGCCGGCATGGCGACAACAGTGACCGGCAACGACAGCCATGTCTACGGCGTTCCGGTTTCCTACTACCCGTGGGCGGTGTTCTACCGCAAGAGCGTCTTTGCCGCACACAACTACACAGTCCCTACCAACTGGGATGCCCTTGTCGCGTTGTGCAAGCAGATGCAGAAGGACGGCCTGATCCCGATCGCGATGGCGGACAAGGACGGCTGGCCGGCGCAAGGGACTCTTGACATCCTCAACCTCCGGCTCAACGGCTATCAGTTCCACACCGAGCTCTGCGCCGGTAAGCAGAAGTGGACCGATCCGAGGGTCGCGAAACTCTTCCAGAAGTGGGCCGAGATCACGCCTTACTACTCGAAAGGTCTCGCCGGAATGACCTGGCAACAGGGAGCCGACCAGCTGGTGCAGAAAAAGGCGGGTATGTACCTGCTTGGGCTCTTTGTCAGCCAGCAGTTCACGGCGACCGGCAAGCCGGAAGACATCGACGACCTCGACTTCTTCCCATTCCCGGATCTGGGTACCTCGTTCGACGCCGAGAAGGGAATCGATGCCCCGATCGACATCTGGATGGTCACCAAGAAGTCGCCCACCCTCAAGAACGACCTCCCTCAGGCGAAGGCTTTTCTCGAATTCTTCGCGAAGGGGTCATCGCAGCTGACCGTCTTCAAGGAAGCGCCTGGCGCCATCCCGACAGCAAACGATGCCGACACCAGCACATACAGCGCGCTGCAGAAGAAGGCGGTGGAGATCGTCAGCAAGGCCGGCAAGATCACGCAGTTCTTCGACCGCGACTCGCGGCCGGACTTCGCGGGTCCCAACGGGATGCAGAGCTTCCTGCTCAAGTTCCTTGCGAACCCATCGCAGGATCCGACCGCTCTGCAGGGCACCATGCAGAAGTTCTGGGACTCGCTCCCGCCACCGTCAGCCTAAAGCGGCAATAACATCTGAAACGTGGCTGACCCCACGACGAGCCTAGCCCCCGCCCGGGCGACGAAAGCGTCCGAGGCGGGGGCACTCACGACCAGCCGTCGAAAGCGTCGGTACAGCCTTCTGACGCGTCACGACAAGATCCTCCTGGTCCTCATGGTCGGCGTGCCTCTCGCGCTCGACCTGATTCTCATCTGGGGCCCGACGCTTGCGTCGGTGCTGCTGTCCTTCACGGACTGGTCAGGCATCGGTCCGGTCACCGAGAAGAACGTGGTTGGACTCAAGAATTACCAGACGCTCTTTTTTGGATACAGCCTGTTCTGGCCGGCTCTGGAGCACAACCTGATCTGGCTTGCGTTCCTTACCTTCGTCGCGACCCCGATGGGCATGTTCCTGGCCGTGCTCCTCGATCGCGAGCTTCGCGGAAAGCGCATCTACCAGAGCGTTTTCTTCCTTCCTGTTGTTCTTTCCCTGGCAGTCGTCGGTTTCATCTGGACTCTGCAGTACGGCTCGAGCGACGGCTTCATCAACAACGCGACCGGGCTCGTGAAGAGCGGCAACCCCATCGACTGGCTGGGCAATCCGAGCATCAACCTGTACGCGGTCCTTGTCGCTGCCAGCTGGCGGCACATCGGCTACATCATGGTTCTGTACCTGGCGGGCCTTAAAAGCGTTGACCCGTCGCTCCGCGAAGCCGCAAAGGTCGACGGCGCGACCGAGTGGCAGACGTTTTTCGGAGTCGTCCTTCCGGTCATGGCTCCGATCAACGTGATCATCGTTGTCGTCACTGCGATCGAAGCCTTGCGAGCATTCGACCTTGCATACATCATCAACCGCGGCAAGAACGGCCTGGAGCTCCTTTCGATCCTCATTACCAACAACAGCATCAGCGAAGCGAGTCTGGTTGGATTCGGCTCCGCGATCGCGGTCATCCTGTTGGTGATCTCGCTGGGGCCGATCGTTTTGTATCTCACGCGCGTGATGCGGACGGCGGCATGAGCTCGCTGGCCGCGACCCGCCCCCGCGTGCGCGCCGCATCTGCTCGCCGGCGCTTCCGTCCGGCGCGCCTGGCGCTTCACGTGTTTCTAACAGCGATGGTCTTGCTCTGGTTGTTCCCTCTGTCCTGGGCGATCTTCGAGTCGCTGCGGCCCATTGGCGAGACCATCACCAACGGTTTCGTCTCATGGCCGCAGCACCTCGGCCTCGAGAACTACACGACTGTCTGGACACAGGCGGACATGCCCTACTACTACCTGAACACCCTGATCATCGTGGTCCCTGGAGTAATCCTCACGTTGCTCCTTGCCTCAATGGTTGCGTTCTGCTGCTCGCAGTTCAGCTGGAAGTTCAACCTGGCGGTCCTGATGATTTTCACCGCCGGCAACCTCCTGCCCGCGCAGGTCATCATCGTCCCCCTCTACTGGATCTACTTGAACACTCCTCTGCCAATGTTCGGATCGATCGACATCGGCAGGTTCTCGTTCGCATTGTTCAGCGACAACGGGCTCCTGTACGACCAGTACCTCGGGATCATCCTCATCCACGTCGTGTTCCAGACAGGTTTTGCCACGTTTGTGCTGAGCAACTACATGAAGACGATCACAAAGGAGATCACCGAGTCGGCGCTGGTCGATGGCGCGAACCTGCTGCGGATCTGGTGGAGCGTGATCCTCCCGCTCTGCCGCCCGGCATTGGCAGCGCTCGCGACGTTGCTGTTCACCTTCATGTACAACGACTTCTTCTGGGCGTTGATCCTGCTAAAGACGGGTGACCGGCGCCCGATCACCAGCGCGCTGAACAACTTGCAGGGCGAGTTCTTCATCAACTACAACCTGGTGGCCGCCGGCGCTCTGCTGGCCGCCATCCCACCGGTGATCATCTTCATCGCCCTGCAGAAGCACTTCGTCGCCGGGCTGACACTCGGGTCGACGAAAGGGTGATCGCAACACGAAGCTCGCCCGCGGTATGACGGGAGGCGGGCCCCTTCTAGGAAAGCGGCTGCCGCACCTCATGTATGGCGGCGACTACAACCCAGACCAATGGCCGGAGGAAGTCTGGTCAGAGGACGTGCGCCTCATGCGCGAGGCAGGCGTCAATCTCGTGTCGCTCGGCATCTTCGCCTGGTCCCGCCTCGAGCCAAAGGAGGGGAAGTTCAACTTCGAATGGCTCGACCGGATCATGAACATGCTTCACGAGGGTGGAGTGTCAGTCGACCTTGCAACCGCAACTGCGTCGCCACCGCCGTGGTTGTCGCATGCGCATCCGGAGATGCTGCCGGTGCTGGCCGACGGGGTTCGGTTATGGCCTGGCGGGCGCCAGCACTATTGCCCAAGCAGTCCCATCTACAGGGATGCGACGCGGCGCCTCGTCGACGCTCTCGCCACCCGATACGCGAAGCACCCGGCGCTGGTCATGTGGCACGTCGGCAATGAGTTTGCGTGCCACGTCCCGGCGTGTTATTGCGATGTGTCAGCTCACGCGTTTCGAGAGTGGCTGAAGCAGCGGTACGGCAGCCTCGAGGAGCTCAACCGCGCTTGGGGCACTGACTTCTGGTCGCAGCGATATTCGAGCTGGGAGGAGATTTTGCCGCCGCGCCGCACACCCACCTGGCCGAACCCCACCCAGCAGCTCGACTTCATGCGCTTTTCTTCGGATGAGCTGCTCGAGTGCTACGAAATCGAGCGAAAGGTTCTGACCGAGCGCACGCCGGGCATCCCCGTCACCACCAATTTCATGCGCTTCTTCAAGCCACTCGACTACTGGAAGTGGGCGGAGCGCGAGGACATCGTCAGCGACGACGTGTACCAGGATCCTCTCGACCCGGAGGCAGGCATGCGCTCGGCGATGGCCGCCGACCTCATGCGGTCATTGGGACGC
>Ga0193731_1000482_pt1 | contig 13081 bp, 13 predicted proteins | sample U1a2metaG_FD_144920 | JGI IMG/M metagenome (GOLD analysis project Ga0193731, IMG submission 144920) | Soil microbial communities from a riparian zone of the East river system, Colorado, United States - U1a2 | ecosystem: Environmental > Terrestrial > Soil > Riparian zone | place: USA: East River...
CCACTGCATCGGTGTGCGGCAACCGTTGCGATCGCCGAGATAGAAATTGTCGCCCATGCCGATCTCATCCCCGTAGTAGATGATCGGGGTGCCCGGCATCGAGAACAGCAGGGTATTAAGCAGCTCAATTTTGCGACGGCTGTTTGCGAGCAATGGAGCAAGACGCCGACGGATTCCAAGATTTATGCGAGCGTGGGGATCGGTAGCGTAAACGCGGTACATGTAGTCGCGTTCCTCGTCGGTGACCATTTCCAGGGTCAGCTCGTCATGGTTGCGCAGAAACATCGCCCACTGACACTGTTCGGGAATCGACGGAGTCTGCTCGAGAATGTCGATAATGGGGAAGCGATCCTCCATCTGCAACGACATGAACATGCGCGGCATGAGCGGGAAGTGAAAATTCATGTGCGATTCGTCGCCGTTGCCAAAGTAAGCGGCCGCATCTTCCGGCCATTGGTTTGCCTCCGAAAGCAGCATGCGATTTGGAAATTTCGCGTCGATGTGGGCGCGGAGCTTACGGAGGTATTGATGCGTCTCTGGCAGATTCTCGCAGCTCGTGTTTTCTCGTTCGTAAAGGTACGGGATAGCATCAAGACGAAGTCCATCTACGCCCAGACCGAGCCAGAAATCGCAGACTTTCTCCACGGCATCGTGCACTGCCGGGTTATCAAAATTCAGGTCAGGCTGGTGCGAATAAAAGCGATGCCAGTAATAAGCTTTTGCGACAGGGTCCCATGCCCAGTTCGATGTTTCGAAATCTTTAAAAATGATTCGCGAATCCTTGTATTTTTCCGGGGTGTCACTCCACACATAGAAGTCTTTATAGGCGAGATCTTCGCTGGAGACGCCGGTGCCGGTCGCGGCTACAGCGCGCCGGGACTTTTGAAACCACGGGTTTTGATCGGAGGTGTGATTGATGACTAGTTCCGTGATGACGCGCAGATTTCGTGCATGCGCCGCATCGAGGAATGCGCGGAAATCATCGAGGGTGCCGAAATTTGGATTGACGTCGAAGTAATCGGCGATGTCGTATCCGTCATCCCGCAGCGGTGACGGATAAAACGGCAGAAGCCAGATGGCAGTGATGCCGAGTTCCTGAAGATAATCCAGTTTCTCGATCAGTCCGCGGAAGTCGCCCATCCCGTCGCCGTCGCTGTCGCAAAACGTCTTGACGTGCATCTCGTAGATGATTGCATCTTTGTACCACAACGGATCCATGCTCGTTTGAGTCTCGCCTTGCGCCATGCGTCTAATGTTTGACGCACAAAGCGCTGTGCGCAATCATCGGTTGAACAATTGCTAGGCGCGAACCAAGCGTCTTTTTATCACGGTTGGAAACCGGTGGACGAAGTTGTCTGTGCAGCTTAAGAGACTGAATGGCGAGTCCGGGCGTGCCCCGCTGATTGATTTATCGCAAGTTCTTAAACTCTCATGGGACGATCCAAGATCATTTCTTCCGCCCGCCCCAAGCCAGGGAAACGTGCGCGCCTCACAAAGCCGCGAGCGCCAGCCGTCTCTGCCGTCCCGCAAGTCGAGCCCGGAGCTCCGAGTGACTTGGAATTAATGAACGCGATCCAGGCGGAGGACCCCGATGCGCTCTCTCAGCTGTACGATCGGTACAACGGCATTTTGAAGGCGCTTATTTTGCGAGTGATTCACAACGAAGCCGAGGCCGACGATCTCTTGCAAGAAATCTTCATGGAGATTTGGAACCAGGCGAAAAACTTCTCTTCCCAAAAGGGCAAACCGCTCGGCTGGATGGTGACACTGGCTCGGCGACGGGCGATTGACGGGTTGCGGAAAAAGCAGGCCTACGCGCGCGCAGAAGAACGTCTGCAAAACGAAACTGAGCAACAGCCTGATGCATGGGCACATAATGCCACCGAAGAGGAGATCGTGCTCAGTGACACACGTGACCTCATCCGCAAGGTGATCGCCGGCCTTCCACCAGCCCAACAACAGGCTATCGACCTCGCATTTTTTCGAGGTATGAGCCAGCGCGAAATCGCCGCAAATACGAATACACCCTTAGGCACGGTAAAGACCAGGCTTGAACTCGGACTTAAAAAAATCTATGACGGCCTCAAGGAGCTGAAAGGTGAACTTTAAGGAATTCCAGAACCAATCCCGGCTCTACGTCATTGGCGCGTTGGAGCCGGAAGAGGTGGAGGAATTCGAAAAGGCGCGGAAGAAATTTGGGAAAAAGGCCGAAGATTACATTGACGAATGTTACGGGCTACACGAAGCATTTGCGCTGAGTCTGCGTCCGGCGAAAGCCTCAGGCGCAATCAAAGATCGGCTGATGGCGATGGTGCGCACGCGGAAGGAAGCGTAGTCGGTAAGCCCGGGGGACCTCAACCATCCAGTTCGCGTAGGATAAATTCCTGCAGAAAACCGTAGAAGTTTATTTGGAATAAACTCAGGTCCCGGCGCGATCCGATGGGTGAGCGAAAATGGTCGCTTAATTCGCTTTCGGTGAAGTTATTTTTTACGGCGATGACCAGCCTCGCCTGATTGAGTGCGCTCAGCCAGGCATCGGTATGTTTGGCGGGAATGCGCAGAGTACGATTCGCCAGACTTTTTTCATTACCATTTAGTTGCTCCAAATCGGCAGCCACGGTTTCGGTTGCGCTCTGAAACAGGCGCCGCAGTTCAGGTTCGACGTACTGCTTCCACTCTGCGCAAAGCTCCGGTTCTTTTCCATTTGTTGGAGAACTGAAGAGACGTTGCTCGGCAGCTGGTAATCCGTCCGGGCTGGCGCTTGCTGGAATCTGCCGAAGGAGCTCGGCAAGAAACGGGTCCAGTTCGGAGATCTCAATCTGGTCATTGTGCCGGCAAATCTCCATATCAACTGACCTTTTCCAGTGTGGCGAGCAGGAGATAGCCGTGTAACTGCTGCACATAAAGCTCGGCAGGCTCTCGCATGCCGGCCCACAGGATCGAACATCCGTTGTGATGGACTTCAAGCATGTGTCTTTCGGCTTTCTCGCGAGGATAGCCAAATACCCGTTGAAAAACCATCGTTACGTAGCTCATTAAATTCACGGGATCATTGTGGACCACCACCTGCCAGGGAAGATCGAGATCTTCTTCCGAGTGCGTTTCCTTGGTGGGCTCCGCAGTCGTTACAGAGCCAGTCTCATCCAAAACATGAGTCGTTCCTCCTGCATCATTGCTCTGCGCCCGGCATCCGACGCCCCGCCGTCGCTCGCGACTCATGGTGGAAACGCTAACATACGACGCTCTCAGTTCAAACACCCTGCAGGGTGCCGTAGTCGGCATCGGTGATGCCGATTCTGGAATTATTTGGTCAACCGGGATCATTGATCCCGGCTACAGTTACGAAGAATGTTTTTCTGCATCGCTTTCATTTTCCGCGCGGCAGCCTGTGTTCGATCGTCAAACCCGTGCAAATGTAAAAGCCCATGGGCGATGTAGAGGCAAAGCTCGCTCGTGAGCGAGTTCCCAAATGCGCGGGCATGCCTCTTCGCTGTCTCGACGCTGATAAAGATTTCGCCGTGTTGAAACGTAAGCACGTCGGTCGGGCCCGTTTGATGCATAAATTTCCGATGTAACGAAGCCATTCGCTGATCTGAAATGAGCCACACGAAAACCTCATGCACTTTATCCAAGTCCGTCGGTTTCCGCTTGTGCAATTGCAGACAGCAGCGCAAGGCTTTCCCCGCGAAATTTTCGACCTTGGTAACGTTGACCGCGACTTTTCGCTGAAGATTACGCACGGAAATTTCCGAAGCTGTCATTCTGAGCGAAGCGAAGAATCTCAGATTGTTTCTGCCGGGCAATCGAAAACAATAATCAGAGATGTTTCGCTTCGCTCAACATGAAACGAGTCACGCCGGCGGTCTTTGCTCCGATTGAAAATTGCGGGTGATCAACCGCGCGCCTTTATCGAACGTAAAATACGCCCAAGCCCATTGAAAAAGGACGAGCAAGCGGTTCCGAAAACCGACCAGAAAAATGATGTGTACAAACAACCACGCCACCCACGCGGGAAGACCGCTCAAATGCATGAATTTTAGATCGGCGACTGCTTTGTTCCGCCCAATCGTCGCCAGGCTTCCCTTGTCCCAATAATGGAATCGCTGAGGTTTACGCCCTTTAATCATTGCCAGAATGTTGCGCGCAGCGTGGCGCCCTTGTTGGATCGCTACAGGCGATACGCCAGGCAACGGTTCTCCGGTCTGATGTGAAAAGTTCGCTAGGTCACCGATGACCTGAACTTCAGGATGGCCGGAAATGGTAAGGTCATCGTTCACAACAACGCGGCCGACCTTGTCAATTGACGCGCCGAGTGTTTTGCCAATGAACGACGCATTGTTGCCGGCTGCCCAGATTTTCACATGGCAGGGGATGAATTCGTCGCCGAGTTGCACTCCGTCCTCATTAAGATTTGTTGCCCGCACGCCCGTGCGCACGTCCACGCCGAGATGCGTGAGCTGTTTTTGAGCGCTTTTCGATAAGTCCTCGGGAAAGGCAGACAGCAAGCGCGACTCGCCTTCGATGAGAATGACACGTGCCCGGGACGGATCGATATGGCGGAAATCTTTCGCTAACGTATGACGCGAGATTTCTGCGATTGCTCCGGCCATTTCGACACCGGTGGGTCCGCCACCAATGATCACAAACGTCATTGCCGCCTTGCGCGCCGCTTCGTCGTTGGTTTTTTCAGCATATTCGAATGCCATGAGAATCCGGCGCCGGAGCTCAATCGCGTCTTCAAGACTCTTCAATCCTGGCGCCAATTTTTCCCAGTCATTATGTCCGAAGTAGGAATGCCGGGCGCCAGTCGCGAGAATCAGATAATCGTAGTCGAATTCCAGGTCGGCCGTTCTCACTTTTTTGGCGTCTACGTCCACGGACTGCACTTCGGCGAGAATTACCTCTACGTTCTTGGATTTGCTCAACACGGAGCGCACCGGAGCCGCAATGTCTGCCGGTGAGAGCGCAGCGGTCGCGACCTGGTAAAGTAAAGGCTGAAAAAGATGATAATTTGTGCGGTCAATCACTGTGATCAGCACATTCTTGCGTGCGAGCCTCTTCGCGGCTTGAAGCCCGCCAAATCCAGCGCCGACGATTATGACGCGCGGTTTTCGGTTCTGTGATTCCTTCATCCTCGAAAATTTCAGCAACGTTCCACTTGGAAACGATTGCCAGCAAGCGCTTAACGCACAATGCGAACATTCAAGCAAAGCAGTCAGACGAACAACAAAAGGCGGTTGTGAAAACCTGACGGCCTACTATCTTGTCGCCTTATGCCAAAGGCAATCGCTCGCAGTAAAACCCGTAAAGCAGTGGCAAAACGCTTTAAGATCACGGCGGGGGGCAAGGTCTTGCGGGCGCACTCTTCTCGACGCCATTTGCTGTCACTAAAAAGTGCAAAGCGGAAGCGCCATTTGAGCAAAGCGGCGCTCGTGGACAAAACGGATGTCGCCCGCATCAAGGCGAACCTGCCATTCGGTTAAGAGCGCAGCGCATTGCCTCTTGTCGTTAAACGCTCAAGACTAGAGTTAATATCGGCGCACGCCCGCTGGTTGAACGATTTCTTCGCTTCGAGTCGTCGTGGTCGTTGTGCGTGTCGTTGTGACGCCGTACCACTGACGCGCCGCTTCCAGCGAATCTGGTCCCGGTTCAGGACTGTAAAGATCGCGCCGGTTAACGAGTGTTGTGCAGGAGGCCACAGTGGCCAAAAGAAAAACGAGCAACAGCGGCGTCAACCATTTCACGGCGTCGATGCAAACAGGAACGTCAAAGCTTGTCAATGTCTCCGCCTTCGACCAAGACAATCGGCGGTTGCACGATGTCCATGTTGAAGAGAAATTCGCTTTCCGTCAGGGGCTATGGATTGAGGACTTACGAATCCCGCCAGGGCAGGAATGCAGCAACGGTAGTTTGATCCTCCTTGCCGTAGTTCTCTGGCGGACTTTTTCATGCGGTAAGGCGCCGACAACCCGGCGCGCTGTTAACTGGTGAGTCATGAAGTTGCTGAAGACTAAGACGGCACGCTTTTCGCATGTCATTGAAAAATGCGGCAAGCCGCAGGTTTACACTCTTTGGCAAAAACCATCTACCGATCGTCACCTCCAGGCGCAGCTAAAGAATAATCGAGTCATGACGATCCTGAAGACCGAAAGCGGGACGGATTTTGGAATTGCTGGGTTCAAAGAAAGAAAAGGGGCGACTTATCTCGTGTTTCCCAAATCATTGAAACAATTCACGGACAGGCGCGTGATCGGGATCGATTGGACGTTTGTCCGCGGATAGAGTAACGCGAGTCTCTGCTTGCGAACCAGAAGATCGCAAGCGGAGACACGTGCGTTACTTAGCCTGGTGGCCAGGCGAGCGCGCGTTTGCCAAGAAGGTGCACATGCAAATGCGGAACGCTTTCACCCGCATCTGGTCCGCAGTTGATGACGACACGATAGCCGTTTGATAACTCCAGTTTCTTCGCCAGATCGCGAGCAACCAGAAGCAATTTGCCGAGCAGTTCGCGATCGGCGTCCTTCGCATCTGCAAGACGAGGAACCACTCTCTTGGGTACGATCAGCACGTGCACGGGCGCTTGTGGATTGACGTCGTGAAAAGCGACTGCGTCATCATCTTCCCAGATAATTTTCGCTGGAATTTGTCGCGCGATGATTTTTTCGAAAATGGTCATGGCGTGAAGTGGTTAGTCACCTAGAGAGTTCGAGTTAAATCTGCGCATTCTGGCCGTAATTCAAATACGAAACGCCACAGATTCGAAGCTTTTCGGCAAGCCCCGTAAACTCTCCTTTAGCGCAGCGAACAATCGAGCCTCTCTACTGTGGGATCCATGGCAGAGATTAGTCTTTCGCGCACAAAGCAGACAATTTCCTCCCGTAAAGCGTCGCAGGCACGAGTCCAGGTCTTCACTCCGCGAAGATGCTTTACGCAAGCCTGCAGGGAGCAAAGCTGGAGATTATCGGCGCCGATTTCGATCAAGCTGTTAATCCGCTTTTCCAAAAGATCAAAAAATGCGAGCTCGTAGCCAGCGCCGGCATGGTGAGCGACGTCAAGTAATGAGATGCAAATGGGCGGTGGCGCCGGCGCGAAAAAGGGCACGATCTCCTTGTAACCGATCGCCTTCAAAACATACCGCACGGTCTGCGACAACTGACTAAACGCGACCACGCTTTCGTCGTTTCGCAGGTGCAGGTAAAAGGCGATGCTTTCGGTCACGTGATCGGTCAACCACCAACTGGGGTAGCCAGCTTCGTCAGCCGCGCGCGTGATCGCCCTGTGCAGCCAATCGCGATTGAATTCGAACAGTTGTCCCGAATCTGTGCGGAGATATGGAAATTCCTCTTTAAACGCGACCATGTTTCTTAATGGTTGGTATGAATGGCATCCACAAATTGATCGACGTCCTGAAACTGCTGATACACTGAGGCGTAACGCAAGTAGGCCACTTCATCAATCCCACGCAGTTTTTCGAGCACTTTGGCGCCAATTAGGGACGAAGGAACCTCACGGCCGCTCGTTTCAAGCTCGTGCACGATTTCATCCACCGTGTCTTCCAAGGTAAGAAGACTAGTGGAACGTTTTTCGAAAGCTTTCGCGATGCTGACGGCCAGTTTCCGCCGATCAAATGGTTCATGGGTTCTGTCACGCTTCACCACGCGCAGATCGGAGCGCTCGATTTCTTCGTACGTAGTAAAGCGATACTTACACTTCAGACATTCGCGGCGACGACGGATACTCGAACTATCCCGCGACTGACGGGAATCGATGACCTTGTCATCACGAGACCCGCACTTGGGGCAACGCATAGTATGAGAATCGCAATTACCACACTATTCCTTGTGGTGTCAATGCTTCTTTGATTGTTTGTACGAATTGTCAGGGCCAATTGGAAAAAAGCGACGCGAGGGTCGCGTTCGCACTCCCAAAGCTTTCGCGAAACGCGGAGTCGCCCGCGATAAATTTCGCACGAAGTGCTTTTGGAGTGCGACGCGTCCTCGCATCGCTTTCATTGAACCGGCGCAAGGACGCCTCACATTGACGCAACGCACGACCGACGATACACGCTTGCAAATGCAAGAACGCGCAACGCACAGCGCTCACTACGGTCCGTGGCTGGTTGGTCTGGGCGCTGCACTGTGGGGGACGGAGAGCGCCTGGCGCATTCCACTTAACGAGCTGTTTGACGCCAAAGTAATCGTGTTTTGGGAACACGTGCTCATTCTGACCATGTTCCTGCCGATTTTAATTCCGTGCTTACGCGAGATTCCAAAAGTCAAACCAAGGACGTGGGGTTATCTTCTGTTCTCAGGCTTCGCCGGCTCGGCAGTCGGCACGATCTTCTTCACGCTGGCACTAAAGTACGGGAACCCGACCGTGGTGAATGTCGTTCTGAACATCCAGCCTGTTATATCAACTGTTGGCGCGTTCCTGCTTTTTGGCGACCGGCTCGCCCGGCGCTTCTTCCTTTACGCCGCCATCGCAATCATTGCAGGTGTCTTTGTTTCTGTCTCGCATCCGACCATGATTGGTGTCTCCTTCGAGCGCGCCGGCCTGAATCTTGGCTCAGGGTACGCGCTGATCTGCGCGCTCTTCTGGGGACTGTCTACTGTGGCCGGCCGCGGCGTGATGATAGGCATGTCGCTTCGGCTTGCCTCGAGTATGCGGATCGTCATCGGCCTCGCATGCATGACGCTGATTCTTCTTGCCTACGGCAAACTTCACGGCGCAGCGCTTTGGCCAACGGCGGCGCAAGCGCACACTGGCAGGGCGATCGTCTTGCTGCTGTTCCTCGCGTCGATCTCCGGAGGAATTCCGCTTCTGATCTATTTCCAAGGGTTACATCTCACACGCGCGTCGACGGCCGGCTATTTTGAGATGATGCAAACCCTTGCTGCGGTGTGCATCACATGGGGAATCTTTCACGCGACGCTTCACGCGCACCAGGTGATCGCAGCGTTGATTCTGATCGCCGCAGTGGCGATGGTGCATCATGTGCAGCAGCGAGTTGAGCCGCGACAGGCGATGAATGCTTGATCGATCGCAGAACTGCCAATCAAAGGCTCTCGTTACAGCGTCGTGGTTCTTTATGCGGCTTCGCAACTTGCTCAGTTTTCTCAGGAAACTCGAAACCGATCTTGCCATTTTCAAGTTTCAATACGCTGAACGGGCGGCCCTTTCTTCGAAATGAATTTCGGGAGTAGATCGTTTCGATGGCGATGAGTTACAGCCTGCCCTTTGGAATTTCAGCCAGGACGTTCTAACGCGGAAGAAACTCGAACTCGGCTTTGTCCTTTTTCTGCGAGAGCACGAGATGAGCGGCGAATTTGTTGCCGCGTTTGGAGACGAAATTTTCGATGAGGTGCGACTTTCCCTCGGAGAGGAGTTCCTTCACTTCATCTGGCGTGATCTCGTGCTCGCAAAGTTTCTTCGTTAATTTGAAAACTTGCCGGTTCTCCTGCTCTGGTTTGCGGACGTAATAGGCGTCATCGGTCTCCACCAGTTCGCCGCCGTGCACTTTGCTTTCGCCAATCACTTTGGCTTTGGAGAGATCGACCTTCGCCCGCGCTTTGCGTTGGATGGGCTTGCCGTCCTTGTCGGTTTTCGGAGCGCGCGGTGGAAATTCCCAGCGAATCCGCGCATCGTTGCGCAACAAAAACGCATCGAACGGACGGCCTTTTTTCGAGATGAAACCTTTAATCAAATCGGTCTTGCCTTTTTCTATCAACTGCACGGCTTGTTCGCGTGAAACCTCTTTTTTGCACATGAGGCGGGGGATACGGAAAACTTGTTTCCATTCGCCGTTGTCGCGTTCGCGCAGAACGTAGCTCGACCCGACTTCGCATAATTCCGCGCCGGTCGCGGGATCGGTCCAGAAAGGTTCCACCGCGTCGAGATCGACCTTGTCGCCAAAATCGTATTCGGCTTTCCACTTCCCGCTCTCACCATCTTTCACGAGTTTGAGCGCGGCGGCGAAGGTAGCGCGCGTCTTGGTGGAAATGAATCCGTCGAGCGGACCGACGACACCCTTTTCGACCAGCTCGCGTACCTCGGACTCCTCCATTTTCCGTCCGCCAATGACCTTGTAGATCATGAATTCGCCATCCTGTGATTTGTAGCCGCGCAAAGTTTCCCGCAGCGGTTTGCCGTCAGTCGGCGACAGGATATCTGTCTCGCGCGCGACAGAGTCGTCTTCCTCGAATTTCTTCACGCGATCGACGATGCCTTTGGTCTCCTCGACGATTTCGGCCATGAATTTCTCTCGCGGAAACTTCCCTTGCTCCATCAAGCGGAGTTGATGTTCCCATTCGCCGGTCATCGCCGGGCTGGTTATATCGGTCGCCTTCACGGCGGTGAGGAATTGGATGAGTTGCTCCGCTTTGGCAGTTGGCACCAGTTCACGCTGATTTCGATGCATGTACTTTTGGTAAATGAGCCCATCGATTATGTCCGCGCGAGTGGCCGGCGTGCCGAGGCCGCGCTCCTTCATTGCTTCGGCCAACTCCTCGTCTTCGACTAATTTTCCCGCCGTTTCCATCGCGGCAAGCAGCGTCGCTTCCGTGTAACGCGGCGGCGGTTTGGTCGCTTCGGCATGCAGATTCACTTCGAGCGTTTTTGCCTGGTTCTTGTCCTCTACGATCAAGGCAGGCAGCGCTTTGCCGTGCGTTGAATTTTCATCTACTGCACTCTTCCCATAGACTTCCAGCCAGCCGGCGGACGTCAGGACTTTGCCCTCAGTTTTAAACTTGTGCACGGAGACCCGACTGACCCGCGTCGTGACATCGAATTCCGCCGCTGGATAAAACGCGGCCACGAAGCGGCGCGCGACCAAGTCATAAATTTTCGCTTCTGCATCATCGAGATTCTTCGCTTCCGAAGCCGTGGGGATGATGGCGAAGTGATCGCCGATTTGTGCGTTGTTGAAGATCCGCTTGTCGAGCCGCACGTAATTTTTCTCGAGCGCCTTCTGAGCATGCGATTGCAGCGAGCCAGAAAGGTTGCCCAGCGTTTGCCTAACGACCGGCAGATAGTCTTCGGGCAGGGCGCGGGAGTCCGTGCGCGGGTAAGTCAACATTTTGTGTCTCTCGTAAAGCGCCTGCGCGATTTGTAACGTGCGCTTGGCTGAAAAACCGTAGCGGCCGTTCGCCTCGCGTTGCAGCGTTGTCAGGTCATAAAGACGCGGCGCTATTTGCGAGCTGGCTTTCTTTTCCTCGGAAACGGTCGCGATCGGCCGGCCCTGGCACGCGGCGACAACCGCTTCCGCCACCGTCCGGTCCCAGATGCGATCGATTCGATCGTGCTCGTCGCCATTTCTTTTGAAGTCGGGACGCTGATAGATGCCTTGGTATACGCCCTGCGTGATTCCGAATTTCGCAGTAACACGCCAATAATCGTGAGGCTTGAAATTCCGGATCTCCAACTCGCGAGCGTAAACCATTGCGAGCGTCGGAGTTTGCACACGGCCGACAGAGGCCACGTTTCTCCCGCGCGAACCAAACATCCGTTTGGTGATTGCCCGCGTGCCGTTGATGCCGACGAGCCAGTCGCTCTCGCTGCGCGAACGCGCGGCATCGGCTAGACCGGCCATTTCCGAACCATCGCGCAAATTTTGAAAGCCCTCACGAATGGCCTGAGGCATCATCGATTGCAGCCAAAGACGCTTCACTGGGTGTTTGTTTTTCGCCAGCTCGCAAAGCTGGTTAAAAATGTGTTCTCCCTCGCGCCCGGCGTCGCAGGCATTGATGATCTCCCTAATATCCTTGCGCGCTATCAGCTTTTTGAGACGATCAAATATTTCCTTTGAATCCTCCTTTGGCTTGAGCTCGAACTTCTTGGGAATGATGGGCAGCGTTTCGAGCCGCCAGAAGCCGTACTGCTTTTTGTCGATGTCCTCTGGCATCAGTAGCTCAGTGACATAGCCGACCGCCCACCCAATGACGTATTGCTCATTCTCATAGTGGTCGCCTCTTTTGGGAACCTTGCCGAGAGCCTTAGCGATGTCGCTAGCGACCGACGGCTTCTCGGTAATGATGAGAGACTTGGACATGAGGGGCTGGAATCGAACCCAATTATGGCGTTTTTGCAAGCGCGAGCGAAATTCGCGCGGGCTCGCAAAAATTGTGGCTTTTGGAAGTCCCTGGCTTATGCCAGTTTAACAAAATATTTTCCCGGCAACTGTTTGACCAGGCGCTTCAGCTCAAGCCGAAGTAATGTCGACGAAACTGTCGCGCTCGGCAACTCGGTCTTCGCCGCAATATCATCAATCGATGTCTCAACCGCATCGATCGCGTCGTAGATGCGGCGCTCGTCCTCTGAAAGAGGCGGCAATGGACGCGCGGCTGCTTCGGCAGACGGTTTCGCTTCAGGCAGAAGAATCTGCAGATCATCCAGGATGTCGCTGGCATCCATGACCAGCTTGGCGCCTTGTTGGATAAGACGATTGGATCCCATCGCGCTCGGGGCGTTGATATGGCCAGGCACGGCGTAAACGGATCTCCCTTGTTCGATTGCCTGCGATGCCGTGATGAGCGCCCCGCTATTCAAGCCTGCCTCCACAACAAGAATACCGTGACTCCAACCGGAAATGATCCGGTTGCGCATCGGGAAGGTTTGACGATCCGGTTCAATTTCCATAGAAAATTCGGACACGATCGCGCCATTTCCTGCTCGAATTTTTTCAGCAAGGGCAGCGTTCTCTGGCGGATAAAGCTTAGCTAACCCGGAGCCAATCACTGCGATCGTGCGGCCTTTTGCTGCGAGCGCCCCTTGATGTGCGGCGGTGTCGATGCCACGCGCGAGTCCGCTGATTACAGTCAATCCCGCATAGGCGAGCTGATACGCCAGCTTTTTTGCGGATTCGACCCCGTAATGTGTAGTACGCCGCGCGCCGATGATGCCGATTGCGTGATGGTCGCGCTCTTGCAGTTCACCCCAAACGTAAAGCACAATCGGTGGTGCATGAATCTCTCTGAGCGACTTGGGGTATGACGGCAATTCCTGCGTGATGACTGTGGCGCCAAATTCGCGAATTCGGTCAAGCTCCGTGCCAAGATCGACGATCGACTCCCAATTGCTAATTTGA
>Ga0193731_1000483_pt1 | contig 13080 bp, 14 predicted proteins | sample U1a2metaG_FD_144920 | JGI IMG/M metagenome (GOLD analysis project Ga0193731, IMG submission 144920) | Soil microbial communities from a riparian zone of the East river system, Colorado, United States - U1a2 | ecosystem: Environmental > Terrestrial > Soil > Riparian zone | place: USA: East River...
CGGACCACCGCGTCGTTGCGCGAGGCCGATGCCTTCGATGACGAAGATGGTCTGGCCGTTTGGGTGCTTGTGCCACGCCGTGCGGGCGCCGGGCGTGAAGTGGACGCTGCTCGCGCTGAGGCGTGATGGATCGGCCGGCGTCGCCACGCTGTCTACGTACACCGCTCCGGTAAACCATTCGCTCGGCCCCGCCATGGTCTTGATGCTGTTCCGGGTGATCTGCATGTCACTAACCCTCTACTGTTCCCATTCGCTGCTACCGCCTCCTATCAAGATGACGCACCCGGTTGATTCGTAGGATGAGCGGATGAACGCTGACACTCTGCTCGCCTTCATCAGGTTCCATGCCTGGGCCAACGACCGGATCCTGACAATGGCGGCCGGCATGTCGAATGACTTGTTCCGCGCAACAGGGAAATTTGACCATGACAGCGCTTTTCACACGCTCCGGCACCTTGTCGATGTGGACTGGAGCTGGCGGGAGTTCTGCTTCGGAAACCACGTTGGGGAGACGTATGTGTGGGACCACGGGTTCGTGCTCGACGACCTGCCGGCCATCCACGCTTTCTGCCTTGAAGAGGACATGCGATTGCGGAACTACGTGGAGTCCCTCGACGACACGGCCCTGTCAGAGTCATTGGCAATCGGCGCGGACTTCGCTGTGCCGCGCTGGCTGATCCTTGCCCACGTCGTAAACCATGGGACGCAGCACCGCAGCGAGGTGGCTCGCTACCTCACCGAATGCGGCCACTCGCCCGGGAATCTTGACCTGTTGGACGCACTCGCACTGAGATGGCCTGGCGACCCTGACGACAGCGCCAGTCGGTGAGGTCGGCTGGAAAGGTTATCTGCCGGCGGGTGGCTGTTCTACGACTGCCGTTCCGGAGCGCTGCGCAACGCCGACGAGCAATGACCAGGCACCGAGCAACGCGATCAGCAGCATTCCGATGGACTCGATGGCCGGCCACACGAGGCCACCCCCCTGACCGACCATGACACTGATGCCGCCAATCACGCCCATCAAAATCAGCACATACGAGAGCGCAACGCGCAGAGGAAAAACGATCGAGCCTCCAAAGAAGGTAGGGAGAACTCTGCGGATGTACCAGGAGTTGATTGCGGCGGCAGTCAGATTCGGCAGGATGAGCCCGAAGCCAAGCCATCTCTCGTTGAGGGCCGGCATGAGGACGACGAGCGCCATGACCATCACCACGGTCAGGCCAAAGAAGTTTCCACGGGCTCGAAAGCGATGCTCGGAGTGACCGAGGATCCTATCCAGGTGTATGGAGAGGGCCACAAATAGCAAGCCCGTGAGGGCGGCCGAGGCCGTTCCCGCGGTCAAAAAGAAGTCGTGCCAGGCACCGGCATCGTAGGCGCTCAACTACGGTCGCAGCGTATCCGAACGGCCACGATGCCGGCTCGCAGGTATCACAACCGGCCAAGCCCCGAACCTCAGCGCTTGTCGAGCTTTATCGCCTGTTTGACGTAGTACTTGAGGGCCGGCTTGTTGACCTGGTCCAAGTTCTTCATCTTGACGTGCTTCGCATGCTTGGCGGTTCCACGCAGCAGGCCGTACTTGTCTTCGAAGCTGGCACCGTGCATGAATCCGAACGTAATGCCGTTCTTATTCGGGGTGATCCAGGCGAGCGTTTTGTTTCGTATGTACATCGGAGTCCCATAGCTGATGACCTCTTTGGCACCTGGCGCGGTTTCCTTCATCAGGCTCCGGATGGCAGCGACGACCGGCCGGTATTCGGGAAGCACTTTGTCCTCGACGAATTCATCCACGGTCATGACGGCCATTGACAGCGTAAGGGGTCGCGACACCGACCTAATATCTAGCAAATACCCACTTTACGCTCCACGCTCGTGGCGTTCGGAACTAAATAGCTAGAAGACTGTGCATTTGCTAATGTGGCGCTGTGGGAAACCATCTGAGGATTGGTCAGGCGGCCGATCTCCTTCGAGTCAGCCCCGACACCGTCAGGCGCCTTGTCGATTCGGGCCATATCAAGACTGCCCGGTCGACCGGAGGGCAGCGGCAAATCGATGGCGCCGCCCTCGCACGCTACATGGCGGCCCGGCCTCGCCCGGATCCCCCGGATGTCGTCAGCCAATCAGCTCGCAACCATTTCGCCGGCATTGTCACGCGAGTGATCAAGGACGGAGTCGCGGCGCAGGTCGAGATCCAGGCGGGGCCGCATCGAATCGTGTCGCTGATCACGCGCGAGTCGGCTGACGAGCTCGGACTCAAGCCGGGAGTAGTCGCCGTCGCTTCAGTGAAAGCAACCAACGTCGTGATCGAGCTGCCGCGCAGCTGAATGGGCCGGATGCGCAATCGCGTCTTGCTGGTCTGTGTCGCCACGGCGCTCGTCACCGCCTGCGGCGGCAGTGCCGCGCCAACCGCCACCACACTCAGCGGGACGGCTTTCATATTTGCGGCTGCATCGCTGACTGACTCGTTCAAGGCCCTCGGCACCGCTTTCCAAACCGCCCACCCCGGGACCGCGTTGCAGTTCAACTTTGCCGGCTCACCGACCTTGGTGACACAGATCGAGCAGGGAGCATCTGCTGACGTCTTCGCCTCTGCCGACATTACGAACATGGACAAGATGAAGACTGACGGCTTTACCGCCGGAACCTCGCAGGTGTTTGCTCACAACAAGCTGACGATCGTGGTCGCAGCTGGGAATCCCAGAGGCATCACCGGCCTGGCCGACCTCGCGAAACCCGGTGTCATCTACATCACGGCAGCAAAGACGGTGCCGGCTGGAAAATACGCCCTCCAGATCCTTGCAAACTCGGGCGTCAAGGTGACCCCCAGGAGCCTGGAGACCGATGTCAAATCTGTCGTCGGCAAGATCCAGCTTGGCGAGGCTGATGCCGGCATCGTGTACACCACCGACGTCATCGCGGCAGGCTCCAAAGTGCAGGGTGTCCCGATCCCTGACTCGGTAAACGTGATTGCGACGTACCCCATAGTCACGGTCAAGGGCGCCAGGAACGCGGAGCTTGCTGACGCTTTCATCGCTGACGTCCTGTCAGCTGATGGCCAGGCGAAGTTGAAGTCGTTCGGCTTCCTGCCGGCGTCATAGCCAGTGAGGCGTGAGCGCGTCCCCATCGTCGTCGCAGTTCTGGCGACGATCGGGGCTGCGTTCTTCATCCTGCCCTTGCTCGGCCTGATCGTGCGATCTCCTTGGGGAGATGCCATCAAGGCGCTCACGGCGCCGGAAACCATCGAAGCCCTCAAGCTATCGATGATCGCCTCGCTGTCCGCGACTCTCATCGGGGTGGTCCTCGGCGTGCCCCTGGCCTGGGTCTTCGCCCGAGTCGAGTTCCCCGGCCGCAACCTGCTCCGCGCGTTGACCACGTTGCCCATGGTTCTGCCCCCTGTTGTGGGAGGCATCGCGCTACTGCTCGCCTTCGGGCGGCGCGGGCTGGTGGGATCGTGGCTCGACACGACATTCGGGATCACTCTCCCGTTCACGACCGCGGGAGTCGTGATGGCGGAAACCTTCGTCGCCATGCCGTTCCTGATCATCACCGTGGAGGCGGGCTTGCGCTCGATGGATCGCCGCTACGAGGAGGCTGCGCGCACTCTTGGCGCGAAGCGTTGGAGGGTGTTCACCCGGGTCACCCTCCCGCTCATCGGCCCTTCGCTTTTCGCGGGGGCGGTGCTGTGCTGGGCACGAGCGCTCGGAGAGTTCGGCGCAACCATCACGTTCGCAGGCAACTTTCCGGGTGTAACCCAGACGATGCCCCTTGCGGTTTACCTCCTCTTGGAGACCAACCAGGAAGCCTCATACATCCTGAGCCTGGTCCTATTGCTGATTTCTCTGCTGGTCCTGGTCGCGTTACGGCATCGCTGGCTCGGTTCGGCGTGAGCCTCGATGCAGCGGTTCGATTGACCCTCGGCGCCCTCGCGCTCGACATTGGCCTCGCGATCGAGGAGGGCGAGGTCGTTGCGCTCCTTGGCCCGAACGGCGCCGGGAAGACCACTCTGCTGAGGGCGATCGCAGGCCTGGTTCCGATTACGTCAGGCCATGTCCGCCTGGATGGAAAGGTTCTGGAGGACGCTGCCACCGGCGATTACGTCCCGACTGAGGCCCGACCGATCGGGTTTGTCTTTCAGGACTACCTGCTGTTTCCACACCTCAGCGTCCTTGACAACGTGAGCTTCGGACTTCGCTCACGCGGCACACCGCCTCGGGATGCCTCCGAAAAGGCTGCGAGGTGGCTGGAGCTTGTAGGGCTTAACAGCTACGCGCGAGCCAAACCGAATGAGCTGTCAGGCGGTCAGCGCCAGCGCGTGGCCCTGGCCCGCGCGCTCGCGCCGGACCCGCGCCTCCTTCTGCTCGACGAGCCGCTTGCTGCACTCGACGTCACCACTCGAGCCGAGGTTCGCCGCGATTTGAAGCGACATCTTGCGTCCTTTCCAGGACTCCGGCTGGTGGTGACCCATGACCCGATTGAAGCAGTGGCCCTGGCCGATCGCCTGGTCGTAATGGAGAACGGAAAGCTCGTGCAAACGGGAACACCAGGGGAGGTCACCGAACGACCCAGATCGCAGTACGTGGCCGACCTTGTCGGAGTCAACCTGCTGGCAGGGCATGCCGATCATGGATTGGTGCATTTGACTGGCGGCTCGGTTGTCGCGGCGGCGGCGGCCGAGTCGGGCGAAGTCTTCGCGGTCATCCACCCTCGCGCCGTGGCCCTCCACCAAAGGCGCCCTGAAGGCAGTCCTCGCAACGTTTGGCCAGGCCGCATCAAAGGAGTCGAGATGATGGGCGGTCGAGTGCGCGTTCGCATTGCCGGCGACGTGCCAGTGGTGGCGGAGGTCACGCCAGCGGCGCTGAAGGAGTTAAACCTGGACGAGGGGGCGGAGGTCTGGCTTTCCTTCAAAGCCACCGATGTAGGGGTCTACCCAGCTTAGGTCGAGATCGTCTGCGCCACGCGGATGATCGCGTCGGCGCTCCTGTCAATGTCGGCCTCGGTTGTCGCCCACGAGGACACGCTGATCCGCATTGCCGCACGCCCGTGCCACTCTGTTCCGCCGCACCAGCAGGTGCCCTCGTCCTGGACCGCCTTGATGACTCGGCGGGTTGTTTCGCCATCGCCGAATCCCACCAGGACCTGGTTGAGCACGACATCGTTCAGCACGTCATGGCCGCCGTCACGAAGTCGCGCTCCGAACCTGGAAGCCAGGACGCAGCACCGCTCGATCATGTCTGCCACGCCTGACCGACCAAGCGATCGCAGCGCGGCCCAGATCGCAATCCCCCTCGCTCTTCGTGACGCCTCAGGCGAGTTGTCGATCGCCGCGCGGTCCACCGCCGGTAGGTAGGCGGCGCTCAGCGACATCGCCGCCGAGAGGTGCTCAGGCTGGCGAACGAGCACGACGCCAGTGTCGTATGGCGTGTTGAGCCACTTGTGTGCATCCACCGCCCAGGAGTCGGCCAGCTCAAAGCCCGCAGCCAGATGAGCCCGACCGGGCGCCGCACGCGCCCAGAGCCCGAAGGCTCCGTCGACGTGCACCCAGGCGTTCGCTTTTCGCGCCGCGTCACATAGCCGCTCCGCTGGATCGAACGCTCCGGTGTTGACATTGCCTGCCTGGATACACAGCACAGTGCGGTCATCGAGCGCCGGCAACGCGTCAGCACGCATTCGACCCTGGCCGTCCGCCTCCACGAGCTCGATGTTGCCCCTGCCGAAACCGAGAAGGGTGACTGCACGCAAAAGGGTCGCGTGGGCCTCAGCGCCGGCCACAATCCGGACGGACGGAGCGCCGTTGAGCCCTCTAGCCTCCACATCCCAGCCAGACCGACCCAGCACTGCGTGGCGCGCCGCCGCGAGCGCGCTGAAATTCGCCAGCTGGCTGCCGGTGACCAAGGCCCCGTATGACTCTGGCGGAAGTCCAAGGATGTCGACGAGCCATCCAAGCGAGATCCTCTCGAGCTCGGCGCCCACTGGCGAGGCTGCTGGGGTGAAAGCGTTCTGGTCCCACGCTCCCGCAAGAACATTGGCGGCCACTGTCACCGGCAGCGCTCCGCCCGTTACGAAGCCGAAATAGCGTGGGCCCGCTGAGGCCACGGTGGCAGGAGAGCCAACACGATCAAGCAGTGCGAGGATCTCGTCGTCGGGTATGGGCCCGCTCGGTAAGTCACCACCCAGCTCAGTGAGCTGCGCGAGGTCGGCCTCGCTCGGAGCCACTCGTCGTTCCGGCAGGGCGCGCAGATACTGCGAAGCGCGGTCAGCCGCGTCCTGAAGCAGGTCGTCCATGCACCATATCCCTCAACTTTCGACGGAAATGATGCGCGTCTACCCCGAGTCGCGGTGGCTGATCTGCTGCACCGCCCATGCATTCCCGTCCGGGTCGCTGAAGTAAACGAACGCCACGTTATCCAGGGCGTCGCCTTCCCGGCTTGGCCGAAACGAACCCGAGTCGAACACCTGGACCTCGCTGGCCTCCACACCACGCGCAACCAGGTGGGCGCGTGCCGCGTGTATGTCCGAGACGACCAGCTGAAGGCCCTTCAGGGAGCCCGGCGCCATCTCCACGATCCCCTTACCCAGCACTATCGAGCAGGCTGATCCAGGCGGGGTCAGCTGGGCGACACGCACCTCGTCGCTGACCTTTGTGTCGTGGTCGACGCTGAAGCCGATCTGATCTGCATAGAATCGCTTTGCCCGGTCGATGTCACTGACTGGAACAACCACTACTTCTAGCTTCCAATCCATGCGCGTCTCCTTTGTATCCGGAAATGTCATTTGAGCACCAGCCCGCTGGTCACGTTCACCATCGTCCCGGTCATACCTGCCGCCCGATCGGATGCCAGGAAAGTAGCGACCTCTGCAACGTCGGCCAGCCTGGGAGCGCGGCGCAAGACTGACATCCCCGCGATCATCTGCTCGACGGTCTGGGGCTCCGGAACATTCTCGCCTCCGACCGCGGCCATCTTGTCTTTCGAGAGTGTCTCGGCGACTCCGGCCGTCCAGATTCCGCAAACGCGGACGCCGTGCGGCCCTAACTCCGCCGCCAGGTATCGCATAAACGACTCGGTCGCCGCATCCGCAGGCCCGGTGCTGCCCATGCCCGGCATCGCTCCCTCGCCCGAAGCGCTGTTCAAGTGAAGGATGACTCCGGACCCCTGCTCGATCATTCGACGCCCGGCGGCCCGAGCGGTCAGGAAGTTGCTCTGGAGGCCATTGACCACGGCGCGTAGCAGATCGTCGGCCTTCATCTGGACAAGCGGAGTCCCTTGCATATCGCCGCGGGTGGTGAGGTTGAAGGACACATCGATGCCGCCGGCCTGATTCACCACTGACCTGGCGTGCTCCTCGACCGCCTGCTCGTCCAACGCATCGACGACTGTTACATGCGCCCGCCCCCCGCACGAAGCGATGTCGTCGGCGACCGCCTGAAGCGTCGCCTTAGTCCTTCCGGCGAGAAACACGGTGGCGCCCTCCCGCGCGAAGGTCCTGGCGACGCCGCCGCCGAGTCCACCGCCCGCTCCATAGATGATCGCTCGCTTGTTCTCGAGCAGCTGTGTCATTTCGTAACTCCTTGGTTTGCTATTTGTCCCGCTCTCACAACCAGGTCGGAGCAGTTACCTCCTTCTCGACATCGGATCGCCAGATCGCGGGCAGGAGACAATCGGGTCGTGGGGAAGCTTTACGGCGAGCTCGCCGTGTGGTGGCCGACCTTCTCGACGCCCGCGGAGTATCGCGAGGAGGCTGCGTTCTTCGAACGCGTGCTGAAAGAGTCGATCGATCCCGCCCCCCGCAGCCTCTTGGAGCTGGGATCGGGTGGTGGGAACAACGCCTCTCACCTTAAGGCGAGATTTCATATGACTTTGGTTGACATCTCCCCTCACATGCTCGCAGTGAGCCGCACGCTCAACCCCGAGTGCGAGCACCTCGAGGGCGACATTCGCACGCTTCGTCTGGGCCGAACTTTCGACGGCGTTTTCGTTCACGACGCCATCTGCCACATGACGACGGAATCCGATCTGCGTGCAGTACTGCAGACCGCCTTCGACCATTGCCGCCCGGGTGGGGCCGCCCTTTTCGCGCCCGACTTCGTGCGCGAGACATTTGTCGAGAACACCGACCACGGTGGAAACGACACCGACCAGGGTAGCGTCCGCTTCCTGCAGTGGACGACCGATCCGGACCCAAGCGACACGTCCTACTTTGTCGACTTCGCGATCCTGATTCGTGATCGCGAGGGCAACCTCCGCGTCGAGCACGACCGTCATACGTATGGCCTATTCGAACGAGCGGTATGGCGGCGCCTCCTACGTGAGGTCGGGTTCGCAGTGAACACCAAACGCGCAGTCGTGGGTGACTTTGGTCGCGACCTCTTCGTGGGCCGGCGCGGACGTTAGGCGTCAAGTACAAGAGTTCCCCATTTCATGTCTGCCTCCCCTACGATCTGTCTGCTTTAACCGCGGCTCACTGCCAGAGGAGGAGGGGACTCATGGCGAACAGGGCTCCACAGGCGGACATGGCACGGCTCCAGAGAGACGCGATAGGTCTCGCTCCGGTTCTCTTTCAATCCATCACCCACATGGCGCCCGCGGCGGCAGTCGCCTTTTCGATCATCTTCGCCGTCACCTATGCCGGTGGCGCGACGCCGCTGGCTGTGATCCTTGCGCTCGTCGCGTGTTTGACAGTGGCGATCAGCATCAGCCAGCTGGCCCGCCACCTGCCCTCAGCAGGGGGCCTCTATACATACGCGGCGCGCGGCCTACACCCGACGGTCGGCTTCTTCGTGGCCTGGGGATTCATGCTGGCCGAGCCACTCGTCGCACCCCTGCTCTACCTGATATTCGGGAACGTGATCTCTGTCTTCCTGCAGAACCACTTCGGCACGCCGGCATGGCTGTGGGCACCTTTTGCCGCTGCCGCCGGTGTGGGGGTCTGGATCCTGGTCTATCGGGGTGTTCGAATCTCGACGCAGGCCGGCGTCTTTCTGGGAGCGTTCGAGATCGTCGTTTTCCTCGCCCTGGCGATCACGCTGATCATCGCCGCCGGTTCCAACAACACGCTAAGCGTCTTCAGCCCCACCACCGGCAACACCAACGGCTGGGGCTCCGTGTTCGCCGGCATGGTGTACACGGTGCTGGCATTCATCGGCTTCGAAGCGTCCCTGCCGCTCGCCGAGGAGACTAAGGACCCTCGCCGCACCATCCCGCGCGCCGTGATCCTTTCATGCGTATTGATCGGACTCTTCTATACGGTTTGCTACTACGCGGCAATGGTGTATTTCGGTCCAACTGTCGCCGCCGACCCCACCAACGGTTTCTTCGGCTTCAACGGCGGCGACCCTTGGGACGGAATGGCCGACAAAGTCTGGGGGCCCTTCTCAGTGCTTGTGCTCCTAGCCATCGTCAACAGCGCTTTTGCCAACTCGAGCGCAGGCGCCAACGCCGCCACCAGGGTCGGCTTCGCCCTTGGTCGCGTGGGAATCCTGCCGCGCTCTCTCGCCCACGTGCACCCGCGCTTCAAGACGCCCTACATCGCTGTTCATATGCAGGGCGCGCTGGGTATCGCCCTGGCTCTGATTCTTGGGTTTGCCTTGGGCGGACCGCTTCAGGCCTTCTTCCTTCTTGGCACGATCGCGACGCTCATCATCGTTCTCATCTACATCCTCACCAACCTGAGCAACCTGGTCTTCTTCGCTCGCGAGAAGCGTGACGAGCTGAACCCGATCTGGAACGTAGTCGTCCCGATACTGGGAACCTTGATCTTCATCCCGGTGCTGCTTGCCGCGTTTGGAATTGACTTCGGCGGCCTCGGCATCGTCCCACTCGGCCCACCCGCCAACGCCGCGCCCTGGGTGGTCATGTCGTGGCTCGTGTTCGGAGCTGTGGTTTTGGTGCTCCTGCGCCGTCGGGCGCCGGGTCGGATCGAGGACATGGCCAAGACTTTCCTGGAGGCTGAGCCGCCGGAAACAGGGCGCTGTTAGTTGATCAGGCGGGCGGCGGGTGGAGCCGGTGCGTAGTTTGGGTTGAAGTCGATGCCGACCGCACCGGCTCCGGAAACGCTTGCCGTGTAACAGATCACCTGGCCGGCCAGCGGCGAGCGATCACCGCCGTTGATGGTCCAGTCAGCTCCCGGTGTGTAAATGGTGCCGATGTACTGTGTCGAGGCGCCGCCGTTCATGGAGTTCGCGCACGTGTTCGCGGCCGGTGCGTAGATGACTATCCAGTTGTACTGCTCGCCCGCGAACACATAGGTCGCACCTTGGGCGTTCTGGTCGAGGCAGGAGCCTGCAGGAAAGTAGAACTGGACAGCCCCCGGCGTCACCTTGGCAGTCGTACATGGCGCGGTGGCGTTGCCTGGGTTGGGTGATACAACGCAGTAGTTCTCGTTCGCCACGTCGCCGCCGGTGTACGGCGGGTACTGAAGGCTCATCGATGCGTTCTCCTGCGACAGCAGGCCTGGCGGTGGCGGGCAGCTGCTGAAGCACTGGGCCGGCGCCTCGTCGTCGGGCACCTGACAGAGCTGCGAGCGCACTTGCGCAAAGCAGAGGTTGGTCGGCGTGAGGCTGTTGTAGGTGATGTCGCAGATGGAGATGGTGGCCAACCCACACGGCCAGCCGCCGGTGCCGAGCAACAGCTTGTTGTTGGCGCCGTTTGGGTAGGGCCCAGTTGCATTTGCGGGAGGCGATCCGACCCACCCAGGGGCGTTGAAGCGGTTCACGAACGAGAAGTTGTTCTGATTGCCGTCGCACCCATTGGGGTTGATGTAGACGTTGTAGTACTGCGCCCCCGGCGCATTCTGGGTGACGTTGACAACGATCCCCTGGTTGCTCGCGTCGATGGTGCTGACCGCCTTGCATGCGGATGGCGCGCTCTCGCGGCGGCAGCCTGGTGAGGCCAAGCAGGGGTTGGGGGCGATGGTGGGGTCGAGGAACTGGTCGTACCTGACCGAGGTCAGCTCGATGCCCCAGTTGCCCGCGCCTCCCTGGTGCTTCATGCCGAAGCCAGGAGCAGCGATGGCCGCCACATTGAAGTGGCCGGCGCAGCCGGTACCGTTCATGTCCCAGAACTGGGGGTTGGCGATTGCAGGCGTCCCCGGTGCTAAGGCGCTGCCTTCGTCGGGTGATTTCAGCTCGTTGGACAGAAGACTGCCGCTCGCGTCGGACTGGTAACCGCCTGTCCAGGTGTAGACGCCGGCATTCAGGAAGGCGCAGCTGGCCGAACCTCCTGAAAGGTGGAATGCGCCGTATCGGCCCGGCAACATCTCGGTCCAGGTCCCACGGTTGTTCTGGTTGTATCCCTGTGCCGAGGGGTAATAGGGGACCGAGACGGCCTGATAACCGGGATCGGGAAGGGTCGGAGCCGGCACGACGGGCCCGCCTGTGATATCCCCGGGAGCGCACGGCGGCGCGTAGGGGACGAAGCCTGGAGTGGCGTTGTAGCAGTAGTAGAGGGCCGCGCTGCAGGTTGAGCCGGCGGCGCCATAACAGTTGCCCGCCTCATGCAGGTCAGAGTCGACGCACGCAGTCCCGTTGGAGTAGACGTCACCAAGGACAGTGAGCTGAGCGCCGCCCTTTAGGTTCATTGCGCAGTTGCCTGTGCTCAGCGTCAGCAAAGCCGGCGTCTGGCGCTGGTTGCCGACGATCGCTGTCGCGGTCGCGGTGATGGTGACGCTCGAAGGCCCGCCGAAGACCTGCATGAAAGCGAGCGGGAGGGAGTGAACAGTTGAGACCGTGAACTGATAGCCGTTGAACTGGGTGTTGGTCGCCACGATCGTCAGCTGATAGCCGCCCGAGAACGTGGCGACCTCAGTGTCCTGGCGCAGGTTGTTGCCGGCTCCGACCATGGCGAACGTCAGGTTGTCCGACGCCGGGCTGCTGTAGAGGTGCAGGTTGTTCGCATAGATCTGCTTCGCCTGCGGCATGGCGCTGCCTAGCACGTCCTGGAAGTTCTCGTACCAGTCGCCCGCAGCCAGGGCGGCGGCGTCGACTGCCGTCTGCTGGTCGCGTCGATCGACGTAAGTACGTCCTGAGTCGATGGCGAGCCCGAGCATGCCGAACAACACCAGGATGAGGATCGCGATCAGAACGATCGCCTGCCCCAATTGCGCGTTCCGCGCTCGCCCGGAGAATCGGCTTGTCGCCATCGATTGCTTCATGTCCAATGCAGCCTAGGGCTACGGGCTCGCCTCGGTCTCGTCCGCATCTTCGGTCCCGGCCTTCTGGGCTTTCGGGGATGCGGCGCCGCTGGCTGTCTTGCCGTGCTTGTTGGCGACGGCGCTTACGCATTTGCCGATTCCGTGCTGGCCTGGCGCGAGCGCAGCCTTGCATTTGGCAACCGCGGATGTGACGTCGGCTCCGTGGCCCTTGGCCTGTCCATGTCCGGTCGCCGACTTCGATGAAGGCTGCTGAGTCGTGATCGAGGCGAGGTTGATCGTGGCAGCCGCCAGGCCGCCGCCCGCGATGAGACCTGCGAGGCCCGCGACCAGGCTCAAGGCCAACTTGGATCGAAGGTCTGACGTGAGCTGCATCGTGGTCCCTCCCTGAGTTTGCGGATCGAAGGCCTTCTGTTACGGCCTGTCAGATACATCAACCCGCGAGCCGCACTCACTAACGACGAAAAAACAAGTATCAAATTGCGTGCAGGATGTCCGTCGGACGGGCGTCATACCTTAGTTGCCCATGGCTGAGCTGGATTACAAACCCGGATCCGTCGAAGACTTCGATCGGCTGTATCGATCGAGCTTCAACAGGATCCTCTACACGATCTACGGCATCCTCGGCGATCGTTCCGCGGCGGAGGATTGCACGCACGACGCGTTCGTTCGTGCGTTCAAGGCATGGAAGAACTGGAAACCTGATGCCCCGGCCGAGGCCTGGCTGCACCGGATCGCCATCAATGTCGCCTACAGCCATTTGCGACAAGGACGATTGAGAGAGGTCGGCGAGCTTGTGCGAAGGCTCGGCCGCCCGGGCCCAAGCCAGGACCCGGCTCAGCTTGCAGAGGGCAGCGAGCTGTTTCGTGCTCTTCGCAAGCTGCCGCCAGACCAGGCTGCGGCAGTGGTCCTTCGCCACCACCACGGCTACACCAACCG
>Ga0193731_1000484_pt1 | contig 13037 bp, 12 predicted proteins | sample U1a2metaG_FD_144920 | JGI IMG/M metagenome (GOLD analysis project Ga0193731, IMG submission 144920) | Soil microbial communities from a riparian zone of the East river system, Colorado, United States - U1a2 | ecosystem: Environmental > Terrestrial > Soil > Riparian zone | place: USA: East River...
CGGATGCCGTGCTGACCCCGAGTGAGTTAGCTACCATCCACAGCCTGATCGATCGTCAGGATTGGCTGACTTCACAGGAGAAAGCCTTCTTATTGGAACAGGTTAATCCCGCCGTCCCCCCTTCTCCCGATGAGTTGAAAGACTGGTATGCAGAGATCCAAAAAGTGACCGGCACGAAACCGCCGGATAAGAAGGAAAGCCTCGTTGACATCGGCATCAAACTGGCAGAACTTCACTCCCCCGGCGCGGCGAATGCCTTCAGCCGGTCAAGGAGTTCCCTTTCCAAGATGGAAGATACGCTCGGCCTCATCAGCAATGAAGCCGTAACGAGTTTTTATCCCAGTACCCAAACCACGCTTACGGAGCAGCACAATACCGAAGCGTCTTTTGATGTCGATGCGCTGGCCAGGGTGTTGGATGGACCACAAGCCGACACGATCCGAAAAGTAAAGACCCTCCTGTCCGACCGGGAGTTCCGGTATATCGACACAGACAGCTTGGTGGAGTACCGTGAAAAAGTATTGACGTGGTGCCGCCTCCTGGCAGACCAGGGATTCGGGGCAATGGCCTACCCAAAAGAATACGGGGGACAAGCGGACATGGATAAGTATTTTACCATCATGGAAACGCTCAGCTACCATGACCTGAGCCTGGTGATCAAGTTCGGGGTACAATTCGGCTTGTTCGGTATGAGTGTTTATTTTCTGGGAACGGAAAAACACCATAAGAAATACCTGAAGTCCATCGGTACGCTGGAATTGCCCGGATGTTTTGCCATGACGGAAACGGGCCACGGCTCCAACGTACGGGGAGTAGAAACGACCGCCACGTACGATCACAAGACAAGAAGTTTTGTTATCCATACTCCGCACCCGAACGCTCAAAAAGAATTTATCGGCAATGCTGCCTGCCATGCACAAATGGCGACTGTCTTTACCAAGCTGATGGTGGAGGGAAAAGACTATGGCGTAGGCGCAATGTTGGTTCCGCTCCGCGACAAAAATGGAAAACCGCTTCCGGGAGTCACCATCGAAGATTGTGGCAGAAAGATGGGGCTGAATGGAGTGGACAACGGAAAGATCCGGTTTGATAACGTGACCATCCCGTATGAAAACATGCTCGACCGCTATGCACAGGTAACGGAAGAGGGCAAGTTTACCAGCCCGATCTCCAGCGACAACAAACGGTTCTTCACCATGCTCGGCACGTTGGTCGGGGGCCGGATCGGTATCCCGAGATCGGGATTGAGCGCCACCAAATCGGGGTTGACCATCGCCATCCGTTACGGAGATGGCCGGAGGCAGTTTGGCCCTGAAGGCGGAACGGAGGTTCCCATCTTAAATTACCGCACACACCAGCGCAGACTCATGCCTTTGCTGGCGAATGCCTATGCACTGCATTTTGCATTGCGCTACCTGACTGACCGTTTTGTTTCGCGAACGGAAAAAGATATGCAGGAGATCGAAGCCCTGGCAGCCGGACTCAAGGCATTTGCTACCTGGAATACAACCGCGACGCTTCAGGAATGCCGTGAGTGTTGCGGCGGGAAAGGGTACCTGACCGAAAACAGAATTGAAGTCCTCAAGAACGACACGGATGTTTTTACAACTTTTGAAGGCGACAACACCGTACTCCTGCAACTGGTGGCCAAGAGCCGCCTGACCGAATTCCGGCAAGAGTTTGGCAGCATGAATGTTTTTGGAATTTTAAACTACGTTGTCGATCAGGCAAAAACATCGGTATCCGAAATGAATCCCCTTATCGTTCGCAAAACTGACGAAGCGCATTTATTGGACGCCGAATTTCACATGAACGCTTTCGTGTACAGAGAGCGGGATATCCTGACCTCCTCCGCCAAAAGGCTCAAGCGCCACATCGACAGCGGCATGGATTCCTTTGACGCATTTAATGTGAGTCAGCATCACCTGGTGCAGGTGGGACTTGCCTATGTTGAGCGCATCATCCTCGAACAGTTCATGCTCGCGGTAGGGCGTACGAAAGATCCCGGATGCCGCGCTGTCCTGCAAAAACTCTGCAACCTGTTTGCCTTATCGCAACTGGAAAAAAACAGGGGCTGGTACCTTGAACAAGGCTACATGGAAGGTGTAAAAACAAAAGCCATCCGCAAGCTGGTCAACCAATTGTGTTGGGATGTAAGAAAGGAGGCTGTTCCGTTGGTAAATGCATTTGGGATACCGGATACTCTTTTAGCGGCTCCGATTGCGACACTTGTCTGAACTTTTATTTTTGTGATTTTATATGATTAGGGTGAATTGGTACCTGGCTCTCGGTATACTCTACGTCAACATTCGTTATTCAACATTCAAAATTCAAATTCTGAATGTTGAATAACGAATTTAGAAGTAAGGAGCCTACCCGCCAATTCTAATTTGGAACTATTGCAAAGCAACAGGCACTTCGAGATTCTCCCAGCGCAGCACAAAGCCCCGCGACGTTCCCGTCATGTCATAAATCAGTTTCTCATTCATGACAGCGGATTTCACGGGCTTTACGACGACGGTGAGTATGTCCTTAGCGGGATCACGATTAGCCTCCCCTCCTCGCTTAATTCCCCATTGGCCGGTTTCCGAATTAAAAATGAACGACCATTCCTTTTCTCCGGGAATAGCAAACAAACTGTACTCGCCGGCAGGCAATGATTTGCCTTCTACTCGTATGGCTTGGTCCGTCTTGAAGATAGTCGCTTCATTGGCCCCGGCTCTCCAGGCTTTTCCGTAGGGCACCAACGCACCCCAGATTTGTCTTCCTTTGACGGAAGGGCTGCTATAGTCGATTGAAATAGTAGCCCCCGCAATTTTTGCACTGGCAGTCGCCGGCGGACTGGGCCTGCTGGATTTGTCTTTCTGAGCCATAGCCATAGTTGTAATCATTAAAGTGATACTTACTAAAAAAATTCTCAATGCAGCTTTAGTTTTCATAGGAATAAATTTAAAATTTAAAAATTCAAATTTGGAATTATAAAGTGAACGACCCAATCGCGGCTACGTTGGTCAAAGGTCACCACCAATCAACCTAATCATATAAATCAAAAGAATTAAAGTTCAGACAGTTACTCCGTTCGCAACGACTCGGTCGGATTTGTTCTGGCCGTTTTCATTGAATGAAAGGCGACCGTAAGAAATACAAACCCCAACGCCATCACCGTAACAAATATGAAAAATAAATAATTCAGTTCGGTGCGATAGGCGAAATTCGACATCCAGCCGTTCATCACCCAATAGGAGACCGGTGCAACCAGGATAGCGGCAACGATCACCAGGAGCAGGACATCCTTTGAGAGCATAAAGATAATATTGGAAATCGTTGCTCCCAGTACCTTCCGAACCCCAATCTCTTTCGTGCGCTGCGTCGCTGAAAACGCCGACAAACCCAACAATCCGAGCAAGGAAATAAATATGCAGATATAGGAAAGGCCTGACAGCAATTTATACTGAACTTCATCCGCCTTATACTGTTCGTTGAAGCGCTGGTCTAAAAAGGAGTATTCAAAGGGATGGGTGGTGTCGAAATGGGTCCATTTCTCCCTGATGTAGCTGATCGTTTGAGGCAGGTTGCCTCCCTGAACCCTAAGGTGAAGAAAGCCTCCGTCCCCGTTCGTCTTAATGATCAGGAGCGGCTCTACTGCATTGTGCAGGGAGTTGAAGTTAAAATCTTTCACGATACCGATAACCTGTCCATCTTTTTCGGCGTGAAAGAATTTTACTTTCTTGCCTACGCCTTCGTTTCCCCAGCCCATAAGCTTCGAGGCAGCCTCGTTAGCGATGAATACATCTTGAATGTCGGCCGTGGGACCGGGTTGAAAGTCACGGCCACTCGCCAGCTTCATGCCCATGGTCTTCATATAATTATCGCCGACAAACATGATCGAAAAGGATTGTTGTTTCATCCCCGTCTCGCTTTCAGCCCACATTACGCTGCCTCCTATATCAATCCCCATCACGTTATAGGCTGTCGTCGCCGCCGTGATGTGTGGGTTTTGTAAAAATTCATTTTTAATGGCACTGATATGGTTTTCGACAACGGAGTCTTGTATCGGCAACAGCAAAACATTTTCTTTATCGAAACCCAAATCTTTACTTCGCACATAATCAATTTGGTCCTGCATGAACAGCGTACAAACCACCACAAAAATGGAGATGGCAAATTGGGTCGTGATCAATACCCTCCTGAGGACATGGCTTGACTTCCGGTTTTTAAACGTTCCTTTCAGCACGTGGAGTGTAGGAATAGCGGGCAAATAAAAAGCCGGGTAAAGTCCGGAGATAATGCCGATGCCCAGGGCAATCCCCAGCGAACCAAATAATAAGAGGGGATTATGAAGGAAGTCGGGAGCAAGATTTTTATCAATAAGTTGATTAAAGGAAGTAAGCCTCAACACAACAAAAACCAACACGATTGCCAGGGCAAGGGAAATAAAAGAAAGGAAAACAGATTCACCGAGAAAGGATACCACCAGGCTCCGTTTGCCGGAACCCAGGGTTTTTTTCATCGCGATTTCCGTAGCCCGGGTCACGGACTTTGCGGTAGACAAGTTCATGTAGTTTATACACGCCAGCAGGATAATGAAAACACCGATTCCCGTGAAGGCATATAGATAGGCGATGTTGCCATGGGGTTCATCGGAGTCCAGGTCAGAATGAAAATGAATGTCTGCCAACGGCTCGAGGATGGGAGTGTACTTCCCTCCCACCTGGTCACCAAAGGCTTTAAAATACTTATTGAAGATCGAAGCGAACTTCCTTTCGAAATCGTTGGGATTGTAGTGCTCCGGCATCAACAGGTACATATATACATCCGGATTCCAAAAAGCCTCGGACTTGACTTGCCCTTTGTCCATCACCCATTCCCTGTCGATCAGTCTCGACAACAGGATATCAAACTTGAGGTGGGTATTCGCAGGCAAGTCCCTGATCACGGCGGTCACTTTCCAGGGCTGGTTATTGATGATGAGCGATTTATTGATCGGATCCTCGTCACCAAAATATTTCTTTGCCTTTGATTCCGTGATAACCAGGGTATTGAGATCGGTCAGGCAGGTAGTTGGGTCGCCGGCAATAAACTGGTGCGTAAAGACCTGGAAGTAGGTAGAGTCGGTGCGCACGATGTCTTCTTCATAAAACGCCTTCTCCCCTCCCTTGCTTTCGTACCTCACCAGCGTGTGGTCCCAATTGTTGGCCCGGACTACGGCTTGTATTTCCGGGAGTTCTTCTTTCAGAATGGCGCCGAGTTCGCGGGCCGTTCGTGACCTTCGCCCATCAACGCCTGTTGCCTGAAGGTGGCCCCCCAGGCGGTAAATTCGTTTGTGCTTTTCGTGGTATTGGTCGTAGGTAAGGTCATTCTGTAGAATCAGCAGCAGGATGATGCTCACCGCTATTCCGAGCGCGAGGCCCAGGATGTTCAAGGTGGAGAAGAACTTATCCTTCAGGAAGATCCGTACAAAGAATTTGATTTGATTTCGGAGCATGGCAGGGTAGGTTTACTTTTGGTTCAGGTACCATTTAGGATCGTGATGCTTCCCGGGCCTAAAAGGTTTTGAGGGACAAAACATTTCTTCCTTTAACGGTGACCACGGCCGGAAAGATTGGTCAAAAAACAATTAACTTGAAAAATCATGTGTTAATGGATTTCCTATGACGGTATCGTTCGACCAACTGAAAAACGAGTTTGAGCGGGTTTTAGTACAACTCTCTTTTCCAAAATCGAAGGCCAGCCTTTGTGCCGCCATCTTTGCGGGCAATAGCCGCGACGGGGTCTACTCTCACGGCCTGAACCGATTCCCGGTTTTTGTGAACCTGGTAAAGGAAGGACTGGTTGACCCGGGCGCCGAGCCGGAGCGAATCACAACAACGGGCAATCTCGAACGATGGGACGGCCACCGCGGACCCGGCATGTACAACGCTACGGTTTGCATGGACAGGGCCATCCACCTTGCCAAGGCCAACGGAATCAGTTGTGTCGTGCTCGGCAATTCGAACCATTGGATGCGAGGCGGAACCTATGGCTGGCAAGCGGCCGAAGCAGGCTGCATCGGCATTTGTTTTACCAATGCCATGGCTGGGATGCCACCCTGGGGTGGAAGCGTCCCTAAGCTGGGCAATAATCCCCTTGTGATGGCAGTCCCTTCAACACCCGGACCGATTGTACTGGACATGGCCATGTCGCAATTTTCTTATGGAAAGTTGCAGGAGTATCAATTCAAAAATGAAGACCTGCCCATGGCAGGCGGGTACGATCAGCAAGGACACCTGACGACCAAACCGGAGGCAATTATTAAAAGTAAACGGGCACTCCCTATCGGATACTGGAAGGGCGCGGGCCTGGCGTTGCTACTCGATATCCTCCTGACTTCCCTTAGTGGAGGTAGATCGACCGCAGAAATCACAAAGAGCGGGAAAGAGGTAGGTCTTTCGCAATGCTTTATCTGCATCTACCAGCCCGATTTACACGATTCGCTCATCCGGGAGATCCTAACGTTCACCAAGGGCGATGGCGGGGATACCGGTGAAATTTCCTATCCGGGGGAAAACACATTGAAAAGAAGGATTAAAAATGAGAAAGAGGGGATTCCTGTGAATGAAAAGATATGGGAATCTGTGCGTCAGATGTGAAATTAAGTATTCAGTATTGAGTTCAGTCAGACACTATCTCGATTTGTATTCCTAAAACAATCAGTATGAAACAAATAACCGTTCCCTCCTACGACCAGGTAGACGATGCAGCGAAAGTTGTATTTGACTACTTTAAAAAAATCGCCGGCAAAATGCCGAACCTGTATGCCACTATCGGCTATTCTTCGAATGCCCTTAGTTCTTATACCGCCTTTATTCAGGCACAAGCCAAAGGAACCTTTCACGCAAAAGACAGGGAAGGCATTTATCTGATCGTGTCCGAATTGAATGGATGCCAATATTGCCTCGCCTCTCATACCGCATCGGCGAAAAAGAATGGCTGGACGGAAGAAGAAACCCTTCAACTTCGTGCGGGGAAATCACCCGATCGAAAATGGCAAGTCATTTATCTCGTCATAAAATCCATTATCGAGAACAAAGGCGCTGCCGGAGAAGAAGTCATGGCGGGTTTCGCCGCCGTTGGTTACAATGAAGCAGCCTTGATGGACCTGACGGCATTGATCATCGGAATGACCTTTACAAATTATGTCTACCGGCTGACGCACATTCCGATCGATTTTCCTCTCGCCAAACCGCTTTAGTCATTGGTCATTAGTCATTGGTTATTGGTGAATAGGTCCTGAAGTTATCGGGTTAGACCTTGGCGTTCGGCGCCTGACGCTTAGTTATTGGCCCTTGGTGGAGTACACCAAATTTTGAGCCCAAAAAAACCAGCTCCGAAGGACTCCGGACTCCTTCGGAGAAACCAATACCCTGTAATCCGTCATTGCCTACTGCCCTTTGCCTACTGCCTACTTATTTTCCCTAACTTTCCCCCATGAAAATAACACTCATCGTCCTTTCCCTTCTCCTACTCGGCTGCACCACCAACAAAACAGGTCATGCACCAGAAAAGATACGTGTCCTATTTGACAGCGACACCAACAATGAGCTCGACGACCAGCATGCCCTGGCCTATTTGCTTTTCAATGGCGATTCGTTTGGCCTTGCCGGCGTTACGGTCAATGCTACGCGCTCGGGGGGACGCATTGAATTGCAATACGCTGAAGCCGAACGGGTGATGAGATTGTGCGGATTTGGGGAAAAGCTGCCACTCTACAAAGGCGCCAACAGCTCCTTTGATTCGATCCGGTACCAGACTGACTCCGCTTCCTTTGACGGCGACGCAGGCGTCAATTTTATTATTGATGAGGCAAAGAAGCCGGTCAGCCAAAAGCTCGTTGTTATTGCGGTGGGCAAACTCACTAACCTGGCCCTTGCCTTGAAAAAGGAGCCGGCTATTGCAAATGCCATCCGGCTGGTTTGGTTAGGTTCGAATTACCCGGAACCCGGTGAATACAATCAGGACAATGATACGGCCTCCGTCAATTATGTGTTGAGTACCCCGGTTGAATTTGAAATCGTAACCGTCCGGTACGGCAAGCCCACGGGGTCGGATGTAGTTCGCCTCAGTCAGGCGGAGGTCAACCGGAACATGCCGGGAAAAGGGCCGCACATTGCTACACCCGTTACCGGAAGGCACGGGGGTGACTTTACTTCCTTTGGTGACTACTCGGTCAATCTATTTGAGCATATCCATTACAGTGGCACACCGCCTTCGCGCGCGCTCTTCGATATGGTGGCGGTAGCGATCGTCAAAAATCCGGAGTGGGGAAAAAAAACAGAGATCCCTGCTCCCAAACTGGTCAACAACCGCTGGGTTGAACAGCCTGAAAACGCAAGGAAAATTACGGTGTGGGGAGACTTCGACAAGGAAAAGATCATTGCGGATTTTTATCAGACAATGGATCACTATCAGCCGGTAGAAATCCTGAAATAGCTTTTCAGCGCCGATGTGAACCATTATTATCTGAAAAGGCCCATTTTCAAACAATTGTCACAGCGGACGGTTGCTGGCATGAATTTTAAATAGGATGCACCGGAGGCGGTCAACTAATTGAATTTACAACATCACCAGCGATTGAGAATAACGGAAGGCCGTAGAACCTCAACTTCTGTTAATCCCATTTCAGCGTGAAGAAATTAATCATTCTTTTTTTTGCATTCCTTTCCCTTCTCCTCCCTTCCTGCCAGGATAATTCACCGGCGAGGTCCATCCCTCCCCCCGTGATACCCAATCCGCCCCCGATAGATCCTCCCCAGTCTATCAATCCTCTTGACAAACTCCCCAAAGACACAGGGGGCTTACATAATGCTGTCGCACTAGGAACAGACAATTCTCCTTACGGATATTATTTATACACGCCATCCGGATATACCAGTACGGGTGCCCGGTTTCCATTGTTGGTCTTTCTGCATGGCTCCGGGCAAATAGGAAACAGTCAAAACAATCCGGCTGAATTAAATGACATTCTTTTTGCGGGTCCGCCCTACCTGATTCAGCAGCATAGGTGGGCACCAAAATACCCGATGATCGTCGCGTCGGCACAGTGTCACGAAGGCTCCTGGGATCCTATGAAGGTGAAGCAATTCATTGAGTTTATCAGGTCAAGCTATCAGGTGGACACACTGCGTGTCTACATGACCGGATTGAGTATGGGCGGATCGGGTACCTTTGATCAGCTTACCTTATACGGTGCCGATGCGCACCTGGCGGCGGCAGTTCCTATATCGGGTGGCGGGAATCTCACGACAGAAAAAGCTAAGAATGCATCCTCCGTTCCTCTTTGGTCATTCAATGGCAACGACGATCTGACGGTTCTTCCCGACTTCTCCAAATCCCTTGTGAAAGCAATAAATGATTTAAGTCCGGCGGTCCGGGCAAAAATCACGATGTATCCGGGAGTAGGACACGATGCCTGGACGGAAACGTACGACAGTACCGGAATCGGAAAGGAAGACCCGGCTTATGATGCTTTTGGGATGGATATTTATAGTTGGATGTTGCAGTATAGTAGGTAGTTCAGGTTCCTCCTAAACTAATTAAGTGATATTCAAATACATCACGTAATAGCGTGATATTGATATATATCATCTAATTAAGTGATTAATACTTGTTGGTTGAAGAGCTCCCTAAAGAAGCTAACTTGGAACCTCACTTGAACCAGCTGGCATAATCCTTGGCGAAGTAATAGACATTCCGGGAGGGCTTGCCCAGGATCTCCTGCACCGCCGTAGATACGGTAGCCCCATCGGCTTGCTGGTTTTTGGCCATGACCAGAAACAATTTGACAGCCCACTCGGGAAGCCCTTTCGCCTCCAGCCGCTTGCGGGCCTCTTCCGGCGTTTGGGAGATATACGTCACCGGTTCGTGAATGGCCTGACTGACTGCTTCGGCAACTTCGTAGTAACTAACGGCCTCGCTTCCGGTTAGCATGTAGGTCTTATTGACGTGCTTCTCCGGGGTGATCAGAATTCTGACCGCCACTTCAGCAATATCACGGGCGTCGACAAACGGCATTTTAATATCCCCGACGGCGTCATAGATCTTCCTTTCCTTCTTGATCGCGTCGGAGAAATCCCCTAGCCAGTTTTGCATGAACGACGACGGTTGCAAGATCGTCCAGTTCAGCCCCGAACTCTTGAGCTTTTGTTCGATCTGGTAGTGCAGTTTGGGAATGAGAAAATCCGATTTTTCCGATACGCCTTTCGTGGATAGTTTCACGATGTGCTCCACCCCCGCCTCCCGGGCAACGTCGATGGCGTTACTCTGCAAGTCCGCCATCTTCTCACTAAACGAAGTTGTCAGAAAAAGCCGTTTGCTCCCGGCGATCGCATTGTACAGGCTGTTCTTGTCGGCCAGGTTGCCTTCGATCCACGTGACAAAGGAATGGGCTTTCACTTTTTTCAGATCGCGCGTGACGGCCCGGCAATACGTTCCTCCCTGAGAGAAAAATTCCAGCATTTCCCTGCCTACTTTACCGGTAGCACCAAAAACGGTAATGATATCGTATTTGCTCATTGTGATTTGTTTAGGTTTGTTGTGCGGACAACCGCGGAGATAAATCTAGGTAAAAGTTTTAAATCTTAAATGACTAGTTTTGTATCTAACCCTAATCAACCTACTATGGACGACCTTACGATGATAACAACCAGTACTTCGCTGGAAGGGTACCGGATTACTAAACAATTGGGACTGGTCAGAGGCATCACCGTGCGATCGCGCAGCATTGTCGGCAATATTGCAGGGGGCTTCATGACGCTTTTTGGTGGCAGAAGTACCATTTACACTGAACTGTGTGAAACGGCACGGGAAGAATCCCTCCAACTGATGATTCGCCATGCACGCGAAAAAGGAGCCAATGCGATTATCAACATGCGATACGATGCCAACGACGTGATGAGTGGTTTAACCGAAGTACTTGCTTATGGCACGGCCGTTGTTGTTGAGAAATCAATTTAAAATTTAAAATCTTAAATTAACCCCAGTTGCAACTTCAACAGCAACTCAATCCCGATACCACTTATAAACATCCGTTCCTTATGGTTACTGGTGAGCTTTTGTCCCAAGTCGACAAAACCACCGTCGCCAAGGTTGTATTCCTTGTCATGGTGAACAAGGTTGAGTGAAAACCTCGTATGTTGATAATAGGCGTGATCGGCTTTTGAAACTTCCACCAGGGAAAGAAGACTTTGAAATGGGGTGTGAATCCTTTACCCCTGGGAATCGCCTGGGCGCGGACATGACGATGTAGTGTGCAAAGATGAATTACCTGATTATCGAATAATACCTGTTGGCACAGAATGAAATGGGGAGCCCAACGACAAGCATGAGAATCACCATTCCGATCGCTGCCCCGCTAACTCGAATGGGAAAATGCGGCACATTGCTTAGGGGCAAGATCACCAGGTTCATCATGAGCCATATAAAAACGCCGTAGACCAATCCTCCCGCCACCCTGTTTTTTGCCAACCATGGGATTCGTGGGTAGAGCGTGAAGAAAAGGGATGTCCATGCTGTTGCTATGAAATAATGAAATAGCAACCCTATGACTGCCATGATGGGACCTCCGGAAAACGCATTCGTTCCGAAAACGCCGCTGGCGATATACTCAAAAATGCGAACGGGGCTGCGCCATGTTGGAATAATAAACTGAACCACAGCAGCGATAGCATCGAGCGTGCCAACCAGCAAACCGGTCAGGAGGATCGTTTTTAAGAGCACTTTTGGTTGATGGGATTGGGTCATTGATTATTGAGGTTAGTTGGGTATGAGTCATTGGTGGTTTACTCTTTCGGGACGTCTAAACCCACTACTGACCAATGACTAATGACTTGCATTGGCAATCTCCTGAAACAACCGCTTCAAATCCAAATTCTCCAAAAGAGTCTTAGGTGCCCCATGCTTTGCAATGTGAAGCAACACCCTGGCAAGTTCCACGGAGGAAATAACCAGATTGGGCATGAGCAGTTCGAGGATCGGAAAAAGAGGGATGAAGAGCTTGTTCGCTAAAGCCGCATTTTTGTTCCTGTGAATGGGTTTGATGCCGCCGGGCCTGACAATAAATAACTTCTTGAACGGTAGCCGCAGTAATGCATTCTCCGTTTTTCCTTTCACACGGGCAAACAAGGTTTTGCTCGTTTCCATGGAATCGGCTCCTTTACCGCTGACGAATAAAAACGCGATGGATGGATTTGCCTTCAGCATCGCCTTCGCCGCTTCCAGCGTGTAGTCGTACGTGATACTATGGTACTCTTCCTGGGTTACCTGGGATTGAGAAGTCCCCAGACACCACAAACAAGCATCCTGGGCTTTGAATAATTCTGCCGCTGTTGAATACCTCAGAAAGTCCTGGTGCACCACCACATGCAGCTTCTCTCCTCCCTGCTTGGGCACGTGAGGAATGTCCAGAGGCCGGCGTACCAATGCCGTTATTTCATGAATTTCATTGTCCATCATAGCCTGACGGACTACCTCCGCTCCAACCAGTCCGCTGGCTCCGGTAACGATTATCTTCATAGGCTGATCCCAATTTGGCCACAAAGGCACGAAGGCACAAAGAATAATTTAAATTAGTACAAACCTATATTAATTTTAAATATTTCTTGGTCAGTAAGTTTTGGCAACGAAACTAAATGGCCTTCGTGGCTTCGTGCCTGCACGCCATAGGGGCTGTCCAATAAGGTATAGTTGGAAAGGACGAACCAAATCATCTCCAGCCTCTGCGCCTACTTTGCGTCTCTGCGCCTCCCCGGTTTATAATTTTTCACCGACGGGCCTCAAGGCTCACCCGGCTGCGCAACCACCATTGGCAACCGACCGTTCGGCTTTCTCTATCCGCGACCGGCTTGCCGCATAGGGAGTTATTTCGGCAGCATGCTTCAGCAAGTCCCTTATGGCAGGGCGCACGGCGGGAGAAAGGATTGCTAAAAATGAATCAAAGGTCTCGAGCTGGCGCTCAAGCTCTTCGTCTTTTAATTCCGGCAGCACACGGGCCAGCGTGAAAA